>Ga0194129_10000023_pt1 | contig 308433 bp, 264 predicted proteins | sample TA2KigCa35mmetaG_FD_150862 | JGI IMG/M metagenome (GOLD analysis project Ga0194129, IMG submission 150862) | Freshwater microbial communities from Lake Tanganyika, Tanzania - TA2015038 Kigoma Deep Cast 35m | ecosystem: Environmental > Aquatic > Freshwater > Lake | place: Tanzania: Lake...
CGTCGTAAAGGTGAGCCAACGACGGGCATGCAAGACTCTTGGGCAGATACGTTCAACGCAGCGTCATGAGCCCCTCAAACGCAAGGCAGATGACGCGGCTCGAATGCGCATCATAGCCTTGGCAAAGATGGGAGCCTTCAACTTGAAGAGGAACGGACTACCCGGTGGCACCGCACCAAACGACTGTCTGCTGGGCCGCCAGAAATTCACTTCAGACACAGTTGGTCGCTGCGCCTGAAGATTCTCGAACCACTGTAGATCTGTTACTCCAACAAACAACTGCATACGTTTTCCTTTGATCCCCCTACACCCTCTTCCTCATCACCTTGCGCATTCGGATGATACGTTCAGTGAGCCAGTCGTAGTATTCGGGCCAGCGGGATTCGTCGAAGATGTCGGTTTTCATGAAGTCAAAGATTCGACGGCTGGCAACGCCAAGGGCTGCATAAAAGCAAAGTGGCGCGCCATAGACATCCTCGATTTCTGCTTGCTGATCCGCTAACCGTCTAAACAGGCTGTCGTCACTGGGGATGTAGAAGTCTACGCGGATCTCCGGCCCTGTCTCGTTTGGACGCATCGATACCATAGAGCCAATACTTGATGTAAAGATGGCACCGATGTATGCACCGCTCGAGCCAATTGCAATAGACATCCAACTCTGACGCTGCGGGGATCGTGTGGCGAATGGTGAGCCACAGTCTTTGACATGCTCAACGAATCCCTCCCAGAAGCGCATCTGCAAGTCACGAATTGATCCGGTTTCCTCAGTTTCAGCTAGTTCGCTTATGTCGATATCTTCGAATGCGCCGCCGCTTTGGTGCACTTCGTAGTAGCGCTCGCGAAGTAAGCGCAGGGATGGACCTTGTGCGCTGCCAAGCAACCAGAAGCTGTAACCATTGGTTGCCTTGCCATCGCGCACGTAGCATCCTGCACCGGATGGAGTATCATAGGTCTTACCGTCGATACTAATGCGTCCGTTCGAAAGTAGCACAGCAGTGCGATGTTGAAGGCTTTTGTACGATGGCACAAGAACGTCACCTTCCTTTATCACTCCAGCTGACATCAGATCGGCAAGTGAGACATCGAATGCTCCAGCTAAGTCCTGCGCGAGCGTCTCGATCACATGACCATTAGGCACTTGCCAGATCGCGAGGATGGCGTCAATTAGTGATTGCGTGCGACGCTCAATTGCGTCATCCGACCACGTGCTTTGCACAAAGTCACCGAGCCTATTGTTGAGTAACACTACTCCGTGTCGATTCAACTCCTGTGCCTTAGTCTCCCACGCCGCATTCGAAACCTTGCTATTGAGAGCTTGCGTCACCAAGGTCAGATTACCGAGCGTATGAATGCGCTCCTGTCGCAATTGCAAATCCCCATCGATAGGCGCAGACCAGTTTGCCTCCCACGATTGCGGCATCAGGTGCTCAATGGTGTACATGCCCCGTGGTGTACGCACACCTGTAAGCCCCTGCTTCCCCGTCCCATAGCCTCGCAGGTAATCTTCAATCGTCTCCAACACCATACGAAGTCGACCACGCGAGAAGCGCTTGTACACCGGCGTACGCAAAACCGCACTGCGTACCATTGCGTCATCGGGCCAATATGTGGAGTCGCTCCGCTGATACTTGAGGAACTCATGTATCGCAGTCGCAAGCTCTGTTGCCGGCGTCACGTGTGTAAGCTTGATCAGATCAGCCATCGTTCGATTGTAGTTCTTGTTGGTAACGCGCACGAGCATACGGCGAACAAGCCAACTCTCGAGGTCATTGACTATCTGCTCCACAACTTCTTGCGGCACTAGGTCTTGCCGGTCGGGATCAAGGATTGCCATGAGCAACGGCTTGACGATGTCTGTTTGCATAGCCTCGACGCGATATGCAAACAGCGCTACACGATCAACATCACCCTGTCCGGCTGCCCCCTTGTGTGTGAGATCTTCGTACAATTTCGCAGCACGATGAATACGTTTGATGAGATCCAGCGTACTGATTGATGGTCGATCAAGAAGATAGCGCTTGAAGACTGTGAAGACCTCGCTTGAGGTCACATCTTCCCCAAGCATGCTGAAGAGCCAGTGATTGAAGAACACAACAGCGCGCGGACGCCGAAGTCTACCTGAGACGATCTCTTCTTCCCAGAATGTTGACTCGTAGAGTTCCCAATAGTCCGTGTAGATCTTCTCAACATTAGCCCCCTCTTCGCTTAGACGCTGGAAGACGAAGTTCTTGATAAGATCCACTGGAGTAAGAGGTGTACCCCGAGCATTGAGCGTTTCAAAGATCTCCTGCGCATTTTCATCAACCTGAAGATCAATCACCACCAGCTGCATCAGTTTACTGATGGATGTCTCAAGGGCATCTGCACGCTGCGCTTCAGTGTATGCCGAGTCTTCATTCAGCCACGCCTCGGCTTGCGTCAGAAAGTAACGGTGTGCCTTTACTAGCCTCGACCCAGCATGACGCAGGGCGTCATAGTCAATGGGTGGTTTTATGCCCATAACTTCGTTAAAGGCATCGCGATCACGATTTGTCGGCCATACCTTAAACCGATCCACTGGGTTCCGCCGAAATGCCTCAGCATTCTCGACAAGGTATGCAAGGCGCGCCGCTGCGTGGCCATGACCGCGCATTTCAAACACCGCATGAACTGCATCGAGAACAATCTGAAGTGTTGTCAGCCGCTGCTGACCATCAATCACAATTCGCGTTTGCAGATCTCCCATTGCATTCTGAATCTGCTGTATCACCACCGCACCCAAAAAGTGCGGCTGCTGTGCTTCATGTCCACCCTCGAGCAACCGCGTGGCAACGCGCACAACATCGTTCCACAAGGGCTCCCACTGTCGCTCTTCGTTCCACACATACGGACGCTGAAACAGTGGCACTAACAATCGCTGCGGCTGATTAAAGATCTCGGTTGGCGTACGAACGTTGGTCTGCATAGGAATGGAATTGGATACGTAACGATAAAATCGAACAACCAAATGTTAATCGTGAGGCAAGATATCTAGCACGTCGCATCTGGACAACTGAGCGAAGAATGCAGAGTGTAAACATTACGCTGCCACAAGCCTACTCATCAAACAACGTCAACTTCCCTGGCTTTGGCTCGGCAGCAAGGCCTTGCGAGTCTTGCGAGGCATTGACAGTTGGCACTACGTCAAAGACGCCGTTGAGTTCGGAAGAATTGGCTGGATTGGGCCAGTGATAAGCCCCCTTGCTATGAAGCTCGTTGAGGGCGTACGATGCTTGTCCGGTGGATCGGACGTACATAGGCTGATACGCCTGTTCCCTGGCACCCTACTTCCACTCAAATCTCGACACCTCTCGTAACCTGCTTCGGGTGTAACTGTACGTTACCTCATAGCACTTGCCGTCATCGCCCATTTCGTAAGCGACTACCTTCTCTGGCATGAGCTCGCGCTGGCTGGACGCTTCGTAGATCGTCGGAACTTCTGACCATTTATACGTTGTGTACGAGTTGGCACATGCACCATTTGAAGAGGCCTTCGTTAGTGTCATGGACTTCATATCGAATGTCGCCAAGTCATCGAATACTGCAGCTGGCCCCTCAAGCATGTGGTGATAGTCTATCATATCGTGCGGACAATGACACGATAATGAATACGCATGACTTACAGAGTACGATCTTTGTCCCCCTCCAGCATAGACGAACAGAATCTCATCTTTGCCATCAAAGTCCACATCACGGAAATAGAATGGCAGATTCGATGCTTCCATACCTCCTGCGCCGTATCCCTCTACCATGATTGGATAACTGATTTCGATTTGTCTACCGTCTATGGACCGGTCAACCGTTCCCGAATCCGTTAAGCAGTCCTTTGGTACAATGCTCTCGGGTAAACTGAAATAGTTTGTTGTAAACACATGAGTACGTCCATTGCTAGCCTGAACGAGTTCAACTATCGCAGGGCCGCTGACGCCATGATAGACCTGGCTCGGATGCCATGTAGCTGATACGCGATAACCCCGAATTCTGTTCTTGACAACCACTTCAACTGTGTACAGCGGAAGCGGCTCCTCGCTGTCTTCTGAATCTACGTGTCCGCTACATTCGAAGACTTCATTATGAGATTCAGGTGGCAGCTTTCGTAAACTTTGCGCTGACGTTAAAGATGGCAGAAAAATGAGCAGGAGCAGAGCGATGTTTAGCATAGCTGATTGAATTACTGATTCACGAATAAGCGCAATCTACGGCTTGTCTTGGGTCATAAAGTCAGGTGGATAATTTCCATGATCTACATCTCCACTTTTGCATTGTTGCAGAGACGTAGTTGCAGAACAACGACTTACGGCTATGGTTTTGAAATGCTACTTTATGCGCAGGGCAACCAGAAGCGGGCGCAACTGCGCTCTTGTTGTTCGGACACATAGATGACACCTGTTCGGGGACATAGGTAACATTGCTGGATGCCCGCTTTCGCGGGCATGACGTCTACTGCTCGGTACTCGGCACTCGGTACTCGGCACTCGGTACTCGGCACCCGACACTCACCTCGTGATCTTCACCACCACCCTGCGATTGATCTTTCGGCCTTGGTCGGTGGTGTTATCAGCGATTGGAAACTCTTCGCCGTAACCGATGGCTTTAAGGTACTTTGATTCGACGCCGAGCTGCTTCGTAAGATAGGTTACGATTGACTCTGCACGCTGCTGGGAGAGTTTCTTGTTGGTAGCAGCACGTTTTGCGGCATCCTTCTCCGTCCCGGTGTTGTCTGTGTAGGCTTGGATTTCCACAACATATTGTTTGCGCTTGATGAAGTCAGCGATCAGCGCAAGGTCTGCCTTGAGTGTGTCGGTGATCGCGATTGTTGACACGCTGGGTGTGAGTTCTCCAACGGGTAAACGCTTGGTGGGGATAGGTATGGCCAGGTAGGAGTATTGTCCGCTCCAGTTATTGTCGGTCTTAATGGACTGGAACTCGAACTCCATGATGTTTGTGCCATCCTGAAATGGGATCTTCTCCGAATCCACATGCAGACTTGTCATGCTGAACTTGTCGCCATCCTTCAGGTCTATGCTGGCCCCCTTCAAGAACATATAGCCGTCTGCGTTCGAGGCAACAGAGATGCGCTTGCCACTAGAAATCGATGTGAATTCTACGGTCTCGTTGGCAAGGGACTTTTCAACGAGCACGGTGTCCAAGAAGCCCCGTACCGTGCGAAAAGCCATACTGCCGTTGATGCGCTCTTTGAGTTGCTCGAGTTCGCGCTTGCCTGCTAACTGCTTGTCGAGATTTGCCTTTGCCTCGTCGATCTGTTCCTTGGAGAGCGAGATGGCTATGGGCGACATCAAGCCTTCCTTCGGGACCGTAAAGACTTTCTCCGCGCCATTCAGAATGCCAATACGCATCACGTAGACAGCCACTCGAGTGCCGCGTACCACGTTAAACGTGGCCTTGCCGATAGTATCTGTCAATGCTGTCTGCGAGGCGCTTGTTGAATCATCAACAACTACGACTTCGAGCCCACGAAGGGGCGTATCTGCCTCTTTGGAGAGCACAACAACACTGAGTTGTGTGGTGTCTGTTGCTGCACGCATTGATGCGGCTGCAACAACAAAAGCAAGTACTGCAAGAATGTGTCGGATCATGACGATGTGATGTAGTGATTATGCAGTTGGTTCAACAACGCAGAGCAGTACGCCTTTTTCGATGGCGCTGCCTTCGTGTGGAGTTACGTTGCGCACGATTCCGGTAACGGGTGTTTTGATAGAGTTCTCCATCTTCATCGCCTCAAGGATAAAGAGCGTCTCGCCTTTGCGAACACTTGCCCCCTCTTGAACAATAACCTGCTTTAAGAGACCGGGCATTGGGGCTGCAACTTTCGTGACACGATTCTTCTGCGCCGGCGATGCACTGAGAATCTCCATCAGTTCGTTATTGCGTCCGGATAAGACTTTTGTTGTGTAGGAGTAACCACGGATTGTTACTGTTACCGTCTCTATGCCATCGCTAAGTATGTGCACAGGTACAGATGTGCCGTTATCCATCCACTCCCATATTCCAGGGTCGTTGGTTGGATACAACTCTACACGATGAGATTCGTGAACAGCTGTGCCGTCGTGTTCAAGTTCTATATGCCGACGCTGCCCGTCGATCTCTGTGCTGACTACAAACGTGCTCATGTGGCAAAAATACGGTTACTGTGGCTTGTACCAGCGCTCTTGCGTTGCAATTGCATCCATGGCAATGTCATGCACCTGCGACGGGACACTCTGCACACGCTGCAGCTCGTAGGCAATGCCAATCTTGGCAGCCGTGGCCTGTGCTAAAAATCTGTCGTAAAATCCTTTGCCATAGCCCAGTCTCATGCATCGCTGATCAAATGCTACAAGAGGTACAATGATGGCCGCCCCCTGACCAAAAAACGCATGGTCGGTAACGATATCCTCGGGCTTTTCAGCAAGGGGCTCGCGAATGCCAAACAACCCCTTTACCCATTGTGTGCGCCATGTGATGCGACAGTGTGTAAGTACGCCATCTGGACCCGACATTGGAACGTAGACTTCTTTACCAATGCCCCAGGCATATTCAACAAAGGGTGTTGATTCTACTTCTTCCGGCATGGAACTGTACACATGCACCGTATGCGCCAACTGAAATGCTTTGTGCTTGTGCGCGCGCTCAAAAATGAGTTGGTCCCACAAAGCACGGTCACTCTCAGCTATGCTTTTACGCTGCTGTAGGATGGTTTCTCTAATCTCGGTCTTTGTCATTTCTCATTCCACATCTGCCACATATCGGGCACAACAACTGCAGCGATCAAGACGCCCCCTCCAATGAGCTGCCGCGTAGTAAAGGTCTCCTCCACCAGCACAAAGGCAATGATCGATGCAAACAATGGTTCAAGTGCATAGATCACGCCAGCACGTACAGGATGAGTGTACTGCTGAAAACGTGTCTGTACAAACGTTGGGATGATCGACGCAAATATCGAACAGTAGATAATGGCTATCAGAAGGGGCTTGTCCCACGGCACAACAAGGTCTACATCCGCTGGTGCTGCATGGATTGCTGTGCCAACAGCAGCCATCACACAAGTAACAACAAACTGCAGGATAACGAGGCTGTTCTGCTTTGTGGGCTCTTCACGCAAGTCCGTAGACCACCGATCAATGAGCACCATGTAGAGCGCCCACACAAACGCACTGATGAGCGTGAGTACGTCCCCCGTCTGCACGCCATGCAGCTCAGGTGCGGTAAACAGGTAGAGTCCACCAAGGATTGTTACAACCGACATCAAATGCGTTGCCTTCACACGCGTGCGAAAAAGCGCAAACTGTACAATGGGTACAAAGCCTACCATGGTGCCCGTGATAAAGGCAGACGTTGATGGACTAGTCGATGTAAGCCCAAAGGTCTGCAACAAAAATCCAGCACCATAGAGCGCGCCAAGCACAATACCCCTCTTGGCTGTTGTTGCATCGATCACACGCAGCGCCGCTGGCCAGAGCAACATGCTAAGCACTGCCGCAATCAAGAAGCGCAGGGCAACAAATGTGCTGGGGTCTACCGAAGCCATGGCCCCCTTCACAAGCACAAATGTGCCACCCCACAAGGCTGTTACAACAACGAGCAGGATCTCTGCGGTGTGACGCTTCATGCAGGGACCATCTCGGCTACGAGCTCGTAGTAACGGGCAGCAGCTTTCATACCGGTGTGGAAGTTGCCCAGATCAAAGTGCTCATCTGGCGAGTGTGCATTTTCGTTATCGAGTCCAAAGCCCATAAGCACCGTCGGCACGCCAAGCACTTGATCGAAGATCAGCACAACCGGGATCGAGCCGCCCTCGCGGGTGAATCGGCACTTGGTGCCAAAGGTTTCTTCGAGTGCCTTGACGGCCGCATGCATGGCCGGTGAGTCGCGGTTCACGAGCACGGGGTCTGCCCCGTGCAGGTCGGTTATGTCAACGGTAACGCCAGGGGGCGTGATCGATTTGACATAGTTGATAAACTTATTTGCAATATCATCATGACGCTGATGCGGCACCAGACGCATGCTCACTTTTGCCATGGCGCGCGCGGGCAGAACGGTCTTTGCACCTTCACCGGTGAAGCCACCGAGAAAGCCGTTTACGTCCAGTGTTGGACGCGCCCCCAAGCGCTCGATGGATGAATAGCCTTCTTCGCCAAAGAGTGTATCGACGTTTACGTCCTGCTTGAGGCGCTGATCGCTGTGTCCAAGAGCTGCTAGGTCTGCCCGCTCTTGCTCTGTGAGCGCTAGCACGTCATCGTAGAAGCCTTCTACCATGATGTGACCATACTCGTCCTTGAGCTTGGAGATGATCGTAGCCAGTGCGTTGAGCGGGTTTTGCACCGCACCGCCATACGAGCCAGAATGCAGGTCGCGGTTCGGACCCTGCACGTTGATCTCCATGTAGGCAAGTCCGCGCAGTCCATACACGATCGATGGCTCGCCCGGAGCAAACATGGATGTGTCCGACACAAGCACAGCATTGCACTTCAGGAGTTCTGCATTCTCGCGCACGAATGGCGCAAGGTTTGGCGAGCCGATTTCTTCCTCGCCCTCGATAAGAAGCTTGATGTTGATCGGCAGTTTGCCGTGTGTCTTGTAGATCGCTTCAATGGCCTTCACATGCAGAAACACCTGCCCCTTGTCATCCGTTGCTCCACGTGCATAGATCTTACCATCGCGCACCACTGGCTCAAAGGGTGGGTTGGTCCAGAGATTGAGTGGGTCTGTGGGTTGGACGTCGTAGTGACCATACAACATGACTGTTGGGGCGCTCTCCCCTGCCGAGAGATCTTCTGCATATACGATGGGATGGCCCGGCGTAGGATAGATCTTTACCGTTGGCAGGCCGATGCTTGTGAGATGATCAGCAAGCCACGTGGCGCAGCGCTTCACGTCTTCTGCGCACGCGGGGTCTATACTAATACTTCCGATGGAAAGAAAATCTGTGAGTTGGGCTTCGTAGAGAGCTTTGTTCTGCTCGAGATATTCTGATGGAGACATTGCTGTAGGTGTACTTATGGTTTTGAAATAGCTTGGTGATATACCTCTTCGTACATCGGTACGATGGAGTTGATATCGAAATGATCGAGTACGCGCTTGCGCGCATTTTCGCGAAATGCTGCAAGCTTCTTTGGATTCTTCAGCAGATCAAGACAGTACTTTGCCATGCCCTCTACATCGCCGAGTTCGGCAACGAAACCTGTTTCGTCATGGCGCACCACTTCGGGTATACCGCCGATGTTGGTGGCAACCACGGGTACAGAGCAGCTCATGGCTTCGAGCGCAGATAGACCAAAGCTCTCCTGTTGCGATGGCAAGAGGAAGATATCAGCAGATGATAACAGCTCTGGTAGACCCGACTGTTTGCCAAGGAACAACACGTGGTCTACCACGTCAAGCTCGCGGCACAACCGCTCTGCATCAGAGCGCTCTGGTCCGTCGCCCACGAACACAAGACGTGCGTTTACACGTTTGCGCACTTCGGCAAGGATGCGAATGCAGTCTTGCACGCGCTTAACCGGACGGAAGTTTGATACGTGCATGAGCACGAAGTCGGCATCGCCACGCACGTGACGTGCAACCTGCGCATCCTCATCGCGCTTGTACACGTTGGGATCAACAAAGTTTGGGATGACCTTGATGTCGAGGTCACTGCCAAAACTCTGACGTGTCTTTTCTTGCAAAAAACCAGAAACTGCCGTAACCATGTCCGACTTCTCGAGTGAGAACTTCACGATTGGATGAAAGGTAGGCTCCATGCCAACAAGTGTGATATCTGTTCCGTGTAGTGTTGTTACCAGCTTTAGGGGGCGATTGGTCTGCGAAATCTCTTTAGCAAGGTAAGCACTGATTGCATGCGGGATGGCATAGTGCACATGCACGACGTCTAGCTGCTCATACTTTGCTACGTCGAGTATCTTGCCAGCAAGTGCAAGCGTGTATTGATTGAACTCCATGAGTGGGTATGATGGAGTTTCTACCTCGTGGTAGTAGATGTTATCCTGAAACCTGTCCAGCCGCATGGGCTGGGCGTAGGTAATAAAGTGGACGCAATGCCCACGCTTGGCAAGGTCGTGACCCAGCTCTGTTGCAAGAATTCCGCTACCGCCATACGTTGGATAGCAGACCATTCCGATTCGCATATCTACCTTTGCATGTAATGTCGTTTCAACCCTACCATACCGTGTCAAGCAAAACGGAGTCCGAAATTACCATCAAACGGTCAGTCTTTCGGTCATTTCTCGTACACGTCACAACCAAGCACGATGCTCAGACGTTTTTGGATTTTCTCAAGCGAGAATACTGGGATGCCGTGCACCATTGCTATGCATATCGCATTGGACCGCTTGGCATGGAGTCTCGCTTCTCAGACGATGGCGAGCCATCTGGTACGGCTGGCAAGCCCCTTCTCTTTGCATTGCAGAAAGCAAAGCTCTCGGATGTAATGGTGGTTGTGGTGCGATACTATGGGGGCGCCAAGCTCGGCGTCGGACCCCTTGCACGCGCCTATGCAGAGGCAGCACAGGGGGCTATCAATGCTGCAACACCTGTGTTTGTAGAGCCGCGCATGCTGATCACTGTGCACTGCAGTTACGACGATGTGTCGATCATTACGCGTCTGCTGGAAGAAGTTGGCGCAGAGTTCGAGGCTACGTATGGCGATGCCATTAGTTTTGATGTGAACATTGCCGAGGCGCACCGCGAATTCCTGCAGAACGAGATCATCGCGCGCACAAACTCGCGCGCAGGATATTCAAAAGTCGGTACCTAGCGAGAACAACCATACCGGGCGAGACATACCACCTGTTGGTTCGAATCGCCAGGCAACGTCGATGCGCAGCGGCAGTCCAAGAGCGGCATTGCGCAAACCGAGGCCCATCGAACTCAAGATTGGATTTGTTACTTCGCCGCGTATGCCGCTGTCTGGGTCTACAGAGCGCGCTACGCCATCGATATCCCAGGCACCACCTGCATCAAAGAACACTTGTGCCTGCATACCCTGAAAGAGCGGTGGTATTGGGCCTGCCTGGAAGGCAAGAAGAAATGGGAATCGGAACTCTACATTGCTCACAAAGTAGCGAGAGCCATTCCGCTCGTTGATAGCAAATCCTCGCAAGGGCATGCCCGGACGCGTAAAAGCAAAGTCTTCCGGATTTTCAAACGGCCAACCGTTATCCCCCAGATACCCGTTGATCCAGTTGTCTGTTCCACCGATGAAAAACTTCTGAGGGTTGTCGCCTACGCTGTACCCACCAGCCCCACGAACGGCAATCGAGTACTGTCCACCGAGATGAAAATACCTGCGAGCATCCAAGCGCGCCGTAGTAAACGAGATGCCATTGTCTCCCCATTTCGGCGATGCCTCGATAGAAAGATTCAGGCGCGTGCCTGCCACCGGAGACCAAACACTCCAGAGCACATCATCATGGATAAGTGCTATCGATGGCACGGTAACAAAACGTGAAATGCCATATCTGTTGCGTAGACTCCCAATATCATTGGGTGTTTGCCAGATTCGCACGTACTCATAGTTTGAAGTAAGAACAACGGTATCTGTCTGCATGATCGAGACAGACCGAGACATGTTGAGCAAGCGCATCGACATGTCAACGCGTGTGAAACGCGAAAATGGATACGATGCAGTTACCTCGCCACCATAATTACGCAGGTTGTAGAGTGCAAACGTGTCGGGATTGGCCACATATGGGTCAAAGGCCCCCATGCGATAGATTTCTGAGAATCCTGCACTCTGAAAAGCCGAGGTATAGAAGTCAATCAGGTTGGGCAGGTAACCGTAGGTAAGCCACAAGTTGCTGTTCGATAGGTCAATATTGAGTATGCCAGTGAACGAGATGATATGATCGCCCATAACGTCGGAGAACAGCGCATTGATTTGTCCGGCAGCACCAAAAAAGTTGCTATATCCGGCACCACCCGTAATGATATCTGGCGTAAAGGCAACTTTGTACTCTTGTACTGCCGAGATAGTGTCGTACCTGTTCACATCAGAAACATCGTCGAGCTCGTCCTCTGCTGAACCTTGAGCTTGCTCTGCCGAACGCTGATCTGCAAGGTTTACATCAAAGTTGCCGTAGCTATATGATTTGGGTTCTGATGGCTTTGCAGACTTACTAATGATCTCTGTGTATGCGTTACGCTTTTCGAGTTCTTGTTTGAAAAATAGCGTCGGTAGCAATGAATCTTTCGCCTTCAGATCAAGCGGGAAGTCTAACTGAAACAGATCATATCCAACCCGATTTTGCGAGGCGAACATCAACTTTGTTCCATCGGCAGAGAGGGATATCTGCGAAACCTCTTGAAGCGAGTTTGTAAGGGGCGCGCGGTTCTTCGACTCAAGATCCATCTTCCACAGATTGCTGATGCCGTTGTAATCTGCAACGTAGAGCATGGTGTTGCCCTTTGGTGCAATGGCTATGGAATACTTACCAACGTCTGGGTCGGTTGTTATTCGCTCGATCTCCCCAGTAGCTGCCTGTGCGCGGTAGATGTCTCGTGCATCTACGTCATGCTTTGCGATATCGAAGTCGCTTGGCAAATCGCGCACTGATAGATACTGTTTGCGGTCTGAGATAAAGTACACATACGTACCATCAGGAGACCATACAGGAGAGCGATCAGTAAAGATGTCGTTGGTGAGCTTCGATGTTGTTTTTTTAAACACATCATACAGATAGATGTCTGTGTGTTTGCCACCCGTATCTGCGTCAAAGGCAATCTTGCGTCCGTCCGGAGACCATGCAACACCACCGATTGTCTGCATCTTGGGTACGATGCGTTCGTAATCACCTGATACTGCATCTACGATATAGATCACGTCCTGGCCAGCTGCCTTGCCCCCTACCGCAAGCTTTGTGCCCTTGGGATTCCACGAGATACCGGGCGTAAGAAAGTTTAGTTCTTCAAAATCCGTGCTACGTCCGCTCGATACTACCTCTCGCGACTCCTTGGTCTTTAGGTTCATTACCCATACACCAAAGGTGCCACCGCCCTTGTCCGAGATATAGGCAACGAGTTCGCCGTTGGGAGAAACAGCTGGCGAGGTGTTGTAGAAGTTGTCGTCTTTCTGGTGGTTTGTAAGGCGTTTGGCGTAATCTTCCACGTACTCGTATTTCCCCACGTCTGGGAAGTAGTATTTCTTTTCTTCCTTTGCCCATCTCTCGGACATGTCTTTAACGTTCATGCTAAAGGCCGACATAAACGCCTGATCGATATCACGCGTCATGCGCAATGCATTAAAAACAACACCAATCTTAGCCTGGCCATACGTCTTTTCTACCCACGACCAAAAGGCTTGTCCGCCACGGTAAGCAAAGTATCCCTGCAACTGATCAAAGCCACGCAGGTATTCACTCACAGCTACGTCGCGCATGAACATATCTGTCTTTACATCAAGTCCGCCAGCACTTGAATACTCTGCAAAGCCTTCATTCATCCATAGTGGGATGCGCGCTGCATTGGGATTGCCCACCAGGGACTGAATGGAGCCTCCGTAGAACATCTCGTTAAGCACGGCATGTACGAGCTCGTGATGGATTACATGACGGAACTTCGAGTAGTCCCCTTCAAAAGGAACAACAATGCGATTTTTGAACAACTCTGTAACACCACCGATGCCCTCAGACATCATCTCGTCGATAACATTTGTCTGTTGGAATTGATTGTGCGAGTTATACACGATAAACGTGATGCGCTTTGTAAGGTCGTACCCTAGCTGCTGTTGAATGATCGTGAGCGCTTCTTCTGCTTCTCGCGCAGCGTATGTGGCCAGATCTGGTTTCTTGCCATGGAAGTAGACATCAAAATTACTCGACGAGATATAGCGCCAGTTGAATTTCTCGTACTGTTTCTTGTTCTTGCCAAACGATGCGTAGCCGCCGATAAGCTGTGCATAAATGCTAACAGAGCTGGTGGTAAGCACGCAGAGTAGTACAACTATTCTCGTAAGGGGCTTCATATCGTGTCGGAAGAGGTCTTGTCACGATGACGCTTCCACTTGGGATTTGTTGCCAAGTACGACATCCCATTTTCGGCTGCGGCCTGTTCAGCTTCTTTCTTGTTTTTACCCGAACCAGTGCCAATGACCTTGTCGTCTACGAGTACGTTCACCGTAAAGTGCTTCTCGTGGTCGGGTCCTTCTTCCCTTGCAATAACGTATCGCGGTGCAGCATGCCCCCTACCCTGAACAGATTCGAGCAGTAAGCTTTTAAAGTTGGTGTCGTGAACCAGTGATTCGCGTACCATAATTGGTAGCAGTTTCTCTACGATGAATCGCCGCACTTCTTCAAAGCCACGGTCAAGATAAATCGCTGCAATCACTGCCTCGAGCGCATCGGCGAGCATTGAGTCGTTGCCACGCTGCAGCGACTGATTGGCAGAGTAGCTGAGAAAGAGATACGTATCAAGCTTCAGATCTCGTGCGCATACTGCAAGTGACTTCTTATTTACGATCCACGAGCGCATCTTGGTAAGCTCTCCTTCGAGAACCTCTCGGTTGTTATAGAAGAGATACTCTGCCGTAACCATCCCAAGTATTGCGTCGCCCAGGAACTCGAGACGTTCATTCGAACGATTGTTGGGTGTATTGGCTACCTGCAGATAGCTACGATGCGTAAGCGCTTGCTCATAGAGCGAGGGCAAGTGAATCGTTGAGCCCAGAATTTCTTCTAGCTCGTGCACACGCTCATCATCGAGTAGCCCCATAGGCGGAAAGATTTCCTTATACGCGGCATTAGAAGCGCTGCCACGCATTGCCGTGAACTTTAGAAGGTTCGCATAGAGCTGACGAACAATATCTTTCACAACCTCATCCGGCTGGTGATAGGATCTTACTCAGCAAAGGCCTTGAAGCACAACGTTGCATTGTGCCCCCCGAAACCAAACGTGTTGCTGATGGCAGCGCGTATCTGCTTTTCCTGCGGCTTGTTCGCGACATAATTAAGCGTACACTCGGGATCTGGAGTGATCTGGTTGATCGTAGGTGGAGCAATTCCCTTGTGGATTGCAAGCACACTAGCTATGCCTTCGATAGCACCTGCAGCACCAAGGAGGTGACCTGTCATAGACTTCGTGGAACTTACCAACAGGTTGTCTGCGTGATCACCAAAGACAGCGCGAATGGCTGCTGACTCCGACTTATCGTTAAAGTGGGTCGAGGTACCGTGTGCGTTAACGTAATCGATGTCGCTCGGTGTTAGCCCAGCATCCTGAATGGCTAGCTTCATCGAGCGCACGGCGCCTTCGCCTCCCGGAGCCGGCTGTGTGATATGGAATGCGTCGTCGGTAAGTCCAATTCCAACAATCTCTGCCAATATTGTGGCCCCGCGGTTCATGGCATGTTCAAGCGTTTCCATCACAATCACGCCACCGCCCTCGCCCATCACGAAGCCATCTCGGTCAAGGTCGAACGGACGGCTTGCGGTAAGAGGATCATCGTTTCGAGTTGAGAGCGCCTTCATTGCATTGAAGCCACCGATACCCATCGGGCATACAGATGCTTCAGAGCCCCCTGCTAGCATAACGTCTGCCATTCCTCGCTGCATGATCATGAATGCATCTGCGATAGAATGCGAAGACGTTGCGCAAGCCGATACCGTACCGTAGTTCGGACCCTTTAGTCCAAAACGAATAGCGATATAACCGGCAGCGATATCAGAAATAAGCATCGGCACAAAGAACGGAGATATGCGATCTGGCACACCACCGCGCTCAAAAAGATTTTGCTGCTGCACATGATTCGTCCACATGCCGCCGATACCAGAACCGAAGATCACGCCCGCACGCTCTCCATTCACAGCCTCGATGTTGAGGCCAGAGTCTTCAACAGCCATCACCGCACACGACATAGCATACTGCGTAAAGAGGTCCATCCGCTGGACCTCCTTACGAGAGATATGCAATGTTGGGTCGTAGTTCTTTAACTCACAGGCAAACTTCGTATCGAAATGTGTTGCATCGAACCTGCTGATCGGGCCCGCACCCGAGCGGCCCTCCATCATTCCCTGCCAATAATCGGCCGCAGTATTACCAATCGGTGTAACTGCACCAATACCGGTAATCACAACGCGAGGGATAGTTCTAGACATAAAAGCAATAGCCTGTGGTGAAGAAACAATTCAATGACGAATGACGAATTACGAATTACGAACGACGAATTACTGATTACAGATGACTGATTACAGATTACAGATGACTGATTACAGATGACTCATTACTGAATCGTTGTTAGTTCAGTTAACCAGCAATTGGTCTGTTGGTAATTCGTAATTCGTAATTCGTCATTCGTCATTCGTCATTACCAATTACGCTTTCGACTCGATATACGATACCGCGTCTCCAACTGTTTGGATCTTCTCGGCGTCGCTGTCGTCGATTGTGAGGTTGAAAGCCTTTTCGAATTCCATGATAAGCTCAACGGTATCGAGAGAATCTGCACCGAGATCGCTTGTGAACGATGCTGCCGAAGTTACTTGTGACTCTTCAACACCAAGTTTGGCAACGATGATTTCTGTTACCTTCTGTGCCACTGCTGACATAGTAAAACCCTTAAAAGAAATGAGGTTGAAATGAATTGCGAATCTACAACTGCCAAGCGATTGTTACATCGCTAAACCGCCGTCCACGTTCAGGATTTGTCCTGTGATGTACGACGACTCCTGCGCTAGGAAGAAAGAAACAACGCTGGCAATCTCATCTGGCTGAGCACCGCGCTTCATCGGAATATTCCCGAAGTAGGCGGCCTTTTGTTCGTCTGTAAGCTTGCTGGTCATGTCCGTTTCTACAAAGCCCGGAGCAACGCAATTTACAAAAACGTTACGACTGGCGAGTTCACGAGCAAGGCTTTTGGTAAGGCCTACCAAGCCTGCTTTGGCGCTGCTGTAATTGGCCTGGCCGGCATTTCCTTGAAGTCCAACGATGCTACCGATGTTGACGATGCGTCCGCTACGCTGAGACATCATGGGGCGAGCGGCTGCCTTGCAAGCATAGAATACACCCGAGAGGTTGGTGTCGATAACCGACGCCCAGTCTTGTGTACTCATGCGCATAATGAGTCCGTCCTTGGTAATGCCAGCATTATTAACAAGACCATCAATGCGACCGCCTTGGCTAACGACTGTGTCGATAAACCCCTTCACCTGCTCTTCATCCGAAACATTAACCTGCAGAAATGTGGCTTGTCCGCCGGCAGCCCGAATCTCAGAGGCAATGGCTTCTGCACGCTCTGGCTGCGAATGATATGTGGCAAACACATGAGCCCCCTCTGCAGCCAGACGTCGCACGATTGCTTCGCCGATGCCGCGAGAGCCACCAGTGATGGCAAATACTTTTCCGGTATGATCAAATGTCTTCATGGTTTCATGCCCCTTATCCGTTATGACGTGGTACGTCTTCTGCTGTATCGATGCCGTCGATGGTTGCCTCGGCAAGTGTGCGCATGACCAGTCCCTGCAGTACTTTACCAGGACCCACTTCGCAATACGATGTGATACCGTCTGCCCACATCGCATGCATTGTTGATGTCCAGAGCACGGGCGAGGTGAGTTGTTTGATTGCGCATTCCTTCAGCTCATCTGCATTGCTCACAGCAGCAGCCCGTACATTGACGTATACCGGCATCGTTGGAGCCGAGAATGTCGTAGAGCGAATCTTCTCTGCAAGCCCTTGTTCAGCATCTGCTAGAAGGGGCGAATGGAATGCACCGCTTACCTGCAGTTCCTTTACCATTTTAGCACCGCGTTCTTTGAATAGCGGCATACAGGCACGGATGTACTCTGCCGACCCGCTAATCACGACTTGTCCGGGCGAGTTGAAGTTGGCCGGTACGATCACATTTCCGTCAACACCATGAAGCTCGCTGCACAGATCGCGCACCGTGTCGTCGTCCATTCCAACAACTGCTGCCATTGTTCCTGGGATTGTATTGCCTGCATCCCACATCAGCTGCGCACGAAGTTGCACAAGTCGCAGTGCGTCTTCAAACGTGAGCACGCCTGCTGCGTGTAGCGCGGAATACTCACCGAGAGAATGTCCGGCAACGGCCGTAACGCCCTGCAGATGCGTAAGTGCAAGCAGCATGGCCTCGTGCACAAACAGTGCAGGTTGCGTGTGTTTGGTCTTGCGGAGTTCGTCCTCTGGTCCGCCCGTCATGATCGCATGCAGATCATAGCCAAGAATCTCATTGGCTCGAGCGGCCATGGTGCGCGCAGTTTCAAAGGTGTCCGTAAGGTCCTTCGTCATTCCCACATACTGGGAACCTTGACCCGAGAAAAGTAATGCTTGTGACATCGTGTTACGCCTGTTCCTTCTGTTCGAGCGACCACCGCAGGAGCACAGATCCCCACGTATACCCTGCCCCAAAGGACGAGAGCACGAGGTAATCTCCCGTTTTAACCGAGTGTGTTTGATAGAGCTCCGACATACAAATCGGTATCGTACCGGCCGTTGTATTTCCGTAGCGGTCTATGTTGATCATCACCTTTTCTTTGCTCAGGCCCATGCGCTCTGCCGTTGCATCAATGATGCGCAGGTTAGCCTGGTGCGGCACCAACCACGTAACATCGTCCGCCGTCATGTGGTTGCGCTCCATGATTTCGTACGAAACATCAGCCATGCCTTTTACGGCAGCTTTGAACACGGCCTGACCTTCTTGATAGACGTAGTGTTCGCGGTTGGTAACGGTCTCGATCGTTGGCGGACGCATAGAGCCCCCTGCCTTTTGGTGCAAGTGTACTTCTCCATTTCCATCCATACGCAGGATGTGATCCATCACGCCGTAGTCATCCGACTCTCCCGGCTCGAGAATAACGGCACCAGCGCCATCGCCAAAGAGCACGCAGGTGGCGCGATCTTCAAAGTCGATGATCGAACTCATCTTGTCTGCGCCGATAAGAAGGAGTTTCTTGGCAGCACCCGACTCGATAAGCTTAGCACCAGTAACAAGTGCATAGAGAAATCCGCTGCATGCTCCGGCGAGATCGAAGCCCCATGCATTCTTTGCACCGATCTTGCGCTGTAGAATCGCGGCGCTCGATGGAAAGATTCTATCCGGAGTAACGGTTGCAATGATGATGCAATCAATATCTTCGGCGGTAATGCCGCGCTGCTGTAGAGCAGCTTCGGCAGCTGGCACAATTATGTCGGTAAGGCCACCTTCAAAGGCAAAATGGCGCTCTGTGATACCCGTGCGTGTGCGAATCCACTCGTCGGTTGTATCAATCTTCTGCGCGAACCAGCTGTTGTCGTACACACCCTCTGGAACATGGTGTGCTATCGCTGTGATGACAGCTTTCATTGTTGACCTTTCGATACCGGTTCAATTGTAAGCTTACGCTGTATGGCACCATTAACTTCTTTACGCACCATTTCGTCGGCTTTTAAAATCATGTTTGAGATGGCAAGGGGCGAACCACTCCCATGTCCGATAATCACAACACCATTAACACCCAGCAGAGGCACCCCACCATATTCTTGATAGTCCATGCCGCTTAACACGCGCTTGAGTACTGGACGAAAAGCTCCAATGAGAAGCTTCTGCAGAAGCCCCTTGTTGGCAAAGCTTCTAAATCGGTGTTTTAGGAAACCGAGGATACTCTCGGCGAACTTTAGTACAATGTTGCCCTCAAAGCCATCACATACAACGATGTCCACGGTTCCTTTAAGGATGTCGCGTCCTTCTACGTTACCATAAAAATTCACTGGACTAGACTTGAGCAACATGTGCGTTTCTTTGGCAACATCCGTGCCTTTACTCTCTTCTTCGCCAACGTTTAGCAGGCCAACCGTTGGACTCGCAATTCCCTGCATCAACTCCGTATACACACTGCCCATCACGGCAAAGTCGTGCAGGAATCGTGCCTTGCTTCCAACATTAGCTCCCACATCAACAAGCAATGTTGGACGCCCCGTCATCGTTGGGAAAAACGAACCAATCGTAGGTCTGCTCACACCTGGAATGCGTCCCAAAACCATGGTGGCAGTTGCCATAACGCCGCCCGTGTTTCCAGAGGAAACGAATGCGTCGGCGTGCCCTTGCTTAACAAGATCTAACCCAACGTAGAGGGACGATTCTTTGCGATGCTTCACGATGGACGAGGGTTCGTCTTCCATGCCCACAATATCCAAAGTGTGTAAGATCTTGATTCGGTCTGGAGCATTGGCAAGGTGCTTGCGTATGTCTGGCTCACGTCCAACAAGGACTATTTCAACATCCGTGCCCAACCCCTCTAACGCACGAAAAGCCCCCTGAACTTCGTTCAGTGGGGCAAAATCTCCTCCCATGGCATCAACAACCACGCGTACAGGACGTGGCGTCTTCGCTAACTCATCGATTGTTATCGTTGTACTCACCGACGTACTTCGTCACAGTGCACAACAGTGCACGGATTAGTCGACGTTGATAATCTTGCGGCCGTTGTAGTATCCGCATGAGTGGCATACGATGTGAGGCTGCTTTGCTGCGTTGCAATTGGGACATATCACCACAGATGGAGCCGAAGCCTTGTAATGTGTACGACGCTTAGCACTGCGTGACTTCGAGTGACGTCGCTTGGGATTTGGCATGCGTGTATCCTCAGTTTACGTTCGTTTCAAATTCTTTAGAGCATCCCATCGATCATCCACCGGTTCGTTGTCGTTGCCGCGGGGTTTAGGCGCGAGCGCTGGGTGCAACTCCTCCAGTGGAACATCACGATAAGCCGGCGCAACGTGTCGCAGCGGGATTGCCACTGCTAGCACTTGTCGCACATCCTCCGTGATATCGATGCGCTTGTCTTCCTCACGAATGCCACGAATGACCTCTTCGTCCATCTCCTGCACCTTACCTGCTTGTTCGGCAGCAAGCGCTGGATCAACGACGTACGACAAGGAGAGTTCGGCAGAAATCTCTTCGTCGAACTCCTCTAGCGACCTAGCGCAGACGAAATGTGCAATCCCGGAAGCTGTGGCGTCGATTGTATATCGGCGGCCGTGCTTTTGGAGAACACCCTCGACTGTTATGAGCCTGGTGTACTCCTCTGGCAAATGCGGAATATCCTGGGCCGTCGATTGGATTGTGAAGGGGTGATTCCCCTCTCGAAGACCCACGATGTCGAGAGATATCATGGTTATGAGGCAGAATCGTGTGTTGACAAGACCACAAAAGTACGGTCTAGGGTTTAATTTCCCAACTAGTTAGCAAGATTCTACCGTGCTAGGGACTGTAGGTTCTTCTTTGCCATCTGGTTGTTTGGGTCGATCTTGAGTACTTGTTGATAGGCATCCTTGGCCTTGTCGAGGTCCTTTGTGCCCTGATAGCCAATCCCCAAATACAGCCAGACAATGGCCGACTGTGGGTTGATCTGCGTACCAATCTTGCAACGGTTAACGATGCTCTGGAAGTCTTTCTTCTTGATGTCGTAGTTATTCTGTGCATTAATGGCCGAGATTCCGTAGCGCTTATCATCGTTTGATGCACTTGTTTGCGCATTTGCCACAACGATGTTCAGCAAGGAGTCTCCCGTTGCTTCACTACCCTTGAGTAGGTATGCCTCTCCCATTAACTGCATGGCCCACATACTCTTAGGCGATACATTTAAAGCATTCTGGTAGTAGGCTATCGAGCTGTCGATCAAGCTATCAGCAAAGAAATTGTTACCGATGAGGATGTTCACGCGGGTATCGTTGCTATCCTTACAGTTGGCCAGCCTGCGCTGGAATACACTTGTCGAGTTCTTGTACTGTTTACGTGCTTGCAACAGGTATCCTAGACGGAACATGGAGCCACACTGTGCTGGAGCCTTATCTGCAGCCTGCAACATGATCGAAATAGCCTTTGTGGTATCTCCTGCCAGGATAGTTGCTGTGCCGTGATTCCAGAAATCTGCATCGTCCCAAATCGAAGAGTACACTGTGGCTTCGTCGTACTTTTTGGCACATTCTGGCCACTTTTTGGCATCATAGTTACAACGAGCCAGCATCAAAGCTACCCTTGGCTTCAGCGAGTCCACTTGAGAAGCAGCATCCGTCAGGTGCTGTTGTGCTTCATCACACTTGGCTAGCTTGTAGAGCGATTCGCCCAGGAACCATGATGCAAGGGGCTCGCCAGAGCCAACCGGACGCAGAACACGGTATTCTGTGAGGGCATTTACCGCCTTGGTATACTTCTTGGCGTAGTAGTAAATCTTGCCCTGCTCAAACCAAGCTCGAGCGTTCTTCGGATCTAGCTCTGAAACGATTGTCCATTCGTCTAGGCACTTTGTAAGATACTCCGCACCCAGAGCATCATCGCTTTCACGATTACGCATCTTCCAGTAACAAATGGCCAGATTAAAGTGCGCATTGACAAGCTTGTTGTCGATGTCTAGCGCTGCACGGTAATTGTCTGCAGCATTCTCAAGTATTGGGCGTGGCTTCCAATTGAAGTACAGATTACCAAGTGCCAGATACGCTAGCGGACTCTTCGAAAACTTGGAACGAGCTGTTGTAGCAACGAGCTCAGCCAAGACCATACTATCGGCGGCAACGAGAGCATCCACGTGTGCCAGAGCCATCTCCACATCATCAGCAGATTTTCTAAACTTTCTGATAGCAACGCAGGCATCATCAGCTTCGCCACTTGCTACAAGAGCATCGGCATAGAGCAGAACGTTTTGCTTGCTGTCGTCATCGTCTTTATACACCCGCTTAGCATATGAAACGGCCGTGTCAAGGATGTTCATTTCAAGGTAGATCTGGGCACCCAACCTGATACGATCGATGTCCTGCTGATCCTGTGCAATTGCAACACGAATAAGCTGCAATGCGCGCACAAAGTCTTTTTCCTCTACGGCCTTTTGTGCATCGCCGAACTCGTCGGCGGTGGCTGTTAAGGGGCTAAGCAAGAGCACACTGCATAGTGCGCTTGCGGACATCATGAACAGTTTCTTTTTCATGGTTATGATCTACATAATGAGTTGAGCGGCGCGAAGTTACCTAATTTTTAGGTAGTTAACTGCCCAGGGTATGTTGTGAAAGCATAACTATCAGGCAACTAGTCTACTTTGTACAACGTAATCTTAGCGTATCCGGGTTCAATGCCCCAAGTAAAAAGGAGTTTCTGTGCCTTGCCGCTTCGCGTTACAAACTGCATGTATCCGCTGGCAAGGTCTCGCTGACTGGGAACACGCTTGAGATAGACATACACTGGCACAGGAAATGGATATTGCCGCATCATCAGGTAGGATGCATGAACGGGCTTGGGCCATACGTGTCTGCCTACAGAGTCGGTATAGCTTAGTCGCAGCATTTTAACAGACGAATCCCGCACGTACTGAGAGAGTAGTCCAAAAGCAATGTACCGCGTTGGGTTCGCCTCCATCACATCCTTGATGGAATCCCGCGTTGAGACGCTCGCTACGCGTCCTTTCGCAGGCTGTTTTCCCTTCATGACAACATTGACAACATTTCCATAGATCGAGCCCTGCGAGCCCCCTGAGACTAGGAACTGGGGCTGGGATGTGAGTTTGGGGTAGCTTGTAGTTGCCGAAGCATCGCCAGCAAGCCATGCACGAATATGCTCTGTATTCATCGTGTCGTAGGGAAATGCTTTGGAGACAACAGCAACGAGAGCGTCCACGGCAAGCAGCGCCCGTGGCAATGAATCGGCACCGGCCTGCATTCGTACATCCTGCTCCTCAGGGGTATAATCTCTGGCAATTACCGCAACACGTTCTGTGCGATTGAGCATCGACATCATAGCATCACCGGCCGGCGTATCGAGAAACGATACCTTCGCCTTGGGGTTCTCGGCATTGTAGAGCACCTGAATCGAATCAATTAGTCCGCGCATCTCCGGATCTACAAGAACTGTCACAGCCCCCTGAATGGCAGACTCGTATCCGGCCTTGGATGTATCTGGCTGCTCAGAACAGGCCGAAACCAGAGCAGCGATTGCCGAGCAGCAAGCAGCGAGTATTCTTGCGAACTGCTTGCCGTTATGCTTCTTCATCTCTGCTCCTTGCGATAAACTGAACAACGCGAAAGGCTCCAAACAGGAAGACGACTATGCCGAAGGTTTCTTGAAATGGAGACCCAAGTGTGCCAACGTGGAGCTCCCCAAATGCAATGAGCAAACCTACTATGGCCACGAGTGCTCGAGCTATAATGTTGACAGCATTCATGTTGTGTATCCCATGGTGTACGTGGTAAGCAAAAGCAGAGTCCAAAATAGAAAAAGCCCCGTGCCATTGGTTGACACGGGGCTTTGCATTTCGTGTTATCGCTGGCGGAAGGTAACCGGGCGTTGCAGGCGGCAAGCTGTAGGCTGTCCGTTTGCATTCTTAGCAGGTGTGTACACAGACCCGCGAATTGCTGTCTTAGCAGCTTCGTCTAGGTCCTTGTACCCACTCGAACCTTCGGCATCTACTCTGACTTCAGAAATACGTCCGTCCTTACCAACAACAAAGCTTACCAGCACAGTACCTTCAAAGCCCATGCGGAAAGACTGAGTAGTTGTGTACAGATCGCGAAGCTTCTTCACAAGATCTGCTTCGTCGGTTACAGGCAAGAATCCGTCTTCGAACTCGAAAGCATCCATGATCGGTTCGTCATCATCACGAGGCGGTGCTCCTTCACCAGGATTGAAGCTGAGCGCTCCGTTGTCTTCACCACTTCCGCCTTCTGCTGCAGACCTGTTGATTTGGTCTACGTTTGCAAAGTCTTGCATCTCGGCAGTGATCTCTGCATCCGGCACGGGCACCGGAGTACCTGCGCGGGCGGCCGGCGCTGGAGGCAAGTTCGTGGGTGGCGGAGGCGGAGGTGGCTCATCTGTCTGTGATTGTGGTGGTGGCAGAGCCTCGAGGGAAAACTTCGAGAGCTTAACCTTCACAACCTTGGGCGATGGGAACAACATCTCCGAAATGTACGGGCCAATAAATGTGTACAGCGCGATAAGAGCAAGGAGAAGCATTGTAACGGTAAATGCCCGCTTCGTGTTCTCTTGGATCAGGCGCTTGATCTCAGATGCACCGTACTTGACGCTATCAAGAGCTTGCACCGATGATGCTGCAGTGCTCATAGCCCCTTGATCCTTTCTTCGTCTTCGACCTTGTCGAAAGGAGAAACTGTGAACTTGCGCTTACGCTCGTTGATACCAGCAGCTTTGAGTCCCTGAAGGATTTCTGGCTCTGCCGCATTAAGTGCGTCCAGTACCGACACAACCAAGCCGTATGAGGCATTTGGAGAAGATTTCAGAACAACGATACAGCGGTTCTGGAGTGCCACGTTCTTGTCTGCTACATACTTCTGCAGAGTCTTCAACGTAAACTTCTCAGGATTGTCTTTGGCCATATTGGCAAAGATGATCCCGTCTTCGCGAATGCGAATGGTAAGGAGTTCTGACTCCTTGACTTCTACCGGCTCGTCGATTTCGGGAGGAACGTTCATCTCCATCGTTTGTGGAGTGATCATCGACGTGGTCAGCATGAAGAATGTTAGCAGGAGGAATGTAATATCCACAAGCGGCGTCATGTCGAGACGAAAGCCAAGGCGCTTTTTTGCTTTGCGCTTGCCTTTCTTCCCTCGCCGTGCGGATTTACCGCCACCTAAATCACCACCACCACCAGCCATGAGTTACCTCGTTTTTTACATTTTCTTTTCGGTGACAAAGTTGAAGGTTGTTGCCTTCTTCTTTCTCATCTCATCTATCGCAGTTTCAATCCATTCGTAACGCAGACGCTTATCGGCGTCTATAGCAAACGAAGCACGTGGATTGACAAGTCGTGCCTGTTCGATGATCTGAGCAAGCTGCACGGTATCCATCACCTTGTATGACACGCTTTTTTCATCAACACCAGGGAACTTGAGTGTTGTCATGGCACGACGCAGATTAATGATATCCTGCTCGTTAATCATGGACACATAGTAGGCGGTGTCTTTGAGTACAGAATCAACGCCAACCTTGATGATCACAAGATCTCTTTCGGCAAGCTTTGCCGTATCGACCGTTGTGCGCGGACGCTTGATTTCGACCTTCTGTTGGTTTTCCGAATCACTCTTGAATTTGGCCGTGAACATGAAGAACGTCAGCAGGAGGAATGTAATATCCACCAGCGGTGTCATGTCCAACACAAAACCAAGGCGCTTCTTCTTGATTTTCAACATGTGATCTTTCTTACCGGTGTGAAGCTTGGTTAGGTCTTAGAGCCAGTCTTGACTGCGAGCGTCTGCATGATATCAAGGAGAGTCTCATCCATACGGTACGTAAAGTCATCAACCTTTGATGTAAAGAAGTTATAAGCAACGATCGAGAGGATAGCGGCAATAAGACCACCAGCCGTATTGTACAGAGCTTCCGAAATACCGATAGAAAGCGCCTGAGCTGAGACCGTTCCAGAGGCACCAAGTGCCTGGAACGAGCGGATCATACCAATGGTCGTACCAAGAAGTCCGATCATCGTAGAAACAGAAGCTACAGTTGAAAGAATCGGCAGATTCTTCTCAAGAAGCGGTGTTTCAAGATTCATGTTCTCGTCGATAACGCGCTGTGTTTCAGCAATCTTCTGATCGCCGTTCATCGATGGGTCGTTTTCGATTGCAGCAAAACGTGTCACTGCGGCATGGAGCACGTTGGCAAGTGAGCCACGCTGTTCATCACATGCTGCAAGTGCAGCGCTGTAGTTGCCACTCTTCACGTTCTCAACTACCGTGCGACCAAACTCCTTCATATCACCACTTCCACCAGCTCTACCAATCGTGAGCAAGCGCTCGATTGTGTAGGTGATTGCCACGAGGATACAGGCAAGAAGTAGACCTACGAGGAAGCCCCCTGTATAGATGGTACCAAGTGAGTTCTTCGGATCCATCTTTTCAACGTCGTTGAAGTTCCCGGCATCGCCCAGAACCAAATAGTACAGGATATAAGCTGCAATCAAACATCCACCGATGAAGATCACGTTCGTCAAGTTCTTCATACATCAACCCTTGCTGAGATAGAAATGTAATTAGTTCCGTTTTTGGTAATCTACGAAAAATGACGCATCTGGTAGGGCCTTGAGTGCATCGTATAATGATATGTTTACCTAGCAACCTCAACAATCACAAGGCGTGGTATGCCCGCCAAATCGGCGATCGTTGTCGTTAAGTGCCCCTTCTGCTGAAAGATGTTTTCCACATCCATCATTTGTCCGTGGCCTATCTCGAGAAAAACGAACCCACCAGGGGCTACAATATTCCTACAGAACTCTGCCATGCGCCGATAGAATGTAAGGCCATCACCATGGTCGGTAAGTGCTTGCAAAGGCTCGTACTCGCTCAACTCGGGATCGAGCTCATGCATCAGCTGCTCTGCCACATAAGGTGGATTCATCGTTACAATCTCCCATGGCCCCCCAGTCGGTAGCTGCATCAGGAAATCACATTCGGCAAATGCACACCGCTCTGCAACTGCCAAGCCAGAGGCATTGAGCCTTGCAACATCAAGTGCCTCTGGAGATACATCAATAGCGGTCCATCGCGAATTCGATGTATGGAGTATAGCCGAAATCGGAATGCAGCCAGACCCCGTTCCAACATCCAGACACGAGTATGCATGCTCGGGATTAGACGCACACAATCGCGAGACACGCTCAACGATCAACTCTGTTTCTGGCCTAGGTATAAGAACTGCGGGAGTAACGGTATAGGCATGACCATAGAAATCAGCTCTACCGAGAATGTATTGCAACGGTTCACGCGCCACACGACGCTGAACCATCGCTTTCAATTCAGCAAGCTCGTGTTTGGACAGGGGGCGATCATGGTCTGTGTACAACTCGATACGTTTTGTGCCAAGCACTGCACATACCATGAGTTCAATGTTCCGTCGGGCCTCGTCGATACCCTTGTTGGTAAAGAACTCTTTCCCCCACGTGATGATGTCACGAACGGTCCATACCTGAGGAATCTCAGGACGCATCGGCGACATAATAATCCTGCAGCGACATCGACGTAAACTTATCCTCGCGCAGAGATTTTACACCATGGAGTGATGCTTCTGCCGCTGCCAATGTGGTAAAGAACGGAACCTTATACTTCATCGCTGTGCGCCCCATCACAGCCTCATCGTATCGTGCATTCTCACCAAGCGGCGTATTGATAACAATCGATACGTCTCCGTTAGCGATTTGATCGATAATACTCGGACGGCCCTCGTAATGCTTAAGCACCTTCGTTGCCTGCACACCATGCTCTTGCAAGAACGTTGCAGTACCAGCTGTGGCCATGATCTTGTATCCGAGGTCTGCATAGCCCCTTACCATATCAACCGCACGCTGGGTTTTATCATGGCTATTGAGCGAAACAAATACGCCACCTTCATTCAAGAGGGTCTGACCAGCAGATATGTGTGCCTTGACAAGGGCAATACCAAACGACGCATCCATGCCCATAACCTCCCCCGTCGATCTCATTTCTGGTCCCAAAAACACAGATGCATGCGGGAACTTGGCAAATGGGAATACAGACTCTTTTATGGCCGTGCGAGTCATCGCAGGATCGAACTCCTTTACGCCCAGACTAGCCAACTCATGACCAACCATCACTCGTGTCGCTAATTGAGCGAGCTTTACTCCTGTTGCCTTCGAAACGAACGGCACCGTGCGCGAGGCACGTGGATTGACTTCGAGCAGATACACGTTGCCATTCTGAACAGCGAACTGCATGTTGAGCAATCCGATAACGTTTAGCTCCGTGGCAATCTTTACAGCATAGCTGCGCATAGTATCGAGCACGTCTTGCCCAACATTATACGGTGGAAGAACACACGAGGAGTCGCCCGAATGAATTCCTGCCTCTTCGATGTGCTGCATCATACCACCAATGACAGTGGTTGTACCATCGCTGATTGCATCGACGTCAAACTCTGTTGCATTTTCCAGGAAATGGTCAATCAACACTGGACGCGTCGGATCTTCTGCAATGGCCTTGCGCATATATGCTCGAAGAGAATCGTCGCGATAGCAGATCTGCATGGCACGTCCACCAAGCACGTATGACGGACGCACAAGTACGGGATATCCAACACGCTCTGCAATCTCTACGGCATGCTCTTCATCGGTGCTTGTACCCCAAGGCGGACAAGGAATACCAAGTCGTGTTAGCAGATCGCCAAAACGCTGGCGATCTTCAGCAAGGTCAATTCCTTCCGGCGATGTACCAATCAGGGGTACACCCGCCTTTGCCAGCCGTTGCGCCAGCTTCAATGGCGTTTGCCCACCAAACGTAACAACAACGCCGTCCGGACGTTCAATGTCTATGACGTTCATTACATCTTCAAATGTAAGGGGCTCAAAGTACAGCCTGCCCGTTGTGTCGTAATCTGTTGATACCGTCTCGGGATTGCAATTGATCATGATTGCCTCGTATCCCGTCTCACGCAGAGCAAACACACCCTGCACACAACAGTAATCAAACTCGATACCCTGCCCGATGCGATTGGGGCCGCTTCCAAGAATGATCACCTTCTTGTTAGAACTTGGATGTGCCTCGTTCTCGGTATCGTAACACGAGTAATGGTACGGCGTTTCAGACTCGAACTCGGCAGCACATGTATCGACTGTCTTGTACACGGGCAGAACTTCAAGCACGCGACGTCTACTTCGCACCTCGTCTTCACTAGCACCCATGATCAATGCAAGCTGAACATCGCTAAACCCATATCGCTTGAGTTTGTGCATTCGTGCCCGGGAGATATGCGAGAGCGTCTCACGCTGTGCACGCACGTCATGCATCAATGACAATGCCTCATCGACGATTTGCTTACACTGCACCAAGAACCATGGATCATACTTCGATATTGCATGGATTTCTTCGATGCTCATTCCGCCGCGCAGTGCATCGCAGAGATCATCCATCGAACGCGATGTTCGTTTGCCTAATCGAATATGCAAAGGGGCTAATGCTTGGCTGTCTTCCGGCACATCCTCGAGGTATCGCAGTTGATCAAAGCCGAATCCATGACGCTTCTGTTCCAGCGAACGAAGACACTTTTGCAGTGCCTCTTTGAATGTTCGTCCAAAGGCCATAGCCTCGCCAACAGACTTCATCTGAATACCCAGCGAGTTGTCGGCTTCGTGGAACTTTTCAAAGTCCCAGCGAGGAACTTTTACCACAACGTAGTCAATCGAAGGTTCGAAGCAGGCAGGTGTTTTCTTTGTGATATCGTTGATGATCTCGTCTAGCGTATAGCCTATCGCAAGTTTGGCTGCAATCTTCGCGATCGGGAAACCGGTTGCTTTCGATGCAAGTGCCGAGCTGCGCGAAACACGGGGATTCATTTCGATAACAACCATTCGACCGTCTGCAGGGTTCACGGCAAACTGTATGTTGGAGCCCCCTGTTTCGACACCGATTTCTCGAATAATTTTGAGTGATGCATCTCGCATGCGCTGGTATTCACGATCAGAAAGGGTCTGCGCAGGTGCTACAGTAATCGAATCCCCTGTGTGAACACCCATAGGGTCTACGTTTTCGATCGAACAGATGATAACGACGTTGTCCTTTGTATCGCGCATCACTTCGAGCTCGTATTCCTTCCAACCGATGATGCTTTCTTCGACCAAGACCCTGCTGATTGGACTAGCGACAAGTCCGTTGCGCAGCATCTCTCTGTACTCTTCCATGTTGTAGGCTATGCCACCGCCTGTGCCCCCCATCGTGAACGACGGACGTATGATAGCCGGAAAGCCAACATCGTCGATCATTGCCATACCCTCTTCAAAGGCATGCACAAAACCACCGCGAGGCATTTCCATGCCTATCTTCTTCATAGCATTGAGGAAAAGTTCTCGGTCTTCGGCTTTGTGAATAGACTCTATCTGCGACCCAATAAGCTCGATACCATACTTTTCAAGAATTCCCGCTTCATGCAAGGCAACAGCGGCATTCAGGGCCACTTGTCCGCCCATTGTTGGCAGAATGGCGTCTGGCTCTTCTTTCTTTATAACCTCTTCGATGTAGTAGGGTGTGATTGGCTCTACATATGTGGCATCGGCGATGTTCGGATCTGTCATGATCGTTGCCGGATTCGAGTTGATGAGAACAACTCTGAATCCTTCTTCATGCAGCACCTTACACGCTTGTGTACCGGAGTAGTCAAACTCACAGGCCTGTCCGATAATGATTGGACCTGAACCTATGACAAGAATGGTTTTTATGTCTTGACGCTTGGGCATTGTTTGTGCAGTTAATCGTTATCCGAAAAAATCTTCTCGAGAATAGCCATGCGAACGGCTACGCCATGTGTTACCTGACGATGGATGAGGCATTGCTTTGCCAACAACACCTCCTCATCGAGCTCTACTCCTACATTTACTGGACCTGGATGCATGATCATCACATGCGGCTGATCTAGCGCAAGCTCACGTGTGATTGCATACTTCTTTCTGTATTCATCCAGACTAGGCACGATATCAGCAGAGATCCGCTCTCGCTGAATGCGAAGCAGATAGACAACATCTGCCCATTGCATTGCATCGCGTACGTTATCGAATCTTCGCAGCTGGGCAAACTGTGCATCATGCGGGCACAACTGGTCGGGCGCACAGTAGGCAATGTTTGCACCCATCCTTGAGAGTACATCTGCATTAGATCGAGCTACACGGGAATGCAGCAAGTCACCCGTAATCACAACATTGATGCCGCGTATGCGCCCAAACTGCTCTCGAATTGTAGATGCATCAAGCAACGCTTGCGTGGGATGAGCTGTTGAACCTTCTCCAGCATTAATAACAGACATCTTCGTGTAGGATGCCACCTGCTCATGCACGCCATTGTCTGCATGACGAATAATGATACCATCGAAACCCATAGCCTCTATGGTATGAATCGTCTCTTGAAGCGTTTCACCTTTTTCAACGCTGCTGCCTGCCTGCGAAAAAACAACAGATGATGCACCCAGGCGATCGATCGCTGTCTCGAAGGATAATCGTGTGCGCGTTGATGGCTCGAAAAATGCTAAAACGAATCGCTTATCAACTAAGGCGCGTTGTGCCGTAGGCTGCAGCCCCGTTGGAGTCAGAAACGTCGATGCCATGTCGAGTATTTCAGTAATGTTCTCGACTGATAGCTGCTGGCTTGACAGTAGGTGGCGCATCGACATCGATTGCAAAAATAGGGCAAAAAAAAAGCCCGCCGATTGGCGGGCTATCATTTTCTCGCAATTACCTTTTCTTCTTAGCTGCTGCCTTCTTCGGAGCGGCCTTCTTCGCTGCTGCCTTTGGAGCTGCCTTCTTTGCACCGTTAACTACTGCCTTGAGATTAGCACCGGCTGAGAACTTTGCAACCTTGCGAGCTGCGATCTTGATTGTTGCACCCGTGGCTGGATTGCGGCCTGCACGTGCACCGCGCTTGCCAACGCTGAACGAACCAAAACCAATCAACGAAACACTGCCACCCTTGCCTAATTCAGCCTTGATGGCGCTGATAGTTGCATTCAGCGCTACGTCTGCTTTTGACTTGCTGAGTCCAGCAGCTTTAGCAATAGCTTCCACAAGCTGTGCTTTGTTCATAGGAACCCCCATGTAAACGTGTAGATAAAACCAATTGTGATTGCAAAATATGCCCTGTTTACGGGCTGTTTCAAGCATGACTTCTCCACATGAACCTATTTTATGGGGTTTCTAGCGGTTTTTTCGCCTGTAACGTCTATGAAATCGGGCTTTAAGGGCTTGTTACGGCATCTTTACACGGCCGCGAAAAGTCCGAGCACTGAAAGTGCAGCGATGATCAATTGGAGCGAAAAGCCCGCTGCTATGGCTGCTAGAAGGTCGTCGCCCATGACAGCCCATGCTTCTGTTCTATCGTTTACCAAGTTTATTGGCCATGGCTTCAGCACGTCAAACACGCGAAACACGAGCACCATAGCTGCCCATGTATACAGCGATTGATACGCCGCTGGGAACAGCAATGCCAGGCTCATTCCAGCAGCTTCATCAATAACAACAACGCTGGGATCATGCCCCCACTTACGCTGAACATTGTTAACAGACCAGGTACCAATGATCATGCACACGAGAAATGCTACACCATACCAGAGTTGCAACGTTGCAACAGGCCACGAACCATAAACAATAGCATATGCCGCAGGTAGCGCCACAATGGCACTGCAGTAGGAACCGGGCATGATGGGCAGTAAGCCCACGCCACCAAACGTTGCCACATAATCTTGTATGGATGAAAGTTTGGTAGGTGCGATCTTATGAGCTGCCACGACTGAAGAGTCTCCGGTTAACAATGATGTACTGAATCAAACTATAGACCGAAAGTAGCGTCACGATATAGAGTCCGGCCGTTACCCCACCGTAGGACATGAAGAACATGGCATAGGCCCCAAGGTCTGTATTCGGAACCGAACTGCTCAAGACTACACAGAGGATAGCGACGATGATGACAACCATTTGCAGAAATGTCTTCACCTTGGCGATGTAGCTTGTTTGCATGGTCATTCCCTTATCATCTGCGATTGATCGCATGGCCGTTGTACCGAAATCACGTACAACAATGATAGCAAGCATCCACATGTGCATGAGGTTCAGCATGTAGAATGCAACAAATGCCGATGTTGTTAGAACCTTGTCAGCAAGAGGATCGAGAAAAACACCGTGGTCTGTTACTTCGCCGTATTTCCGTGCTAAAAACCCATCGAGCCAATCCGATAATGCTGCAAGAACGAAGATTATAAGCGCTGTGGTGTTTCCTGCCGGCGTGCCTGAGAGCATAAAGATCAGAAAGATCGGCGCCATGAAGAACCGACTCAATGTAACGATATTGGCATAGGTGAACTTCATGCAGGCTGGCGCCGTGCATGATCAACAATCTTCGCAAACTCTTCTGCTTTCAGAGATGCGCCCCCTACAAGAGCACCATCGATATCTGGACATGCAAAAAGCTCGCTTGCATTATCAGCAGTTACGCTTCCGCCATAGAGTAGTGGCACGTGCGACGTAAATCCTCTACCGACTAGTACTTCGCGTATTCGCGCATGGACCTCTTGCGCCTGCTGCGACGTTGCAGCAAGTCCAGTGCCTATTGCCCAGACCGGTTCGTAGGCAATCACCGAGCTGGCCACAACATCGATGCCCGCAGCATCGATCAGCCCACGCAACTGGCGCTCAATCACATCGAACGTTGCTCCATCTTGACGTTCCGAGAGTGTTTCGCCAAGGCAGATCACTGGAACAAGGCCAGCCTCTCGCGCAAGTTTGGCTTTATGTCCAACGTCTGCATCGGATTCGTTGTAGTCGCGTCGTCGTTCGCTGTGCCCCAAGATCACATACCTGCACCCAAGGTCGCTGAGCATTTCAGCACTGATCTCTCCTGTGAATGCTCCTTTGCTTGCATGATGGCAGTTTTGTCCACCCAGCATGATACCCTGTGCGGTGAGATCATGCATGCATGCCAAAAGCGTATATGGCGGACATACCACAACGCTGACGCGATCATCAGACACCGCACCGCGGTCTACAAGCCCCTTAACAAGGTCTTGAGCAGACACCTGAAGAAGATTCATCTTCCAATTGCCAATGACAAAGCAACTCATGTTTTATGCCGAACCCCACGAACTTGAAACAACCGAAACGAGGACAGATCTTGGTTAGACTCCATCCCTTGTCCATCTATCGTTTCACTATCAGTTTCGATATGCACAGCCGCATCGGTTCTGATGCGCGCCGTTGCCTGAACCCACGTTAATGCAGTGGTTGTTAGGGTTACCCTGCGAACCTTGGATTCCACCTTGACGCGACCAAATGCAGTCATATTCCTCGTTCTATCGTCGATCACAACCGAGTCCGCTGTTAAACGAGCCTGCACAAGATTGCCAGCACCATTGTAGAAATCAACAACTACATTTCCCCGTGCGATAGTTGTCTGCGACTGCTCATTGATGATGCCTTGCCGCGCATACAATACAGCCTTCGTACGGTTGGTATCGGTAAAGCGAATCTTCACGTTATACGCGATATGTGCAGGCGACACAAGAAAGGGATCGTCTGCACTGCGCTGTATCGCAGTTTTCTGCGTGCACCCAAGAGCAATCACTGCCAAGGATACCAAAACAAGGTATGGGGCCAGTCTCATCCGTGCCAGTATGAGAGAACTTGGCTGAGAAATGATTGCACTTCTGCTAGCGGCAACTGCGTTGCTGCATCGCTCTTGGCATTGGCTGGATCTGGGTGTGTCTCAAAGAACAACCCATCGATGCCCACGGCTGCAGCAGCTCGGGCAAGAGCAGGTATAAACTCTCTGCGCCCACCAGACTGTGATCCAATTGAAGGCTGCTGCACGCTGTGCGTTGCATCAAAGATTACCGGCAGCCCTGTCTGTTTCATGATCACCAACGAACGATAGTCAACCACGAGGTCGTGATAACCGAACGACGTACCACGCTCTGTGAGCCACACGTTTGTTGCGCCTGCTTGCGTAGCCTTCTCTGCTGCCTTGGCCATATCGTCGGGCGCCATGAATTGCGCCTTCTTAATATTGACAATACGTCCAGTGGCCGCTGCTGCCTCGAGAAGAGATGTCTGCCTGCTCAAGAATGCTGGTATCTGCAGCACATCCACGTATTGAGCAGCGAAGGCCGCCTCGTGATCAGCATGGATGTCGGTTAACGTTGGTACCCCAATCAATTTCCCAGCTTGATGCAACAACTCCAGTGCAGCCTGATCTCCAATTCCCTGAAAAGATCCTGCGCTTGTGCGATTGGCCTTTCGATACGATCCCTTGAGAACAAGGTCTACCGGCATGTCTCGAACAACCGTGGCAAGTGTTTCGGCCACCTGCATGATAACATCACGGGATTCAACCAGGCAGGGCCCGGCTATAACGATAGGTCTTTTGGAGTCGGAGTGCATATATGCGACAAAATAAGATTAAATTGACCTTGCAGCATGAGTGAGTATGGCACAACGCCCTGAAAATATACCGATGCGTAGACGGTCGACCGCGTCTGATCCGATACCACAAGTTGACGACGCCCCACGGCCGCAACAGATGTCTCTCAGTGATGAGGTCGATCGTGTACGACGCAAAAAGATCATTGCCGTCTTGATGGCATTGCTCGGGCTTCTTGTGCTCGTTTCCATCCTATCGTATTCTCGTGCCGATGCTGCAAACGCCCAGCTAACCATGCGCGAGCTTATGGGCGTTATTCGCGCTGATGCCGCGGTTCAACAACAATTCGATCAAACACACAATTGGGTAGGCCTTCTTGGTGCCGTACTGGCACAATGGATGCTGTTCAGTACAGTTGGCATTTGGTCGATCGTGTTCCCGTTGCTTCTTATGGTCTGGGCACGCGACGTCTACAAATACCAGCACCTTACTCCGCTTGTAACACGCTATTCGATCACAGCAACTATGGCTGCTGTCTCGATAGCCGCATTTGTTGCTACGTTGCAGTTGATCGACCTGTTTTCGTTTATTCCACCGGAGGCGTGTGGCTTCATAGGGCAGTTTCTCGCCGGTGTTGTCTCGCAGCTGATCGGCAAGTTTGGCAGCTCGATAGTGTGGTTGCTGGTTACATGCGCTGTTTTCGTTGTTGGATTCGAGATAGACATTCGATCGATCAACACATCGCTACGCCCGCTACAAGAACGTCTGGCCAGTCTTACGTCGGGGTTTCGTGTGCGACGCACAGACCCTACTGATACCACAGATGATGCTGACGATAACGACGACTACGCTGAAGAAGACGCATACGAGGAAGAAGATGAACAAGAAGAGGTGTTCGCTGGCCCTGTGAAAGCATCTTCTCACAGGGGGCCAACATTATTCGGTTCCAAGAAACCCTCGATTATCCGCCCGCAAGAAATCGATGAGGAAGAGCCTGCAGTTCAACTAAAGCGCTCTGTGCAGCAACATGAGCAAGATTCTCCATTTGCTGGACAGCTCTCTGGCTCGGTACGCATTCTTCGTCCAAGTCAGGTCAGTCAGCCAGAAGAACCAGAAATGCCGCAAGGCAATGTGCTTTCCGAGGAACCTGATGAGCTGACATCATCTGTGGATTTGCAGGAAGTACAACGTAGGCTTCAGCAGCTACATCCAAAGAAAGACATCGCACTTCGCGTCGATGAAGATGACTATGAAGACGCAGAAGACGTCGAGGATGAGCAGGACGAAGAAGATGAGGTTACAGAGCCAGCACTAGAGCAGCCTGCACGGCCAGTTGCTTCTGTCAAACGTCCGCTAACTGTAACAGTGCAGGACACACTTTTCCCCGTCGAGCCCGAGATCAAGCTCTCGAACGTAACGCTATACGACGAGGAGATTGCCTACAAGCCCCCTCCATCGAAGCTGCTTATCGACGTTAAAGACGAGGGTGCGGTTGATGATAGAGAGCTGCAGGCAAAGGCACAAACACTCCAAGAAAAGCTCGAGACGTTTAAGGTTCGTATCGAGAATCTCACGGTAACGCCGGGTCCGGTCGTAACCCAATACGAGTTTGTACCAGCCACTGGCATTAAAGTATCGCAGATAGAAAATCTTGCAGACGACATCGCACTGGCCCTGAAGGCACAAGGCGTTCGCATTATCGCACCAATTCCGGGCAAGGGTACTGTTGGTATTGAGATACCAAACCAGCACCCTGCGATTGTGCGATTCAGTGCAATTATCAAGAGCCAGAAGTACCACGATCCAGCGATCAGGTTGCCCCTTGCCATGGGTAAAACGGTTGTCGGAGAAGTGTTCTGTGCAGACTTAACGAAGATGCCCCACCTGTTGATCGCTGGCGCAACAGGTAAGGGCAAATCAGTTGGCATTAATACGATCATTGCCTCGCTTCTCTACCGCATTCATCCGCGTGATCTAAAGTTCGTGATCGTAGACCCAAAGCGCGTTGAGATGAATCTCTACGCATCCCTCCGCGATCATTATTTGGCCATTTCGCCAGATATCAACGAGTCCATCGTTACGTCACCACAAAATGCTGTTGTAGTTCTCAAAGCCCTTGTCGAAGAGATGCAGCAGCGATTCAGCATTCTTGCTGCCGCAGGCCAGCGCAACATCACCGATTACAATCAGAAGGTAAAGGAAGGCAAGATTCGCGACAAGGGTGGGCTTATTCATCGCCCCATGCCGTTTATCGTTGTTATTATTGACGAGTTGGCAGACCTGATGATGACCGCTTCGAAAGAAGTAGAAGAGCCAATCTGCAGGCTTGCACAGCTTGCTCGGGCAGTGGGTATACACTGCATCGTTGCAACACAACGGCCTAGTGTTGACGTAGTAACTGGCCTGATCAAGGCCAACTTCCCTGCTCGCATCGCCTACCAAGTATCGTCACGTATAGACTCGCGCACGATCCTCGACGGAACAGGAGCCGAGCACCTGATAGGTAACGGCGACATGCTCTTTGCTCCTGGTAATACGCCGATGCCCATTCGTATGCAGAATGCATTTATTTCGACAGAAGAAGTTGAAGCACTGTGCGAGTGGATCGGTAATCAGAAGGGATATTCAACCCCATACATGCTGCCATCGGTCAATAAGCGTGCAGGGGGCTCAGCAGGCGGCAGTGATGATCGCGATGCGCTGTTTGAGGATGCAGCAAGGATCTTTGTACAGCTCCAACAGGCCAGCACATCGACGCTGCAACGCAGACTCAAAGTTGGGTATGCGCGTGCCGCCCGCATTGTGGATGAACTCGAAATGGCCGGCATTGTTGGCCCTCCAGATGGTTCGCGTGGACGTCCCGTATTGCTGCAAAGCGAGTCAGAGCTCGAAGCCTATTTGTAGCCGCAATCCCGCACGTATCATAAAACGTTTGCAATACGGCCGTAGAGATCCTCATGTGTTTCTGCGACGAGCTCTGCAGCTTCTGTATCAAATTCACCAATCAAGGCTGTTCGCACACTCGCGGCCCTGCCTGCCTCGGCATCGGTTATTGAATCACCGATAAACCAGGAACACGAAGCATCAATATCGTGGTCGCGCATTGCGTCAAGAATCATCCCCGGCGCCGGCTTGCGGTGAGTTGAGTTCATGCCGTCGAGATCAGTACACACATAAAACTCATCTATCGTGGGGGCATCGGCATGTCTAAGCTGCTGCTGCATATACGTGTTAACATCATCAAGGTCTGCAAGCGACATCAGCCCCTTACCAACGCCCTGTTGATTGGAGATAACAATCAGGAGATATCCTCTGTTATGGGCCAATCGCATAATGGGAAGAATGCCCGGAATAATCTCGAACTGTTCGGGTCGGAGTACGTAGGCATCAACAAGTCGCTTGTTGATTACCCCATCTCGATCAAGAAAAAGGGCTTTTGTCATGGAAGGAGCTCCTGCGAATCAGATTGTTCTTCTGCAAGGAAGTATCGTGGGCAGATTTCATTCGTAACAGTATCGAGGAATCTGCTTGGACGCGACAATACATCTGAATGTTGCCATTCAGCCATGATATCCGGAAACGTAAGGATCAGTACATCCTTTGCGCGAGTACAAGCAACATAAAGCAGGCGGCGCTCTTCTTCGAGCGACTCTTCAGAATCAGCGCTCTTGGCTGATGGGAGTCTACCCTCATTAACGGAGAGTACAAACACCACTTTCCATTCCAGACCCTTGGCAGAGTGTATCGTGGATATGGTCATAAACTCCGTTTCGCGATCATCTGGATCTATCGTATCAAGTCCATCTGTAGGGGGCTCGAGAGCTATGTCGTCCAAAAACTCCTGACATGACCCATAGCGTCCGCCAATGCCAACGATTGTCTCGATGTCTTTCCACCGCTTTGGAGCATCATCATGCACTCGTTCAAGTGTGGCTCGGTACACCTCCGCAATCAATTGCAAGCGCTCAAGCGGATGACGCACTCTTCGGGCCTTTGCTAGATCATGTAACAGATTCTGGAGTGCCTGCACACCCTTGCCCGTTGCACCATAGGTTCGCTCTGGCTCTGCCAGAGGGTCTGCATGCATCTGCAAATTGTCTATGATCGTCTGAGCTGTCTTTTGCCCAACACCCTCAAGCTGTTGCAGCACGCGAAACCACGAGACAACATCACGTGGATTTTCAGTGATCCTGAGTCGAGCTAAGACATCTTTAACGTGGGCGGCCTCTGCAAACTTTAGTCCACCAAACTTGCGAAATGGGATGTTTGATCGCTGAAGTTCAATTTCAAGATCAAAAGAAAGGAACCCGCTTCTCACGAGCACTGCAATGTCTGCGAGTGATATTCCCTGCTCGCGCAGCTCGAGCACATGTTGAGCGATGAACTGCGATTGCTGACGCTCACTGCGCGCGGTAATGAGCATTGGCAGGTCTCCACCTCCCCTATGAGCACGCAACTTCTTCTCGAACATGAAGGGGGCTTCTTCGAGTACAGCATTGCAGAGGTCAAGTATTGGCTGCGTGCTGCGATAATTCTCTTCAAGACGGATGATCGCACACGACGCAAACGATGATGGCACAGTATGGATGTTCCGAACATTTGCACCACGAAACGAGTAAATACTCTGTGCGTCGTCTCCAACCACCATCACATTGCCGTGCGCTCCTGAAAGACCCAATACGATTTGATGCTGCAGGTTATTGGTGTCCTGGTATTCATCAACCATCACATGACGGAACTGCGATCGCAGTGCAGGACCAGTGGTATCGTGACGCGTCATAGCAAGCAGATAGAGAAGCAGATCATCGTAGTCGAAAAGCGAGTTCTTATGCTTGTAATCTGTGTAGGCGTGAGCCATCTGACGAATCGTATCTGTATCGTCAATGAACTGCGGATACTGCTCTGCAATGAGATCCTCAAGGGGCGTGGACATGTTGATAGATTTACTGTACATGTCGTGCAATGTGCCTTTGTTTGGAAACCTCTTGCGCCGTGCAGCAAGATCAAACTTGCTACGCACCATATTCATGATGTCTTCCGCATCAGACTGATCAATGATCGAATACACTACCTGCTGCTCGCTACTTGCTACCCGCTGCTCGCTGCTCGACAGCCCGTATGTTTTGAGAACACGGAATGCAAACGCATGGAATGTACCACCAGAGACCTTTTCACAGCGTCCATCGAGAAGCTGCGATGCTCTTCGCAGCATCTCCGCCGCTGCTTTTCGTGTAAATGTTAGCAGTAGAATCGATGCTGGATCGACGCCGTCTTCGACAAGTCGCGCTACGCGGTAGGTTAGAGTTCGCGTCTTGCCCGTTCCTGCACCAGCGAGCACAAGAGCAGGACCATTGCTGTGCATCACAGCTTCGTACTGCTGAGCATTCAAGACCGATGCGTAATCAATACGATATGATTTCCCACTGGGGGAAACACTCGCCGGACGAAGCACGATCTTTTTCATGCGTTTATCAGTAGGCGATCAATGATCGCAGCTCCGATGCAACACGCTCTACCGTTGGAATCACAGCATCCATCATGCCCTTGTTGTAGGGAATCGGGACATCAGCGCTGGCAAGGCGAAGCACAGGCGCGTCTAGGTGGGAGAAGCACTCGTGCATGATAACAGAGGCAATCTCTGCGCCGAAACCAGCAGTGATGGTGTCCTCGTGCAGAACCATGCAGCGATTTGTCTTACGTACGGATGCAAGAACAGCATCCTTATCCCAAGGCACGATGGTGCGCAGATCGATAATCTCGATGTCTTCGCCGGTGGCCTCAACGGCTGACTTAGCTCTGTGGACCATTTCGCCCCATGCAACGATAGTTGCCTTACTGCCTTCTCGAACAATTGATGCCACGCCAAAGGGCACGGTGTAGTTGTCGCCCGGATACACCCCACGTCCTGGAGCTGTGTCCTGTATGGCACGATGTTCCAAAAAGAACGTTGGGTCGTTTTCGCGCAACGCAGTGCGCAAGAGTCCAACCGCATCCTGTGCGTTGGAGGGCATTGCTACTCGCCAGCCAAGCGTGTGCGCAAAGATGGCCTCGCCACTTACGCTATGCCATGGATCGCCAGTACGCTTCGAGAAACCAACTGGGATGCGCACCACCATAGGTGCAGCAAAATCGCCGTTTGTGCGCCATCGTATTGTACCACAATCGTTGATCTGTTCCGTTGCTGGGTCTAGGTATTTCCGAAACTGGATCTCTGGTACAGGTACAAGACCCGCCATTGCCATACCTACAGCGCGGCCAATGATTCCCTCTTCACTAATCGAGGTGTCGAATACGCGTTCTGCGCCATGCTTGGCCTGCAAATCCACGGTGGCGCCGTGTACGCCCCCTTTTACACCAACATCTTCGCCAAAGACGAGTAGTCGGTCATTATTGGCTAGTTCATAGTCAAGGGTGCGTTTAACTGCCTCGATAAGATTAACACGCGCCCCCTCTTCATGCTTCTCACCGGTGGCAGGGGGCGGCTCAATGCCCGCACCACGCAGACCACCATGACTCGGCACAGAACCATCATCAAAGAGCTTGGTTAGGGCAAGTTGTGGCTCAGGATGTGGTTGCGCAAGTGCCACATCGCAGGCCTGCCGCACTTCAGCTTCTACACGTGCAACAAACTCTGTCCACTCTTCCTCACTGGTGTACTTTTTGCGCACAAACATTGCTTTGAGTTTTTCGAGTGGATCTCTTTCAACCTCTTCTGCCTTTTGCTCTGTTGTTTTATACGACTGGTTGTCTGCACCGCTATGTCCACAGATTCTGGGAACACGAACACGCAGCAGCGCTGGCGCTTGTTTTTCTCTGACGTGTTCAATCGTCTTCGAAATCAAACGATCAGCTTCTTCAGGATTCGTACCGTCTACTTCAACGATGCGTAATGCAATAAAGGCACCAAGGTTAGCGGCGATATTCCCACCAGGAGTTTGCATTGTGCCAGGAACGCTGATACCAAACTGGTTGTCCTCAATAAAGAATACCATCGGCAACTTCAGCGTGGTAGCAATATTGAGCGCTGCCCAGAATCCATTCGTGGCTGTAGATCCATCTCCTCCAAGTGCAACTGCAACAGCCCCCTGCCATGCTTTATCTCCAAGAACGTGGGTGTGATACCGAATCGCCTGTGCCCAGCCCACGCATGGTGTGTACTGAGCACCAACATCTCCAGAGGCTGGTAGAACGGTAACGCCGTTACGATTATTCAAATGGTGAACAACGCCAATGTCTCGGCCGCCATTGCGGCTACCCGATAGTGCCAACGGACCAGCAAATGCTTCCTCAAACGTCATTCCGGCAGCCAGAACAAGCGGACGTGAGCGATAGTAGACCGTTGCGGCGTCGTGTCCCTGACGTAAGTAGCGTCCAAGAATCGCTTGCGCCAACTCATGTCCGGTAGCAGAGAACTGATACGTTACTTTTCCTGAGGGGGCTAGCTCCTTCTCCTCGATATGATCAATCCATCGCGAAGCAATAACCGTGCGGGCTACGTCGAACCATTCGTGTTTGGTCATGGGGCGTTGGTACTTACAGTTAGTATAGGCTACAAAACTAAGCTGAGTGCTAGATTTGCATGAGTTTTTTCATAACCACATTCTGTAAGGTTATCCACGTGAAACCGACACGATTTTTCTCAGTACTGCTGCTAGCAGCAATCTTTAGCACCGTTTCTGCAACGGCACAGTTTAGCTTCCCAACCTACGCCCCGAAGGACTGCTTTAGTTCGGCGCGAAAGTCTATCACGGGAGCCACGGATGCTAAAATCGTTGGCATTCTGGCCGTAGGCGTTGATGTGCCTCTCGGAACTACGCCAATCAACATTGGTATGAGTGCCAAAGACGGCAAGGCATCGATGTGGATTTACCTGGTACGTAGCGTCGAAAAGGACACAGTGGCCTTTGTGCCGTTGATTCGTCTTCTCGGAAGTTGCAATACCCCGCCGATTCCAATTCCTGCAGATGCGTTTGATCCAGCAGATGCACCGCAGTCTGCGGTTCCAGCAGACTTTACACAGGGTGCAGGTTTGATTACTGCGTTAGGTAAGGACGCCAAGTTTGCACGCTTTAAAGCTGCATACCCAGACAGCAATGCCTCGTTGGCCATCTTGTCCGTCTCTGAAGGCGGAACAGGTGGAATTGGACTAGGCGATGGCAATGTTTTCTGGCTGCTCACATGGAGTGCGTTTATAGATTCTGTGCAAACAGACACCAACGGTAATGGTCCAGACCCAGGCCTTACATGCATTCATAACATCACAACCGGTGAGACATTCTGCTTTGATTCATCAGATGTTACCGGCATCGCAGACGAAGCACTATCACAGGGTTTTGCAGTGGCTCCAAATCCAGCGGCAGACCTTGCAGCACTCACCGTTCCCTCATCATGGAATAGCTCAACTATCTCCATTTCAGCCATTGACATGACTGGGCACAGCTATCCCATGGGTGATATGATCCGCCTGGATGGAATAGCACTCCCACTCAATCTCTCAGGGCTCCCATCAGGTATGTACACACTGCACCTGCAAAGACAAGGGGCAAGCATTGCAATACCAATGTCGGTTGTTCGCTAGAACAAACATCATCACCACTTTTTGTGTCAACTATTAACATTATGTACAATAACCTCAAGTCTGCAGACCCTGAATTGTTCAACGCAGTTCAAGGGGAATATGATAGACAACGTGATAAGATTGAACTGATAGCGAGCGAGAACTTCACATCACTCAGTGTGATGGAGGCTCAGGGAAGCATCCTCACGAACAAGTATGCCGAGGGTTATCCCGGTAAGCGCTACTATGGTGGGTGCGAGTGGGTTGATGTTGCAGAAAACATTGCTATTGAGCGGCTCAAGCAACTTTTTGGTGCCGAGTATGCAAACGTGCAGCCACACTCTGGTTCAGGCGCAAACATGGCCGTGTATTTCACATATCTCAAGCCAGGTGATACCGTTCTTGGTATGGACCTGTCTCACGGTGGACACCTCACGCATGGATCACCAGTGAATTTCTCGGGTATGTTTTACAACTTCATTGGTTACGGCCTTAATCAAGAGACAGGCAGACTGGATTATAACGTTGTTGAGGATCTTGCAAAGCAGCATAAACCGAAGATGATCACGGTAGGCGCAAGTGCTTACTCACGCGAGATTGATTTCTCTGCTTTCCGCCAGATTGCCGACAAGGTAGGTGCCTTCTTGCTTGCCGACATAGCGCACCCAGCGGGCCTGATCGCCAAAGGGCGCTTGATGAGCCCCGTACCATATTGCGACATTGTAACATCAACAACCCACAAGACTCTTCGCGGTCCTCGCGGTGGCCTTATCGTAATGGGTAAGAACTACGAGAACCCGTTTGGTAAGGTTGCGCCAAAAAGTGGACGCAAGAAGCTGATGGGCGAGCTCATCGATTCCATGGTTATGCCCGGCATACAGGGCGGTCCGCTCATGCATGTTATCGCAGCAAAAGCTGTTGCCTTTGGTGAATGCCTTACCGATGAATTCGATGAGTACACAAAGCAGGTTATCCGCAATGCTGCTGCCATGGCCGATGAGCTCATGAAGATGGAGTATAACATCGTCTCTGGCGGAACAGAAAACCACCTCATGCTTATCGATTTGCGCAATAAGAATGTAACTGGCAAGCAAGCAGAAAACGCTTTAGATGCAAGTGGTATTACGTGCAACAAGAACGCTGTACCGTATGATACACAGCCACCACTTGTTACCAGTGGTATCCGCCTCGGTGCTGCAGCCATGACTAGCCGCAGTATGAAGGAAGACGACATGCGCCAGATAGCTCGATTTATCAACAGGGTTATCAGCAACTTTGGCAACGAAGACGAATACAAGAGCATTAAGCACGACGTGCAAACATTCTGTCGTCAGTTCCCATTGTACCCGTCGCTCACCTCGGCATAAGCGCTAACCGACATTTTTACCTGTGCGTTGTATCAGCCCCTTATCTCGTTTGAGGTAAGGGGCTTACTATTTTCAGTGCAGGCATTGCGTCGAGTACGTGGCTCTGCGGCATCCATAAACAGCAGGATAAACAAGAAGAACATATCAATAGCATTGCATCCAGAATGATGCTCACAACATGCGAGCCTCTCCTTGTTTCATCACGCTGGAGTCACCACCATGAATGCTATGAAACGCTTCATCTTCTTTATCTGTGTTGGTGCAATTGCACACAACACCCTATCTGCTCAGTCCACGCCGTCTGTGACGGCTCGCTGGGGCCTTCACCTGGGAGGTAATTACAACATTGCTGGCGTTGGATTTGGGAATTGGGCGAAAGACCCAAATCGAAATGCAGCGCAGTTTTCGGAACTCGTATACAATGATGGTTCTGGAGCCGGACTCTATGGCGGGATCAACATGCAGGTTGCCTTATCCAACAGGTTCCATCTTGGCACACGAATCTCGTATGACAATCGAAGCTCTATTGCTAACGACGAAAAGTCGTTTCCGAAGCCAAGCGGCATTCTGACATCGGCAACCGGCCAGTACTACAACGATAAGTACACATTCCATACAGACTATCTCACAATGGAGCCGTTTTTCAAGGTCTACTTTGGATCGCATTTTCATCTCACAGGTGGAGTCAGCGTTGGCCTTGCTCTTACGAATACATTCGACTATGCTCCTGAGGGAGGCACTAGGCAGACAGATCTTGATTTCGCACAAACCGATTCCATCAAGCACAAGATCACTGGTTCTGGATTTGCAGGCGTTGGATACGATATATTTCTCTCGGACCCCTCTACGTCTAATCAATGGATACTTACACCATACATTGAATCATCGTACATGATTAGTCAGCGAGGCGTAGACTTCACAAACCAGCACGCATTTAACGACGCACTGAGCACAGCATCGTTGCGTGCAGGCGTATCGCTTACGTTTGGTCTGGCAGACATTGCTGAACGTGTTGAAGCCCCTGCTGCATCAGAACCCATCAAGATGGTCGAGCCCCCTTCAACAGAACTCTTTGGGCTTGTTGAACCAATCGATGGCGTCTACGCTAAACGCATTGAACGTGCCGAATTCCCGTTGCGCCCATTCGTGTTCTTTGATCAAGGCTCAACCGATATTCCAAGTCGGTATAAGTAAGATCTCACGCAATCAAACGCGCACCTTTGCCACATCGTCGGGATTAACTGCAGACGATGTTGCCAACGTTGACATTCGACCAATCATTCAACGTTATATCTACTACAACATTCTCAATGTCATGGGTTATCGACTTTCATCGATTCCTGGATCTAGCGTTGAATTGTACGCCCCTGATCCTAACGGTAAGGATGCTAAGGCATATGGTGAAAGCGTTGCCAAATATCTTATCGACGTGTGGGGTGTTAATCCCAATCAGCTCAAAATCACAACTGGAGATCCCGATCCAAGGTCTGGCACACCGAATACGCCAGCCACAGATCGCACAGCCATAGCAAGCGAGAACAGAAGGGTTCAATTTCGGAATATGAAGCCAGACCAGCTTGGCGCAAGGGTACCCGTAGCATCGGCTCGTGCAGCCGAGATCGATCATGAAATGTATGTAGACAAAAATCCAATGCGCAATGTGCAGGAATGGAATGCTTCTATCTCGGGCAACGGAGCAAGCAGATCGTTTGGACCTTACCGAGGAAGCAGCGCATATCTCGACCCAACGGGGCTGATCAATCAAGACGTACGGTCACAGAAGTATACACTGACGGTTGTTGCTAAACTTCGTGATGGATCAACAAGAACGGAATCCCAGCCCCTTACACTGATTCGTACAGATCGTGAAGGCACATCAACGAGCAATCGGCTAATCTTTGAATACAACAAGGATAATCCAGTAGGCGATCACGAGACTACCTCGTTGGTAATGTTATTCCACAAATCCGGAATGATGCAAAAGTCTACATCTATGGTCATACAGATGCAGTTGGTAAGGGTAACCTTGAGTTAGCAATGAAGCGCGCAGATCAGGTTATGGCCATGATGAAAGAGCAGCTTTCTGCTCGCGGTGTTACTGGAGTTCGCTTTTCTTCAAGCGCATTGGGTCCCGACGAGCCTTCGTTTAGCAACAATCTACCTGAAGGTAGGATGTACAATCGCTCGGTGGTTATCGATGTAATCCCCTAGTGGTCACGTTCGGTGATGTCGGGCAGATCACTATGTTCTGTCCGACATCGCTAACTCGTGGTTCTCATTGCCTTGGGAGATATCATAAAGCTGGGAGCAGAAGCATGCACACCATGGGCAATGCGCATAGAGGCAACGTGCGCGATCATTGCTGCATTATCGACACAGTACCCAATCTGTGGCGTCACGAGTTGCATCCCATGATCTTGTGCCTTCTTCTGCATAACAGTGCGCAAGCGTGAGTTCGCACTTACACCACCGGAAATCGAGATAATTCGAACGCCATATTCGCGCGCTGCATGCAGCGTTTTGTGAACAAGCACATCTACGATTGCTTCTTGAACTGAAGCACAGACATCGTTGATGGGAATTTCTCTCTGTTGTGATTTCAATAATTCCAGTGTTCGGCGGACAGATGTTTTTAAGCCACTGAAGGAGAACGTCTGTGTTCCATCATGCATAAGACCTCTTGGGAAGTCGAATGCAGCAGAATCACCGAGGCAACCTCTACGATCGATCTCGGGTCCACCGGGGTAGCCAAGCCCAAGCATCTTTGCAACCTTGTCAAATGCCTCACCGGCAGCATCATCACATGTAGAGCCCAGTACGGTGTAATCAACGGGGCTGGTAACATGAAAAATACTTGTATGCCCGCCGCTTACAACAAGACTGATACTTGGATATCCAAGTCGAGAATCTTCTAAATACCCCGAGTACAAATGTGCTTCAATATGATGCACAGGATACAGAGGCTTATCATACATCAGCGCAAGCCCCTTAGCAAAATGCGTTCCCACTAAGAGAGACCCGGCTAAGCCTGGACCATACGTTACAGCAATGGCATCAACATCTTCTATGCTTGTAGACGCCTCGCGCAGGGCTGCCCGAACGATTGGCCCAATGCCCTTGATATGTTCACGTGATGCTAACTCTGGTACAATGCCACCATACGTGGTATGAATCGTCTGCGATGAAATAATATTGCTTCGAACCACTCCATCTATCAGGACGGCTGAAGACGTATCATCACACGATGTCTCAATACCAAGTATGATCACCTGATCATCCTCCATAGCATGCCCAATGCCGCACCCGCACTGCGCTCACGATTGATGCGTCTGTCGCTACCAAATTGATACTTCAGTGTTACAGTACGCAACGGTCCAGCAACAGAAATCCACACCGTGCCAACGGGCTTTTCTGGCATACCGCCGCCGGGACCAGCAACACCGGTTATACTTATCGCATACGTAGCACCGGTTCGATGTTTGGTACCTTCACTTAATTCTTTTGCCGTTTGCTCGCTAACTGCGCCATACATTTCGAGGGTATGCTCCAGCACTCCCAAATCTCGAACTTTTGCTTCGTTAGCATACGGCACATAGCCCCCTACAAACCAGCTACTAGATCCATACACATCTGTTAGCATCGAGCCGAGCAGACCGCCTGTGCATGACTCTGCCGTGGCGAGTGTCTGACCTCGCTCCTTGAGGATGGATCCGATGACAGATGCGAGTGTTGTATCTCCCTCGCCAAAAACGTACTTGCCAGCTTTGCCCATGAGTATGTCACGAACGCGAAACAATTCTTCACGGCGTTGCTCGGCAGATGCTCCACGCGCACCGATGCGCATGCGTACGCCGTGATAGTTCGGCAGGAATGCCAGTGTGGAGACACCTAGGAACTGGGTTGGATCTCCGATAGCATCTGCGAGATTGCTCTCAGCAATACCTGTTGTAAGCAACGTGAGATACTCGGTTGTCTCAATAGCCTCGCGTTGTATCCTGTCTCGAAGCAGAGGCATTACATGATCGCTCATGATACCCTGCATTTCTTTAGGTACCCCTGGCATGGCAACAATCACAATGCCATCTCGGTCGAATAAGAGTCCTGGTGCAGTTCCAATTGGGTTCGGCAGCAGACGAGCAGTTGTTGGCTTGAGTGCTTGGCCTGCATTTCGATCTGTTACAGTTCTACCACGCTGCTTCATCCAATCATGCAGATGCTCCATCCACTGATGCGAAACCTCCATGGTGTCGTTGAAGTAGTCGGCGAGTACAGGCTTTGTAATGTCGTCGTGGGTTGGCCCTAAGCCTCCAGTTAACAGAAGCACATCGCATTCTGCACGTAATCGATCGATCGTTGCAATAAGCTGCTGTGCGTCATCAGCCACCGTGCAATGCTCGATCACACGTCCACCACTAGCCGTCACTACGTCGGCAATCCATGCCGCATTGCGATTGATAATCTGCCCAATGAGCACTTCATCGCCTATCATGACTAATCCAACGTTCATCGCTACAACCCTTCAAAACAAACATGGCCCCGAAAATCCGGGGCCATGATATGACGTTTTTCGAGATAAAAGTGTGCTTATGACAGCTTCTGACGAATCTTCTTCTCACTCATACCACGCAGGTAGTACAACTTCGCACGGCGAACAGTACCTTCCTTAACAACCTGCATTGACTGGATGATTGGCGAGTGAATTGGGAAAATACGCTCAACACCAACACCATTAGAAATCTTACGAACGCGAAATGTTTCGTTCATTCCACTACCACGGCGAGCAATAACTATGCCCTGGAAATTCTGAATACGCTCTTTTTCGCCTTCAACAACACGTACCGCGATCTTTACTGTATCGCCTGGACGGAAGTTCGGGATAACTGGTGAGGCTTCTCCAGCTTTGGCCTTACGCTGCTCGAAGGCTTCTGCTGTTGCCATCGTTTCGATGGCTTTCACTTTTGGATGCATGACAAACTCTAGATAGAATGGGTTGACGTGATCTTTGAGGCCACAAAAATAGAAAAACTACGGACATAATGCAAGTGACATAGTTTATAAACACTTAGCTATCGCCCAATTATTTTCCTGAATACCTCAGGCGAGCAAGTGCTACGGGAAGTATCGTGCCTTTATGCTTCTGAAGGGGTTTAAGCGTAAGGTTTGGACCATCTCTGAGAACGTCCCACTTCAACGGACGCCCTTGAGTTGTGATCAATGTAACTGTTGAACCGTCGGGGGCAAACTGCAGCGTGTATGGAATGGGGCTCCCATTGACAACCATCTGCTGACCATTCGTGAATTCGATTGTGTACTTCGGATCCATCTTCCACACACCTGTGAGCATAGAGGCGTTTACCATTCGCCGAATGATGAACATCGGATCGGTATTCTTCGATGGCAGTTTACCAAGAACAATCGGCTGGTTCTCTAAGCTATCAGCAGGTGTAAGTGCAATGTACGATCTGGCCTTTTCGTCACGTGCAACAATCCAACGAGGACCGATATTGTCGCCAATCCCCCACTTGATACCCGCGTGTTCGAACGAAGATTTGCGACACAGCAACTTCTCCTGCTCTCCCAGGTTGTATGCCAGAACTACCTCACCGGAGCCATTCGCAGAGTCGATAACCATATACAGCGGTTCACTCAAAGGGCGTGCAGTCAGCGCTCGTTCAATGGACCTTGTTTCATTGAGAACTTCTACAAACTTGCTGTGAATCCACGTTCCATGGAACTCAGAGTACTCCTGAGATTGCATCGTGGAAACAACGATCAGCAGTGCGGCTATGATCTTCATAGCCCCTTAACTTTCGTTGCAACAGACTTTGCCTGCAAGAACAGCAACAAGTAGTCATGTCCGCCTGCCTTAGAATCAGTGCCACTCATATTGAAACCGCCAAACGGATGCCCACCTACCATCGCACCAGTGCACTTGCGATTAAGGTACAGGTTGCCACAGTGGAACTCCATACGAGCGCGCGCAAGCTTCTTGGCATTTCTCGTGTAGACAGCACCGGTCAGACCATAAATTGTGTTATTAGCAATCTTGAGTGCGTCGTCAAAATCTTTGGCCTTACATACAGCCAACACCGGTCCAAAGATCTCTTCCTGCATGATGCGTGATGTGGGCTTCACATTGACGATCACGGTTGGCTCGATAAAATATCCCGGCATGTCCTTGACTTTGTTGCCACCACAAATGAGTTTGCCTTCCTTCTTACCAATTGCAATGTATTCGAGGATAGACTTTTCAGCACGTGGCGAGACTACCGGCCCTACGCGACCATCATCCATCGGCATGCCAATCGTAAGCTTGTCTACCTCAATCTTCAGCTTTGCAACAAACTCATCATAGATTTTAGCATCAACAATGGCGCGTGAGCATGCCGAGCACTTCTGACCCTGGAATCCGAAGGCTGCAGCAACAACACCGGCAACAGCTGTGTCTACATCAGTTTCACTATCGACAACAATGGCATCCTTGCCGCCCATCTCAGCTACAACGCGCTTTATACAGATCTGACCCGGCTGGGTCTTGGCTGCCAACTCGTTAACATGGAGGCCTACCTGCATAGAGCCCGTAAACGACACAAAACGTGTCTTTGGGTGGCCAACCAGATAGTCTCCAGCTTCAGCACCCGAGGCAACCAGATAATTAAGAACGCCCGGCGGCAGCCCTGCTTCTTTCATGATTTCAACAAACAACCACCCCATCATTGGCGAATCACTCGATGGCTTGAGCACAACAGTGTTGCCTGCAACAATTGCAGCCGAAGACATACCCACAAGAATGGCAAACGGGAAATTCCATGGTGGAATTACCACACCGACACCGAGAGGAATGTACAGTAGCTCATTCTTCTCACCAGGTTGAGGAACAATTGGCTGCGGTCCAGAAAGGCGCAGCATTTCGCGTCCGTAGAACTCAAGGAAGTCTATAGCCTCACACGTGTCGGCATCAGCTTCCAGATAATTTTTACCAACTTCTGAAATCATCCAAGCGTTGATCTCGTTGCGGCGCTTACGAATGATGGTTGCCGCCTTAAAGAGCACAGCTGCACGTTTCGGGGCAGGTACATTCTTCCACGACTCAAAGGCAGCAATTGCAGCTTTCATGGCCTTTTCTGCATCGTCTTTACCAGATTTCTGGAATACACCAACAACTTCCGATGGGTTAGCCGGATTATGGCTCGTTGTTTTATCCTTTGTTGTTATCCGCTTACCATTGATAATGCTGGGATACTCTTTGCCAAACTGCTTACGAACGTTGTCGATGGCCGCACGCTGCTTTGCACGTACAGCAGGCTTGGAAAAGTCTTGAAATGATTCGTTGATGAACTGCTTCATTGATTCCTCTAAACATGATTGTCGACAAAATTACGTCACGCTGTTGTAGGTTGGTTTTATTGATCAAGAGGTTCCATGTTAGAATTCATCGTAGCTACTGTTTCTGGTTGGCCAGTATGGGGCTTGCTGTTAGCAACCTTTGTTGTTGTCTACATTGAGAATCTCATTCCGCCATGGCCTGGCGACGTTTTTCTTGTGTTCGTCGGTGCGCTCATCGGAATGCAGGTTCTGCCGCTAACAGAGGCACTCGGCGCCGCAACGGTTGGCTCGTTTGCCGGGTTTGCATCTGCGTATGGTTTAGGACGCAGGTATGGCGAGACGATTGCTCAGTCTCCATTGGTGCCGTTTATCACTCCGCCTCTTATCGTAAAGGTCGAGCGCTGGTTTGATAAGTATCACGGGCTCATCATTGTATGTAATAGGTTTCTTGCCGGCACGCGCGCCGTGATTTCGTTCACGGCTGGAATCGTCAAACTACCGTTCCCGCGCACAATGGTCTATGCCACCATAAGTTCACTTGCATGGAACTACATTTTGCTATCCATCGGGATGCAACTTGGAGAGCGCTGGCGCGATGTAGACACCTACATCGCCACCTATGGCTGGATTGTTACGGGGCTTATGGCAATAGTCGTGATAGCGTTCTATTGGCGCCGGACAAAAAGAAAGCGGCAAACTCGTAAGTCTGCCGCTTCGTAGAATCATCATTTGCTGGCTCGATTAGCTGCCTGCACTGTCCGTCGTTCATTCACCCCAGTCTACGATGAGTGAGAAGCGGAGTGTATTGCCCAGCGGATGGTTACGCTCGATTGTGATGTAGTAGCTAAAGTCTGCTCGGAAGATATCGTACTTCACTCCTGCTCCAGCCGTTACGTACTGACGTCCACCAGCAGCAGAAGGCTCGGTAAAATATCCCAGACGTGTTGCAAATACCTTATCGATAAGTAGCTCGGTACCGAAACCTGTTTCGATGCCACCTTTGCCCCATGCAGTGATCAACGAAATCGGAATGGGGTCTGAGTTCTTGCCGTCTCTGCGAACAAGGAGTTTCATGGCTTCAGCAGTAACAGTCCATCGCAGGAACTCATCTTCGTAGGCATTGTATGCTGCACCGAGACGCAGGTTTGTCGGCAGCGGATCCGACTCTTTGTCGTAGGTCATCTTTGGACCTACATTCTGGAGGTTTGCACCGATGCTCAGACCGCGGATGCTTTCATCGCGAGGACGCCACATCACGCCTAAGTCAAATGCACCTGAAATACCCACACCAGCACCCGATGCACCAACACTAGCTGGAGCGAGGTTTGATTGGATATACTTTACGTGAACGCCCAGTCCAACTTCGTCAGATATCTCTGTACCATACGACACACCAAGGCAGAACTCGTTAGAGCGGAATTTTCCAAGCGCCTGCCCTGCTTCATTGGTCTTGGTAAACTCTCCAAGGTTCATAAAGATGAACGTGCCGGCAATAGTTCCACCAAGATCCTCGACATACTGGCCATACGTACCGTACGAGTAAAAGAGGTCGGCATTAAACTGTGGCAACCACTTTGAATAGCTCAAGGCCACCTGATTATCTGCCTGATTAAATGCTAGGCCACCAGGATTCCAGAAGACTGCATTGATATCATCGGTGGTTGCAGTACCTACATCACCCATGGCACTGGCGCGTGCATCTGGAGTGATGAGCAAAAACGGTACGGCCGCGCCCCCCGGTTGGGCTACTGCTACCGATGTGGCAACAACAAACATTGCAATCAACGCCCCGCATGTGCGGATAATCATGTCATCTCCTGTAAAGCATTAACAAGCAAAGTTAGCGAATGAGGGTAAGTTTCCCATTGACATACGATGAGAAGCCTTTACCATCTGTAAGTCGAACCACCACTTGGTACATGCCAGACATCGCTGCATCGCCAGTATCATCATTCCCATCCCACACAATATCAGCCGTCTGCATGTCTGTTACATTCATCTCACGCTGAATGAGCATTCTACCGGCTAGATCAAAAATCATGACTGTGGCTGAGAAGGGTCGCTGGCTGGCGTGGGTGTATCGAATCGTTGTTTGCGATGAGAAGGGATTAGGGAAGTTAAAAAGTCCCTCCGCCTGAATACCCTCTTGCTGTTCTCCAATTCGAAACGTGGTTGTCTTTTCAGAAACATTGTTCAGCACATCCCATGCTCGCACGGTAACGGTATGAAGGCCCGACCCCAAGCCAAAGATTTGCTTCTGCGCAGTACCGGCGCGACTGTTCGTAAGGGATGTAGCAAACGTCGGTGTTAAGATCACTTGCTCGGGGTCGTTATCAAACGATGCTGTTATATCGTGGCCAATACCTATCCCCGTCGTGTTGATGCCCGTTTCGTCTTCAAGATCAACGATCAGCACGGGATTCATGCGCACCAAGCCCCCTGGCAGAAACTTATGCGAATCCATGAATATCTGCATTTCGGGTCCATCAGTCTCAGGATCGGAAATACTTGTAACTCCGTCTACTACTACACGATCGGTCATCCCCATAGCAAACTGCTGCGTAGTACTTGCAGCATATCCATACAATCCTGCAGGTGATGCTGAGAATGAAATATCTTTCGGTACTACGAATGTTGCTTTGAAGCGTCCGCCTTCAACAGCAAACGAACCGCGGTACAGAGCTGGACCTGGCTTTGTAAATGTTACGACTGTCTTGTTAACGTCGTTATCCTGAAGCGTGATGCTGCGTCGTGCATCGAGAAGCGAGATCGTAACATGCCCTTGGAACGAGCTCACCGTTAGTGAATCCGACGAACCAATAACATCGCCCTCTACCACAACAGTACCGAGAGCAGGGACCGTCACACGTGATGTATCGCTAACAATGTCCTTGCCATTGATGGATGTAAACCGAATGCGTTTGTTAGGAACGAGGAGCTGAAGAGTCGGATCGCCCAACAGATGAAACTTCTCATCATTATTACCATTGAAACGCTGCTTGATACGGTACATTGCCGTACCAACGGTGGCGAAGGCACCTTGGTCATCACGTTCAAAAAGGTGTGAGTAGAAGGCTTCATTCAGAGCGGCATTTGACGTTGAATACACAACCCGAGCGGCGGAGAAAACACCAATGGCACCGCCTTCTGGTTTGAGAAGAATCTCCTCGGCACCCGATTGCGTTTCTGTCATATCATACCGAGCGAAATCGCATGTAGCAGCGGTCAGGAAGAACGGCTTCGACGAATTAAGCATGTCATTCGGTGTGGTCTCACGCTTGAATATTTCTTCGTGTGCCCAAACGCGAGGGTTGCCGTGACCAATCCAGTTCAGAAGCACAGAGCCGGTAGTGTTGATTGTAGACAACATCTCCTGCGTAACAGCCGGCTTGCGACGTCCACGAGATACACTCTCAGTTGGATATTCTACCAAATAGATTTTTTTCTCTTGAAACTCTTTTGGAACGAACTTGTTGGCGAGATCTTCGCTTTGATTTAGATGCAACGCGCCGTCGTTCTTCTCAGCGGCCTGACTATCATCAGCAATCAGTGTAATACGTGTGCGCCAATCGTCTGTGGAAGATTCGGCTTCGTAGCGACGAAGCTTCTCAATGTATGCTTTACCCTGGACATTCGAGGATACTGGCACACGTCCAACCGCTATATCTGGCTGTGGATCATTGCGAACGATTCGTGCAAAGAAATCATCAGAGGTATAGGTTGTTAGTCCATATGCTTCATTGTCTGGGTCAAAACTCTCGTATGGTGGCACGTAGTTTGGCGCAGAGCTTGAAATGTTCTTGTAGTCAAAGTGTCCGTCGCCCCAGAGAACAGCATACTGTGGTCGTGGTTGCCACGTAGTGTACGCCATTGCAAGGAAATCACGCATTGCCGTGGGATCGAGCATGCCATAGGAGAACTCCGCAAAGATCTCGTCTGTGGTAACTACGTTTGTTGATAGTCGGCCTTTACCAGACCGATATGCCGCAAAGGCCTCTGCAGATTCTCGTAGAGCAGGATGCGTGATAACGATCACGTCTGCTGCTCGGGGCTGCACTCGCAAGTTGGGAAAGGTAATGCGCGACAACTCAGTAGAGCGAATTGTCGATGTCAGAAGATATCGGCGCTGGACAGACTTTGACTGCAGTTCCTTAACGACAAACATCCCACCTGTAACGGATGCATTTTCGATCATGACCGGACGGGTGCGATCTGTAACATCAAAGCCAAACACTTCACCCTGAAATCCATTGATGCCGTATTCGTGCATGCCACCAACCGGGGCCGACCAAAACTCATACGAGTTCTCATGTGCATTAAGGCTTCGTGGATAGTGTATTTCAAACCAATCAATGATACCTGAAGAACTATTATCCGAGCTGTTGTAGGAGAATTTCAGAACACTTCTTCCGTCGGCTGATACACGTGCTGCTGGAATTTTACCATCGCCAGAAATCGTAAAGGCATCCATGTAATCAGGCACGGCATCGATAGAGCGTTGCCCAATCAGCGTGTTGTTTTCCGAGATGGTCATATACCCCGGCACATTGCCGCGGTGTCCAACAACATATCGATAGACAACGTCGCCAGTAGGCACGAATCCGGGCAGGATAGTCGTTATCGACACCGCCCCCTTGTTCTCTACTGAACGTCCATACCAGCGTCTGCCCGAGCCGTTAGAATACGGATGAACAAGCTCTTCCTCTTGGAAGAGGCGTCCTATCGTCGTGGTAGGCTTTAAGGCGGCATCACCAGCGGCTGCACTGCGCACGGCCGCGCGCGCACCATCGGCTCCGCCATAGGTTACGTAGTACTGAGCCTTTGTTGCATAGTGATGGATATTATGCTCAATGCCATCTTTTGTAACCGACCACCCTGTCAGCCCGGAAGCATAAAAGAGTACTTCCCGTATTGAACCGTCTTGTTCTGTTCTCACCATGATCGGCTGCTCGCAAAGTGTATTGCTCTTGGCAGAATCAACAGACTCTGGCAACTCCATACCACCGCGTCCAAACACCTTGAGCGTGCGCGCCGCGTCTGCATCAGTAGGTATGCCCGCTCCGCGCAGCTGATCGCGTGTAACACGATAGATGCCTTCTTCATTAACACGAAGTGCAAATACATTTGTCAATGTTTCAAGACCCTGAGCTTGATCGCCCTTTGCGTTGGAGCGCACATTCGCGGGGTTTATCCAGTAAGGGGCTTGCGGATTGAGAACAGACAGCATAGTTGGTGCTGCCCTACCCGAACGCTCTACACCAGAGAGCTTAACAGTGCACGCGTGATTCTTGTACCACTGCAGTGTCCCATTCTTTGATTGCTCAGCAACCACAACCGAGAGGCGAGCAACATGTCTGTCGCCTGCTACTCCTTGATAACCAATCTCAACAGCACGCTGCTGGGGTGCAGGAAACACGTGCTCCGCGCTTGGCCCATGTGAATGCAGAAAAGGTTCAATGATTGAATCAGACAACGTGGATGCAATATTAGCAAGTTCGAATCCTTGCTCACCGGGCACGATAATGTCTGCGCTTGCGATAATCTGACGTATCGCCCCATCAGCAGACCTATGCTCGCGCAATGCAGGTCCATGCAGCATTGTGGGATCGGCGTAATACTCAATGCGAAGTTGCGTGGCCGAGCTACGCACGACACGGAAACCAGTATCGATTCCGGCAAACAATGTCGTTGCTGCCAGCAACATGCTCAGTACGAGGAGTCTTGCCATGTTCTTGATCAATGATGAATGTCGACAGAAAACCATCTACGAAACCGCTCATAGTTTGACGCAGCAGCCAACAACTCTAGTGTTATCTCTCGTGCGAAATTTACTGCAAAAAAAATGCCTCGCCATCAGGGGGGAATGAGATGGCAAGGCATGCAGCATAAAGAGGAAGTGACGACTTGCGTCGTCGAGCGGGAAACGAGACTCGAACTCGCGACCCCAACCTTGGCAAGGTTGTGCTCTACCAACTGAGCTATTCCCGCGTGGAAGAACAATGCAAAACTAGTCGAAGCATGCATACAAGTCAAACCCATTTTTTTCCCATCATCCTAAACCCTTGTATTTCCGCGATCTTAGGGTGAGCAAATGAGTTATCCACATGCCAAGAACGGCGATTTCGGAGCAGTATCAGAAAGGGTACTGCGAATTAAGCCTATATTTTACAACCAATTACAGCAATTCAACTAAACTTGGCAAAGAATTGCTGCGCCACATGTTCCTGTACGGTCGCAAATGGTAATTCTGCCCCCAGAACCTCAGACATCGAGGTAACGCCCATTTCAGTGATTCCGCATGGAACTATGGCTGAAAATAGGCCTAGATCGTTGTTTACGTTAAGGGCAAAACCATGGGAGGTAACCCATCGGCTGCAATGAATTCCGATAGCACAGATCTTATGTACCTGGCCGATCCACACCCCAGTGAGCGAATCAACGCGTCCAGACTCGATATCAAACTCTGCTAAGGCATCGATAACACATTGCTCGATGGTGCGCAGGAACCAATGCAGATCTGGCTTGGATCGCTGCAGGTTGAAGATCGGATATCCAACCAGCTGCCCAGGATTGTGCATCGTTGCCTCCCCGCCTCTGTCAATCTCGATAACCTCAACCCCCATCGCTGAAAGCAACTCAGAACTCGCAAGTATGCTACCAGCCTGCGTGTTGCGTCCGAGAGTAATGACGGGCCGGTGCTGGCAAAAGACCAACGTGTCGGGATGATCTTGATGCAGAATGGCGTCGGTCAACTCACGTTGCCGACGCCACGCATCGTTAAAATCAAGCACTCCCCAATCTTCTACGATCATGGGGCTTAGAAGTTTACACACTCATCATAAGCCAGAGCGGCAGATTCCATGATCGCCTCGCTAAGCGTTGGGTGGGCATGAATAGTCTTAAAGATCGTTGGTCCTGTTGCGCCCAGATTACGTGCAATGCCCATCTCGCCGATCATCTCAGTTACATCCGGACCAATCATATGGGCACCAAGGATTTCTCCATACTTGGCATCGAAGACCAGCTTTACAAAGCCTTGAGCCTTGCCTATGCCGTGAGCCTTTCCGTTAGCCGTAAATGGGAACTTGCCAACCTTGACCTCATATCCTGCTTCTTTGGCCTTCTTTTCCGTAAGGCCAATGCTGGCTACCTGCGGCTGACAATACGTACAGCCCGGGATGTTGTTATAGTCTACCCCATCGGTATGATGCCCGGCAATGTGCTCGGCAGCAGCGATACCTTCAGCAGACGCCTTATGCGCGAGCCACGGGGCACCAGCCACATCGCCAATGGCATAGATGTTGGGTACATTCGTGCGCATATACTTGTCTACTTTCAACCAGCCGCGCTCGGGCACAATACCAACGTTCTCTAGCCCGATATTTTCGATGTTGCCCTGCACGCCGATTGCGTTCAAAGCCAAATCGGCCGTAAGTGTTTCAACAGTGCCGTCTTTCTTTTCGACAATTACTTCTACTCCCTTACCCTTCTTTTTCGCAGACTGCACCTTTGTTTCCGTGAGGATCTTCATTTTATCACGCTCGAGAGATTTGCGAAGCTCCTTGCAGACATCATCATCTTCTACAGGAAGAATGCGGTCCTGCATTTCAATCACCGTAACGGCCGTGCCAAACGATTGATAGAAATAGGCGAATTCAATTCCGATAGCACCAGCACCCATGATGATCATCGACTTTGGTGTCTTCTGCTGCAGCATGGCTTCTGTTGACGTAAGAATGTACTCACGATCAACCTCGATGCCTGGGATCATGCGCGGACGCGCACCCGTTGCGATCATGATGGTCCTACACGTAATCGAATCAGTAACCACTCCGCTCTCATCTTTCACCTCAACGGTAGTTGAGTTCTTGATAGAGCCCCATCCCTTGACTTGGGTAACCTTGTACTTCTTGAACAGGAAGGTAACCCCGCCACTCATTTTGTCGGCAACTCCGCGAGAGCGGGCAATAACCTTGGAGAAGTCTACATCGATGTTCTTAATACCAAAGCCATAATCGTCTGCATGCTTGAGAAAATTCATGTATTCTGCATTCTTAAGCAGTGACTTGGATGGTATACATCCCCAGTTCAGGCAGACGCCACCAACTCTGTCACGCTCGATGCATGCAACCTTGAGTCCAAGCTGTGATGCGCGAATTGCGGCTACATATCCGCCAGGTCCAGAGCCGATTACTACGAGGTCAAATGTGTGCTGATTCATGGAAATTACAATGTAGGTAAATGATCAATCTGCGATGTAACATGTAGCAAAGTTACGGAGTTTCATAACGTTGCCTATAACGAAAAACGGCCCTCATGCTTGTATGCAGAGGGCCGTTACTTGTTGTTCAACAAATCTAGCTGTGGTATGATCTCGACTCGTGCAAGAGCGGGTCGTTCACAGCAACGGCGCTGTGCTTCTGGAAGTTCTTCATCGCCAGGATCAGGAAGATACCTCCGAAGAACAACCATCCGGTTAGCTCAGGCCAGCTGAATACTACGCCATCTATTTTCAAGATGTGGTGTCCTACAGCAGGCATAACAATCCAGACAATGTCTATGAAGTGCGACAGCAGTATGATGATGCCCGCAACAACCAGAATGTTTGTTTTACGCTTTACGTCTTGACGCAGCAGAACCATAAATGGCACAAGGAAATGCGTTGCGATCAAAGCATATCCAAAGTACTCCCAGCCGTGCGCCATACGATAGGTAAAGTAGATTGTCTCTTCTGGAAGGTTGGCATACCAGATGATGAAGTATTGTGAGAAGGCTATATATGCCCAGAACACAGAGAAAGCGAACATCAGCTTGCCAAGATCATGAAAGTGCTCGGGCGTAATGTATTCGCGCAGATGGCCGTTGTTGTAGAGCACAACAACTGTTATCGCGATGATCGACAGTGACCCAACAAAGTGTCCTGCAAAGCTGTAAACACCCCAAATCGTCGAGAACCAGTGAGGCTCTAGTGACATCAATAAGTCAAACGCCGCAAATGTTATCGTGATTGCATACAGCAATACGAACGGTGCAGCACGTTTCCAATTCTTGCGAGTTGGAGTAATGTCGCTACCAGCACTGTCTTGCTTGATGGAATTACCAATAATAAAGCGGTGCATCAGGAACCATGCAAGCACATAGAACGCAATGCGAATAGCAAAAAACATCGTATTGAGGTAAGGGGCTTTCTTTATCAAGATTGGATCTGTGGCCGCACTTTCATGCGTCCATTCATAAATCGAACCATGATGCATAAAGACATTAGCCACAATCGGCAATACAAGTATGGCAAGCACTGGAACCATGCCCGTGTAATTCTCGGCAACGCGACGTAACGAAGTGCTCCAACCAGCACGCGCGAGAAACTGGAGCGCGGAGAAGAACATCATGGTTACACTAATGCCTGCGAAATACCAGAAGCCTATCAGATAGTCGGCAAAGAAACGCCCTGCACCAGCCGTTACGTACGTTGCAACAAGCCCAAGGGCACCGATTGCTGCAAGCCCAAGACCAAGCTTGCTGATCTTTGCAACGACTGGACTTGAACCAAGATTTACATGTGACATTTCTATTCTCCCCTCGTTCTTAGTTCTTGGCAGCTGCAGCTGCGATTGGGTTGCTCGCTACGCCTTCAACTTTTTGAAGCGTACGCAGATAACGAATAATTGCCCAACGATCGATTGGATCGATTTTGTCTGCATAACTCGGCATCAGGTTCTGTCCTGCACTGATGATGTGAAAGATGCGCGCATTGGACAGTGCCGCTGTTTCCGAACGTGTCAGATTAGGAATTCCTGCCCACCCCTTCTTTGAGATTGCAGAATTCTCGCTAACACCATCGAAATAGTGACACGGCGAACAGAACGTGTTAAAGCGATTCTGTCCACGTGCCAGAACAAACTCTGAATTCTTTGGTAAGTCCGATGGTTCCACGTTCGCTGTTTCGGCGGCGTCGATGTCTCCAGGGCCAAGAGGATACGTTGTCGTGCCTCGTGCAAGTGAACCTTCTACCGGTTCACGCAAGCTCTTGCCATCGGCGAAGAAGGTATTAGGCGACTGCGGTATTGCCTTGAATTGGAGATCAAGGTTAGGCTGTATCTCTATCGGTGTGTTTGTAGAGAACCACGTCTTTTGTCCTGTAAACAACATGACGAGCAGCACTGCCAAGCCAAGGCCTAAGCCTAACAGTAGGATATGCGAGAATCGTAGTTTCATGCTAGTAAGCTAGTGTTGTTCAACATTATTCAACGGAGGAGTGAACGAGGTGCACGTTTGCAGCGCCTAAGTCCGAGAGGAGCGCCGGCGTTTCCGTTGCAGAAAATCTATCATCGTCGGCATCAATGGTTACAACAAATGTGTCGTCGGTTGCTTTGTGAAACGATGTGTCGTCTTGATAGCGATTATACCATGTTGGGATGCGGCACAGGTGAAACAACCCGAATACGGTAAAGAGGGCTGTGCCGAGAATCGACAACTCAAAGTCGATTGGCATAGAGAACTGCCAATTGAAAAACCCCTTACCACCGATATTCAGCTTGTAGTCCACTGCGCCAGTCCAAAACTGCAGACCAAGTGCAGATGTAAGACCGCCACACAAACCAGCGAACGAGATGTACGTAAGGATTGAGCGCTTAATGCCCATTGCTTTGTCAAGCCCGTGCACAGGATATGGCGTGTAAATATCCCATTTACGGAATCCTGCATCACGAAGCTTCTCAGCTACTTGTACAACGACATTCACATCTGTGAATTCGCCGATTATGCCCGTTGGTGTTGTGCTCATAGTGTCGAAATCCTTGATGTCGGTTCTGGCTGTTTTATCAATCAATGTGAATCGTGCGAGTGGTGATGGTGGTGCGATGGTTGCGCCCCAGGCATAATGCTCTTGATTTCAGCGATTGCGATTACAGGTACAAACTTTGCGAAGAGAAGGAACAGCGAAAGGAAGATTCCAAATGTTCCGATGAAAATCGAAATCTCAACCCATGTTGGCGAATAGTAGCCCCATGAAGCAGGCAAAAAGTCGTGATGAAGCGTTGTTGCAATGATTGTGAAACGCTCGAACCACATACCGATGTTCACAAAGATTGAGATAATGAACATCAGTGGGATGTTGCGACGAGCCTTTTTGAACCAGAATACCTGCGGAGAAACAACGTTGCAGGTAAACATTGTCCAGTATGCCCATGCATAATCACCGAATGCGCGGTTCACAAAGATCCAACGCTCCCAGTCGCTGCCGGAGTACCAAGCAATGAAGAATTCCAGGATGTATGCATAACCAACCATCATACCCGTGGCGAGCATGATCTTATTCATGTTCTCGAAGTGCTTGAGCGTGATAAACTGCTTGAGGTCAAGTACTTCACGCGTAATAACAAGCAGTGTAAGCACCATAGCAAAACCGGAGAAGATGGCACCAGCAACGAAGTATGGCGGGAAGATCGTTGTATGCCAACCCGGCAGAATACCCACGGTAAAGTCGAATGAAACCACCGAGTGCACAGACAATACGAGTGGTGTCGAGATACCGGCAAGGATCATGTAAGCGATTTCGTAGTGATGCCAAGCACGCGTCGAGCCTGTCCATCCGAGCGAGAGTACTCCGTAGACCTTCATCGCAATGTCGCTCTTGACATAATTGCGAAGTGTAGCGAGATCGGGAATGAGTCCAACGAACCAGAACAATGCCGATACCGCGAAATATGTGTTCACAGCAAACACGTCCCACATGAGCGGCGAGCGGAAATTCACCCACATGTTCATCTGATTCGGGTACGGCAAGAGCCAATAGAACAGCCACGGACGTCCAGTGTGGCTTAGCACCATTGTAAGGGCACAGATAACAGCGAAGATCGTCATCGCCTCTGCTGACCTGTTGATCGCTGTACGCCACTTCTGACGGAACAGGAACAGGATTGCCGAGATCAATGTACCGGCATGGCCGATACCGATCCAAAAGACGAAGTTGGTGATGTCCCATCCCCAACCGATCGGATTATTCAAGCCCCATACACCAATACCGGTTGTGACCGTGTAGTAGAGCGCGAAGAGTCCCCATGCAGCCATGGCGCCCGTGACGCTGAGCGTGGCAAGGTACTTCATCGTGATCTTTGACTCCACGATGCTTGCAATCCGTGCAGTTACATCTCGCATCGATGGATTGCCGAGGATGAGCTCTTCGCGGATCGGTTCTTCACCGAGCGCGCTCGCCTGCAATCTGTCATGTTCTTGGACCACCGTCATGTTTGGTTCCCGTCAGTGTTTCGTTCGATGTAATAGAATGTTCTTCGTACTCGTCTTAGGCGACGTCGTTAACGACTTTGGCTAGATATGTTACAGATGGACGTGTATTGATTTCAGCCAAAACATGGAATCCACGTTCGTTCTGGCGAGCAACCGCTACCCTACTCTTCGTGTCGTTCATGTCGCCAAAGATGATCGCACTTGCAGGACATGCCTCTTGGCAGGCTGTCACGGCCTCACCGTCGAGAATACGGGAGCGACCATTATCGCGAGCATGCCACTTGGCTTCGTGCAAACGCTGAACGCAGAACGTACACTTTTCCATGATACCACGCATGCGGACCGTTGCTTCCGGATTGAACACAAGATCAAGCGGCTGGCGTTCGTCCTTGTAATTCAGGAAGTTGAATCGGCGCACTTTGTACGGACAGTTATTCAGGCAGTAACGCGTACCAACACAGCGGTTGTACGTCATTTCGTTCAAACCTTCAGGAGAGTGCGTTGTTGCAGCAACTGGACAGACGTTTTCGCACGGTGCGTTTTCGCAATGCTGACAAAGCATTGGCTCAAGAATCGCGCCCGTTGGTTCGTCTACCGAACCGGTATAGTAGCGATCTAGTCGAATCCAATGCATCTCACGTCCAAGGATTACTTGGTCCTTACCAACGGCAGGGATGTTGTTCTCGCTCTGACAGGCAATAAGACAAGACGAGCATCCTGTACATGCACTCATGTCGATAACCATTCCCCAACGATGTCCCTTGTACTCGTATTCACTCACAATGGAAAGGGGCTTGTTATAGCGTCCGTCCTTGCCTTCACTGATAAATTCGTTGTCAACTCCCTTGTAGTTACCCTTGGCAACATCACTAAGCTTAAGCGAACGCGCAACATTGCGCGCATTGGCTTCGTCACCCGGAATCTCTGAGAGCGAGTGATGATTCTGGGTTGTTGCAACTCGTCTACGCTCTTCGGTAACCGTAACAGAGGTACTACGCAACGGCTGATATCCAGGTGCTCCCAACGTAAAGGCATTTGCACCAACGTTGTTCCCGATCGTGCCAGCATTGGCGCGGCCATATCCCAGCTGAGTTACAATCACATTGTCGGCCAGTCCGGGTTGAACAATCACTGGTAGTTCAACACTACCATTCTGCGTGGTTATGGAGATCACACGCTCATTGGCCTTAACCAACGAACTTGGGTTGTTACGATCAGATGCTAAACCAAGCTCTTCGGCCTTCTTTGGACTGATCAGCGCGACGTTATCCCATGTAACCTTTGTTACTGGATCTGGAAGCTCTTGCAACCAACTGTTATTAGCATACTTACCATCGTATAGTGCCGATGATGGCAGAGTTAGCAGATACATATCCGAGGCTGAAGCACCCTCGAGCTTGCTAGCCGCATCAAGGTTAACACCGAGAACAGGTTCGATACGCGCTCCGGCTACAATCACGCCGTCCTGCAGAACCTTGTCCCACGCTGCTGTCGGATATACCGTGGAAACCATGTTCTTTACGTAGTCTGCATACGATGCCGTCTCGCCAAGAAACGCGGGGTTGAGCTTTTTGCCAACAGCAATCAAGGTGTCGTACATTGATGGAATACCATCACACATAGGAGCAATGATTGGTTGCTGCACACTCAACGTACCGTCAAACGCTATTGCTGTTCCCCACGATTCCAGCCAGTGTGCCGCAGGAATGCTAACGTTACACATTGATGCTGTTTCATCGTCGTAAAGATTTACAGCTGCACGAATCTTCACCTTGTTGAGTAGAGCTGTCTTTACAGAACGCGACGCGCTGTATTCAGGGTTCACATCCATGAATACTGCAACGTGTACATTACCAGCTTGAATATCTGTCACCGCTGCTTGCAGTGCAGATGACTTATCACCCGAATTCGGAAGTGTATTCTTTGGATCGAGAATGCCCCCTGAAACAACGCAGCCAAGGGTAAGATTGATCGTCATTGCCAGTGCTTGTGCCTTTGGAGATACATGCGAACCAGCAAGAACCACACCTTGATTGCCAGCCTTTTTCAATCGTGCTGCTGCAGCTACTGCATTCTTGTCACTAGCAGTACCGCCCTTGAGTGCATTCAACACATCAGAGAGGAACGACTCGATGTTTGACGGCGATGTGCGAACACGCACGTCTGCATTCATGCCGGTGGTTGAGTAGGTAGACTCGACAACCGTCAGGTGCGACATTGATGGATTCTCTTTTGAAGGAGTTCTGCGAGCAGCAAAGCGGCTCGTATGGTATGTAGCCAGCGGATCAGTACCAAGGAAATCGCTGTCCACGCTAAGAATAACTGATGCCTTGCCGAGATCCGGGACGATGTGTGCGTTAACACCTAGTACTGCACTGTTAGCAATTGCAGTGTTGTCACGCGAAATCGCAGGTAAAAACACAACACTCGCACTTGGCACAGCTGCTACAAAATCATTCAACAGTTGTGTGTATGATGGTGAGCAGTGTTCGTCGATAAAAATCAGAACCTTCTTATTCAGCCCCTGAGCTCCGGTGATGGCCGATGTAACTTTTGTTACGGCAGCATCAAATGATACCTGCTGACCGTCAATCTTTGCGCGACGGATTCTATCCGGATCGTACAACGACAACAGCGATGCCTGCATCTCTGCACTTGCCGTGCCGCAGTTCACTGGATGCTGCTCATTACCCTTGACCTTGATCGGCCTGCCTTCGCGGGTCTTAACAACGGCACCGTAAGCAACGTTACGTTGCGCATACACCGAGGCATAATACATCGGCAGCCCTGGCGTGGCATTTTGTAGCGACTTCACCGAGGGCACTAACTTCTGCTCTGGCCTACGACAGGCAGCTGCGGTAAGTGCCATTGATGCAGAAACCAAAGCCATGAATCCACGGCGTGTTACCGTCGAATCGGCAATTGCGCTCGTTGTTGTTCCGGGTGTGAACTCAGCTGTATCACTGGGTGCCTGAGCAAGACCATCAATGCTCTTCCACGGTGTGTTCGATGAGGCGTGGAGTGAACGATCAGACATATGCTAACCTTAATAAGGAGATCATGTTTCGTTTCCGTTGATAGCCGCTATTAATAATGACAGGCAGAACAATTTTCTGGACCTATGCCAGCTTTCTTTGGATGAGGTATACCCGCAACCTTGACTGCCGGAACCTCAGAATGGTATCCACCAAACTGCGGATTCGTAATTGGCGTAGAAGTTCCAACTTGCGCAGGTATCGGTGTAAACAAGTAGGCGCCCTTCTTGAGGTCTTCGATCTTGTGCATCGCATTTGTAAACACACCAGAGATCGGGCGAGCTCCAACAATGTTTTTCTCAGGAGCACGGTGGCAGTCTAGACACCAACCCATAGAAAGGGGCTTGAATTGCGATACAACGCCCATCTCTTCAATTGGACCGTGACAAGACTTACAGTCGATTTGTGCTCGTATGTGGCGGCTGTGGTTAAAGTGCACGTAGTCTGGCACCTTATGAATGCGAATCCACTCGATGGGTTTACCCGACTCATACGAATCACGCACGAGTTGAAGCTTCGGCGACTCAGCCTTGATCACAGTATGACAGTTCATACATGTTTGCGTTGTAGGCACAGGTGAGTGTGCCGACTTCTCAACGCCTGCATGGCAGTACTGACAGTGAATCTTGAGCTCGCCAGCATGAAGCTTATGCGAAAATGGTACTGGTTGTTCCGGACGATAGCCCACATCAGCAAAGCTGTTCCGGAATCCAAAGTAGCCTACAAGGAAGAGGACGGCAGCAACGGCACTGAGAATAGCCCCGCCCGTCTTAACCCCCTTGTCAAACTTGCGTGAGAACATTCGCAACCCTCATCTAGAAATGTCATGCAAATATACCGCTCATCACGAACCTACATCACATCATTGTTCACCTAGTTGGCGCACTATTCGGATTCTGCCTGATCTTTTTCGCGATAATCACGATAAAGACAGTAAGAATCGTTATCGGCACACCCAACATGAACATGATCGAATAACTATACGCATCTCCAACTGCTTTGTTAGCCCCATTAGCACCAAAGCTGTCCTTGCAAGCTGGACAAGCGTTGAGTACCTCCGATGTAACAACAAAACATGTTACAAGAGCAATGAACAACATTCTACTCATACCGCCGCCCGAAACCATTGGTACAACATGAAGTAGACTATCACCCCTGTAACTGATACGTATAGCCAAATAGGAAACGTGATCTTTGCGATTTTTTTGTGTAGCTCTACGCGCATGTTAAGTCCCCGATTGATCGTGATCAACGCTAGTACTGGGACCGTTGCTGCAAGACTTACATGCGAAAACAAGAGAACAAGGTAAATGGTCCTCCAGGTACCTGTTCCCGAAAACGTTGTGTTGTACGACCCTGTAGTGCTATAGAGGTGCCACTTATGTAACAAGTAACACGCCAGGAAGATGGTAGAGACAACAAATGCCGAAATCATCATCTTTCGGTGCTGCTCGATTCTCTTAGCACGAATCAACATAAAGCCCCTTACCAAAAGCAATGTGCTTAAGGCATTCAAAGACGCATTAATCGCAGGTAGATTGTCGAAGTTCATGGCAACGTCTCGAGAATGGATTGAAGTTTTGAGACATCATTCGTGTCTGCGCTGTCATAGAACCCACGCACGTTCATGTTTTGATCAATCAATACAAAACGTGTTGAATGAACCTCAGGAGAGCTTGGCTCTACAAGCCCAAGATCACGAGAGGCTACCGCTATCATCGAGTCGATGGGCATCGTAACAAACCACCATACACCAGGTTTTGCTCCATACTGTTGAGCATACTCTTTCATTACTTCCGGCGTATCGTACTCCGGATCAGAGGTAAGCGAAACAAACGAAACCTTGTCGCTGAAGTCTGCCTGCAAGCGTGCCAGAACCGTGTTCAGTGCCGGGCAAACAGAGCCACACCTGCTGAAAAAGAACGACGCAACCCAGATTTTTCCCTTGAGCTTGCTTGCACTGAATTCGCTATTGTTTTGATCCGTACCACGAAACGCCGTTACGGTTCGCAGAACAGGCAACGAATCCATTGTTGACTTCTTCTCGCATGAAGAAGAAACCAATGCCATAGCAATGATGATGATCAGGATCAATCGCATCGATTTCTCGTTAGTGCTTGGCTCCGTGAGCGCCACCGTGCGAGCCATCGTGATGCTCACCTGGATGCTTTTGCTCGTATACGGTGCGTGTAACCTTGTTATTCGAGACCGTGTTGCCAAACTCTAGGTTAAAACCAAACGACATCACGAAGAACAAGAATACTGGTACGTACACAAAGAAGCGCAGCATAGGGTTATCAAACTTCAAGTGCATGAATATGTACATCACGCACACAACCTTAAATACCGCAATCGCCAAACCCACCACAATGTTTACAACATATCCGGGAATGAATAGCATATCCGGGAAGTGCCCAAGCTTAGCAGCCGCCACCGTAAGGATGGTCATTGTGCAAAGGGTGGCAAAAACCTTCCTATATGAGGGCAAAATATTTCCGTGATCGTGACTCATAGTTCGTTTCCTACAATAACGTGTAGTTGAGCTGATTTACTGTTTATGGGAAGATGAGATACAGAGCCGGGAAAATGAAGATCCACATCAGATCCACAAAGTGCCAGTACAAACCGAGAGTTTCAACTTTGATAGGATGATTGTAGCCACGATTTGTAAACGACTTGAAAAGCATGAACAACATTGGGATCAAGCCGCCAACCACGTGCAGGGCGTGGAATCCTGTCATCAGGAAGTAGAATGAGTAGAAGAGCGTGTGATTATCCTGGCTCGGGAACAATCCATCGTGCCACTTCGCACTGTACTCGAAATACTTCACGATTAAGAAGCCAAAGGCACCAAGGATCGTAAGTCCAAGATACACTTGAAACTGACCGTTCTGCCGGCGCTCGAGTTGGTAAATGGCCATGGCCATCGTAAGTGAGCTACCAATAAGAATAAATGTATTCACCAGAGCCAATACCCAATTCAGGTGGTGCGAAGCTTCAAAGAATGCGTCGTAATTCGTGTTGCGTAGCACGATGAACGTACCAAAGAACCCCGAGAAGAACATGAGCTCAGAGGCAAGAAATGTCCACATGGCAACTTTGCCGTGAGGAATTTTCGTGACTGGCTCGTGCGATAGATTCAGCGCTGCTGACATAAACTACACCCTTGAATTGATCATTGTTTGTCTATGAACATGAGAATGATGATGCCCATCAGGACAGCATATGACGACAAAAGAACCCTTCGCGCAGAAACGGTATCGGGTCTTCTATAGAATACAAAGCTTTGAAAGGTCAAATACAACCCTAACACTCCAGCGCCAGCAGCATACAGCATACCGGTAGACTGCAGCATGGTGGGAACCAACGAAGCAAGAAGTGTTAACACACTCGTTGCAATCATCTGCACTGCAAGTGTTTTTCCAGACTCGTCGTCAATGGCACGTAGTGCCATGCCCCCTTCGCGATAATCATTTCGATACATCCACGAGAGTGCATAGAAGTGCGGAAGTTGCCAGAAAAAGAGAATCGCAAACAGTATCCATGCCATTGGGTCTAACGTTCCCGTCTGAGCCGTCCACCCACCCATAAACGGAAGTGCACCAGGTATTCCACCAACGATCACGGCAAGTGAAGAACGCGTCTTCATCGGTGTGTACACAAGTACATACACTACCCATGTGATCAACGCTAGTACAAGCGTTAACGTGTTAACGTATGACAATAAAACAGCACCCATGATGCTTAACAATGCAGAAAAGACTACTGCACTGCGCACACTAACAGCGCCTGATGGTATGGGGCGAACAGACGTACGCTTCATACGTGCATCAACATCACGCTCGATGATGTGATTTGCCACACAGCTTCCGCTGCTGATCAGCAACGTTCCAAGAATTGCCACGGCAAGATTTGATGCAATCCCAAAGTCAAACAATGAACTGCTCTGCGGAATTGCCAAATAGTATCCGGCTAACGTGGTCATCATAACCATCTTGCTGATACCAGGCTTCGTAAGCTCGTAGTATTGTAAAATCAGTGATGTACCTACACTATCCATACGTGCTTCAATAGCCGCTTCGTTCTTGCTGGTGGCCATCTATGATTGCCCCCCTGCATGCAGAACTTGCCCCATTTGTGATTGTTGAGTTTGAGCAATCGGAGCGCGAAATGCAGTGAACATGATTACGTTGTTCGTAACAAGCAACAGCACACCAACTATCACGTGTAATGTCGTTACCAGTTCGCCGCGCGCTGTCCATACAATTCCGGCACCAAGAGCAATCTGTGCCACCACAAGCAGCATCGTAATCACCGTTGCGCGAGAAAGAATCACGCTATCACGATAACTCCGAAGCGTTATCGCCTGTGCTACGATCATCAAAGCCACGATATAGGCAGTGGTCCTGTGAGCAAAATGAATGATAACCTGAGGGTACTGCCATAACTCACTACCCGGTAGGAATGCATCCTGCGTCCAGAGTGGGAATTCATTGCTTACGCCCCACGAGTCTGTATGTCTGGTTAGTGCACCAAGTACAAACTGCAGAAAGGTAAGGCCCCACGTTGAACCAACAATGAGTAGCGATTTGCGGCTCAGAGCAGTCCAGCTTCTATCGTGATTCCATGCTTTCGAGGTTAGGAGCGTTATCCCGAGAATGATCATGAAAAAGAGTTCGGCTAGCACACCGTGTGTTGTTGATGTCCAATCCGGCAGGTTGTTGCGTACCGTATAGCCACCAAACGAACCCTGCAGACATACTGCTACAAACGCAGCCATTGCGAGCCATACAATACGCTCGTGCCTGCTTGTCTTTGTAGCCCTCACAAGGAAGGCGATCAAGACAATTCCTAGGGCAATCATGAAGGTTTCCATGATACCACTCGGCATTGAGTTCATACCAAGTATTGCTGTAACGATTGTGCCGAATACAATACCTACAAGCCCCATGAGAGCTTTGTGCGGTCTGGACACGGTTGGTGTTGCACGATACGCTACCACAAGCAAAACCGTTGTTACAAGACCAACAAGGCTCGCAAACAGACGGTGCCCATGTTCCCAGAACTTATCCTTGGCCCACAACCACTCTGATGGTTCATACGTAACCATGGGTGCAAGATTTGATGTAGGCCAGTCTGGGAATGCCATACCACTGCGCGTCGTGTTTACGTGCCCGCCCCATGCAATGAGCGCGAACGTTAATACACAGAGCACAAGCGCAATACGATGCATTGCGCTGTGTGATGGAGAATTGCGAGTAGGTTCAGACATTGCTGTTGCTTGACGGTCGATCAATGTGCGCCAAAAGTTTTTGTATCGTCCTCGAGCACAACTGTCTTGTGATTCACAGTTTTCGATGCACCTGGCTCCCACTGCGGCCAGTAATCACTGGTACGCCCTTCAACACTGAATTCGTATGGACCACGATAGACCGTAATGTCTTGATCGAAGTTGCCATGCCCTGGGTGTTCAGGAGCAGCCCACTCTAGTGAGTTAGCACGCCAAGGATTGCGCGGTGCTTTTTTGCCAACCTTCAAAGACCACACCACATTAAATACAAGGATTAGCTGTGAGAAGCCAAGAGCAATGGCACCGATTGTGATGATTTCGTTGACGTCTGAAAGCCCCTTGAGGAAATCGTATACGTTTGGATCGTAAATACGACGCATGTGGCCGCCAAGCCCGAGTACGTGCATCGGGAAAAACGTCAGATTAAACGTAATGAACGTGAGAATGAAGTGCTGTCTGCCCAAACGCTCATTGAGCATCTTGCCGTACATCTTTGGATACCAGTAATAGATACCGGCAAAAATTCCAAAAAGCGACCCACCAAAAAGTACGTAGTGAATGTGCGCTACGATGAAGTAGGTGTCGTGAATGTAAATGTCCACCGGTGCCGACGCCATAAAGACGCCAGACAAACCGCCGATGATGAACATCGAGACAAAGGCCAATGCGTTTAACATCGCAGTGGAGAACTTGATGTTGCCTCTCCAAAGTGTCCCCAGCCAGTTGAAGACTTTGATCGACGAAGGAACCGCAATAACAATCGTTGACAACATAAACGTGGTTCCGAGCAGCGGATTCATGCCCGACTGGAACATGTGGTGACCCCACACGATAAACCCAAGGAACGCAATGCCTGCAATAGCAAACACCATGGCCTTGTATCCGTAGATAGGCTTACGTGAAAATGTAGCCATGACATCGGAAACAATACCCATCAACGGCAGAATCATGATATACACAGCAGGGTGTGAATAGAACCAGAACACGTGCTGAAACAGCACAGGCTGACCACCACCGAAATACTTCTGAGACGTAACAAGATTGTCTGGCAGGAAGAAGCTTGTGTGTAGGAAGTTGTCCATGAACAACATTGCCAAGCCAGCAGCAAGAACTGGAGTGCCGAGCGTTACAAGGATAGCAGTAATGAACAAGCCCCATACTGTTAGTGGCATGTCGAAGAGCTTCATGCCCTTAGCACGCTTGTTGAGCACGGTGGTAACGTAGTTCACACCACCCATGATGGATGAGAATCCAACTAGGAAGACGCTAATAGTCCACAGCGTTTGACCCGATATCGTAAATGTATCGAGTCCAGTTTGGGCAGAAAGGGGTGGATAACTCGTCCAGCCAGCGGCGGCATACCCTGTTTGTGTAAAGAACCCTGCCATCATGATCAGTCCAGCTGGCGGTACCAACCAGAACGACCACATGTTCAAACGTGGCAATGCCATGTCGTCTGTACCGATCATAAGCGGAATACAGAAGTTGCCGAACATACCGGCAGCAAACGGAATGACCACAAAGAAAATCATGATCGATCCATGCATCGTCAGAAGCTGCGTGTAGAACTCAGGTGTGATAATCCCACTGCCAGCTTCTGTTACCCATGTGTCTGGCAGAATCGACCCGATAATCGGAATCGGCTGTCCAGGATAGGCCAGCTGCCAACGAATAAACAGAGCAAAGACACCACCAATGAACAAGAAGAACATAGATGAAAGCATGAACTGCTTTGCAATCACCTTGTGGTCTGTTGAGAAAACATACTTGCGGTACCACGGTAGATCATGGTGGTGATGCTCGTGTCCGTGACCGTCTGCAGCTACTGCCGCATGTTCGATAGTTGCTGTACTCATTGTATAATGGCTCCTAGTTCAATTACTTCGTAAGAGAGGCTACTTTGGTGGTGTCAGCCACAGGTGCTGCTGGTTGAGGCGAACGTGCAGCGATTGCCTCTGCTACTTTCTTATCTACCCATTCATCATAGGCAGACTTACTTAGGACTTCGTACTCTGCACGCATGGAGTAATGTCCCCCACCGCACAGTTCTGCGCAAGCAAGCTCATACTTGCCTGCTTTGAAAAGGTTACACCAGATGTTCATCCACGTCCCCGGCACTACGTCCTGCTTCACACGGGCATGCGGAAGAAAGAAACTATGGAGTACGTCTTGAGATGAACCATGGAAAACAAGGTTGGCATTTACCGGCACCTTGAATTGGTTTTCCGAGGTAAAGTCATCCATGCTAGCCTGGTCTGTAGAGTCGATACCAAAAGGGTTTGTGGAGCTCATAAGCTTACGGCAATTGTCGCGGTCTGTGTAAGCATTTCGCCCAAACTTCCCGTCAGCACCCGGATACAAAAACTGCCATCCGAATTGCTTACCCATCACGAGAATGGAAACATCAGCCTTCGGCAGACGTGACGAATACTTCGTCCGCTCCCAAATGTCGTCGGAGTAGAGACCGATTCCAGCAAACAAGATCGTTGGCAGAATTGTCCATGTGATCTCGACGATGTTGTTACCGTGGTAGTTATAACCGCGGGCATCACGTCGGTAGCGGTACTTTACTAGGAAATAGCCGAGTACGCCGAATGTGATGAAGAAGATTGCTACACTCACCCAATAGATGATTGCAAAGAGATTGTCAAGCTCGTGACCGAACGTCGAAATGTTCTCTGGGAACCAATTCAACATGTCGAACATGCTCAGAATGAAATCCATGAATGCTGTACTCCAGGGAGTTGGAAAGTGTTAGTTCATTAGTTGGGCAATGAAAACCATTGCGTTAGGGAAGTTCTGCCTCTGTGTACGGCTGCGTGCGAGAAGCCGTTTCTTCACGGAGTGCCTTGACTTCGTCAACAGTAACTGCAGAGCCGGCATTGCCGAAGTTCGATCGCACATACGTTAGTACGTCTGCAATGTCTTGATCTTTCAACTGGTCCTTCCATGCTGCCATCTGACCATTGATCTGGACTCCATTGCGTTCGATTGGACCGCGGATACCGTGCAACACGATGCCGATAGGCTTGCGGGAATCACCCTGAGCAATAGCCGATCCGGCCAGCGGCGGGATGTTGTTTCCTGGCACGCCCTTGCCACTTCCGAGGTGACACGCTGCACAGATGCGACCGTAAATAGCTTTACCAGGTCCACCAGCATCTGCCGTACCCGCCTGCTCAGCTGCCGCTGCATTAGGATCTACCCATACCGGATCGTCTCCGTACGAGGTAAACAGTCCTTGTACGTTACAGCCGCTGAGGACGGTGATGAAACAAACTGCAGATGACAGGAGAAGCAATCTTGTCTTTAGAGTCTGCATGTGCGTGAACCTCTCGTAAATCTAGCTCTTGATAATTGCGCTAAAATACGACCACCGCACTATTGTGTAAAACTGCAGGGGTTCGTGTGCAGATCTTTTAGGGTAACGTAGGTGTGGAAAACACCATCACCGGTACGTAAACCATGCAGCGGTCGAGAAAATTCCCGCTTCGAGTTCAATTTCCGGCTGCCATCCGGTTTGGGACGTGAACAGCTGATGTGTGCCACGAGTTTGGGCTGGATCGCCAGCCTTAGCAGGCCCGAAATGCACTGGATAGTCTTGCCCTAGAGTCTTTCTGAGTGCCTGCACGACCTGAAGAACACTGGCAGCTCCATTTCTGCAGATGTGAAATGTTCCCTGCAGTTTATGGTCTAGTGCCGCCACATTGGCTCGTGCTATGTCATCAACATGGATATAGTCACGCTCTTGAGATCCGTCCCCATGAATGGTCGGGACTTCGTTTTTGAGAAACTTTTCAAGAAAAATGGCAATTACGCCAGATTCCCCATGGGGGTTCTGGCGCGGACCATAGACGTTGGTGTAACGAAGGATCGTAATGCTCAGCCCGTGGACTATACGCTCGTACTCGGCGTAGATCTCCATTGCACGCTTTGAGACTCCGTAGGGGGCTATTGGTTGCACAGGATGGGTCTCGTCTGCAGGCAGGTGCACAAACTCTCCAAGCACGGCTGTTGTCGAGGCTGCAATCACATGCTGCACGCCAGACTTTCTGGCGGCCTCAAAAATCCTCAGAGATCCGAGAATATTGATGCCTGCATCATGTACGGGTTTTTCAACACTCACGCGCAGCTCCATGTGCGCCGCATGATGATTGATGGCGTCGTAACCGCCAGACATGATCAAGTCCGTGCATGCGTCCGAGGTGATGTCCATGTTGTAGAACGTTGCGCCCTCTGGGATATTCTCGATATATCCCATAGAGAGGTTGTCGACAATATCTACGGTATGCCCCTGGCGCAGATAGGCTTCGGCTACATGCGATCCTATAAATCCTGCACCACCGGTAACAAGAATCTTCACAGCGCCCTCTTTGCGATGTCTGTGCGGAAGTATTTGTTGGCAAACGCGATCTTACCGACTGCTTCGTATGAGCGCCGAACTGCCTGTTCCAATGTCTCACCGACAGCGGTAACGCCCAAGACGCGCCCCCCGTTCGAGAGGAGTTCGCCATTTGATTCCTTCGTACCCGCGTGATAAACCGTTACAAAAGGATCAGCCTCGGCATCATCAATACCAGTGATGGCAAGCCCCCTGTCAAATGCGTCTGGATACCCAGCCGATGCAAGAACTACGTTACATGCGTATCCGATAGCTGTTGATGCAATGCACGAGGTATCGAGAGCCCCGCGGGCTGCCGAAGCAAACAATGCTGCAGTGTCTGCGCTTAAAACGCTGAGTACTGCCTGCGTTTCTGGATCGCCAAATCGCACATTGAACTCTACCACTGATGGATCTCCGTTGTTATCGATCATAAGACCACAGAAGAGGCACCCAATAAAAGGCATACCTTCACTGGACATCCCATCAAGGACGGGGCGGATCACCTGGGTGTGGATCTTATCGAGCACGGCCGGTGTCACAATCGGCGCAGGTGCATACGCACCCATCCCACCTGTGTTCTTACCTGTGTCGCCGTCTCCTACTCGCTTGTGATCCTGCGCAGGAGCAAGGGTCACAAAATCGCTCCCATAACAGACAGCAAACACGCTAGCTTCTTGTCCTGCAAGAAAACCTTCAATAACAACTCCATCATCACCAAATGCACCGGCATACATTGCATCAACGGCTTCCAGCGCTTCTTCTCGCGTAAGCGCAACCACAACACCCTTTCCTGCAGCAAGACCATCATATTTGATCACGACAGGAAGATCATGCCCTGCGGCATAGCTTCTCGCAGCATCATGCTCGGAAGCACCAAAGCGCTTGTAGGGGGCTGTTGGTACGCCGTGACGCTGCATGAAATCTTTAGAGAACCCCTTGGACGTTTCAAGCTGTGCTGCTTGCTGGGACGGACCAAACACGTCAATCCCCTCTTCGCGCAGCGAATCGGCAAGGCCCTCGGCAAGGGGCTGCTCAGGACCAACAACAACAAGCGTTACGTTATTCTTATGGCAGAACGTAGCAATTGCATCATGATCAGCAATGTTGAGCAAAACTATCTCTGCTTCGCGCGCAATACCTGGATTGCCTGGAGTAACCCAGAGCTTATCACATGACGTAGACGACGCCATTGCCTTTGCAAGAGCGTGCTCACGTCCACCAGAACCAATCAAGAGAATTCGTTCACTCATGCTGCAAACTTACAGCAGGAGCAGGTTGCATTGGAATCGTCAGCCGCGTTGTGCCCGGAGCAACTGCAACAGATTCGAGGATCTTGCGCTCTATCTGATCGTTTGGATACCGCTGAATCACCGTGATCTTCATCGTATGACTGTCTTTCGTATCAATGATCAGGCTAGGCTGCGCTGACGACAGATCATAAAATCCGACACTTATCTCGCTGTTTGGTGTTGACGTCTCAATGGAGGCGCATGCGCCACGTCCCATGTACGTTAGCGTTGCCCCGTCTGCACCAGTGTTTGCTTGCACGGTGATGGTATCGTATGATCGATCTGCTGCGAAAACCTCCGCAGTGCGATGTTCTTGGGTCTGCTGGCCTTGCGACAACTTCATCGACATGGGAATTGGTACCAAACGGTCTACTCGTAGGCTCTCATCTTCCTCTAACATCTGGGTTTCGGGATCAAGAACGCGCCTGCCATCCGGCGTCGAAATCTGGGTGATATGGGGCTTAGAGCCCGATATGAAGATCATACCCATCGTTTCACGCAGTCCGTTTGCAATGTTTCCAATGGCAAGTCCCAATGAGCCCAGTGAAACACCTGCTGTCCCAACCCGAGAAATTGGCACACAGAGAAGATGACCATTGCTGACGTCGCCGTCTACGCGCGCACCAGTTGGCCAGATATCGGGGGCAACATTAGGTTCAACGGAGCCATAGTATTGCCACGACGCTCCATTGATCTTGATGTAATTGCGGCCGTCTTTGTACCAGGCGTGATGGCTGATAGAATCGGTACCTGTTTCGTACTGAATGCATCGATTGGGATCAACAACGTAGATCCTTCCTTCAGACAATCCAGTGCGTTCTACTTTGTAGGCTATCATGGAGTGAGCAACCATAAAACCTTCGCCTGGTAACGGTTGAATAGACTTCGTAACGTTCAGTAATGCCGTTCCTTCATTGGCGATAGCAGCCTCAAAGAACCCCAACATTCGATTACCTATTCGAGATACTCTGCTGTTGATCTGATCAATGTATGTCAGAATCGTCGACTGCGACAACTGATGCGATTGCATGACGCGCATTGCCTCCAGCAACCCGGGATCTGCTGGTCCGCCATCGTATGTCTTAAGTGCACCATTGGCAAGGACACGGGTTTCTGTGATTGATGATCGACGATACTGCGCCGTTGGGCAGCAAAATCCATGGTACCCACCGATCGTGTTCATCGCGATACTCATGGCAGACATTGCAAAACAATGACCACCTGATAGATTGGCAGCAATACCATTGTAGATCTGGACATCAAACACATTCTGAATGTCAGAAGGGTCCGACGTTACATTGTAAAACGCAGCTGCGTAATGAGCGAACGTAATGCTGCCCACGGGGTCTGGCCAGTTGTCAAACCCATAGCCATAGAGTCGGGCCATCCTCATACTATGCGCCGCACCGGCCTGCGGGACTGGTTCAAATTCCCGCGCGGATGTCCAAGACGTTACTCCTGCAAAGAGCAGAACTGCGCTCGCAAGAAGATGCACGTTTATCATGGCAGCACCCCTTCTGCTGGTGATGAGAGATTCGTATAGCGCTGGTCTCTGAGGAACACGATGCCTTTGTACCAGTAGCTTACCCCACGGAGAACGGATGTATCTATGAACGTAGGTGAGCCTGATTCTCCACCCAGTTGACGGTACTGTCCGTCTCGCGAGGATGCTCGAAACAATGCGTACGAGTAAATATCTCCCGGTGGTGTGGCGCATGAAAGGTTGATCTGCAAACTGTTACCAGTAGCATCTGGCACAACGCTAATCGACACTGAGTCTAGGTCTTTTCGACCGTAGGTAAACGTTGCCTGATTGACGGCCTCTCCGAGCAATGATTCGTTACCACTTCGGTCAACCGTTGTAACCTTGTACCAGTATGGTACGTAGGGCACAACAGAGTCATCAATAAACTCAACGTTCATTCCCGCAACAAGAGCCCCTTGTGGAATGAGCTCGCACGATGGCGGAGCACTTTCCGTATAGGTATACTTCTGATCACGCTCAGAGAGTCTCATAGTTGCCAGATCAAGGAGCATTGTCTTGACGAAACTATATGTGGCATTTGTATCTGTCGTGCGGTAAAGGTGAAATCCGATCAGGTCTTGAACAGGCAATGTTGTAGCACGAACAACAATCCTGTTTTCCTCGTGGCTGAACCGCGCAACTGATGCAGGAGGTGGTGCTGTTTTATCAACCAGATTTGCACACAGGACAACATCCTCCACAGGGTCGGGAATTGGGAACTGTACGCTTTGATTACCCGACGAATCCTGAGCTGAAACAAGGTATGCGTAACACAACGGCGACTTTTCAGGAACAGTCTCGTCAACAAACTCCATTCCAATCCCTGATGCGGTATGTTCAACGCTACCTATGAGCATGAAGGGCCCACCACAGTTCTGCGACGAAGGTGCCGATCGTTGCATTCTGGATCGGTTGTTTCGCATGAACTTGCCTCTCGACTCACGATATCTGCTCACAGTTGATGAGTCTGTTTCGTCAGGACATGGATTCCAGCTTCCGTAATCACAAAGCGAACGGTAGATATTGTATCGCTGTACGCCGCAGTCAGCATTTGACTGCCACTGCAGTTTGATAAGCGATTCATTACTCATCCAACGAAAATTCTTCACTCGCTCTGGAGGTGTGATGTCGTCAAGCCGAACCGTCAGCGGCGCAGATTGGGATGATGAGTTTCCTGCAGAGTCGATAGCAAAAACCACATAGATCGTTGGGACTGTACGACAAGGGTCAAATGCTGGCTGTCGGTCAAAGAACGACATCATATGCTCAGAGCGACTGACATCACTTTCCATCACAGTTCCGATAAGCACACCATCATTGATGCTCGCGAAATCAACGGGTAGACGATACACGAGGTATCGTCCCATACTCTCCTTGCGCCCATTTACATCGAAGTAGGTCTTGTTCCATGTTAGCGTAACCGATCTTGATTCTCGCGATGCTACACCACTTAGTTGCTTTGCGGCCGCAGGGGGCGTGCGGTCAACTGGTGTAACTCCAACAATTGGACTGTACGGTCCCGTAACTCCATTCACAGCCAGCCATCGTAGACGGTAATAGTACGTTTGCCCGACGTGCAAGGTATCTCCGCTGCTACCTTCATCAATGTATGACTGTATCTGCGGGCCTAACGCGACACCAGTAATCGTTGTCTCCAGCTGCAATGGCAAGATCTCTCTAACAAGCGCTCGGCTCCAATCATTCTGGGACTTCGACCGCTCTATGATCAACACACAAGGGATCTGCATCTGACTGCGTATCCACGTTACTTGTATGCGGCCATCGCTAGGAAATCCCTGCAGTCCGCCAATCTGGGGCAGCACAGTTGAACTAGCGCCTGTGACTCGCAGTTGCGTGTTGGGATGAATGGTGCGCTCAACATTTCCAGCCTCTGCAACGCGAATCTCATAATCGTATGTAACGTTCGGCCGAGCAGTTGCATCCTCATAAAACGTTCCACAAATACGAGCAACCCGCCAATTGCTGCCTGCAACACGAGCCATGTAACGATAGGCAGGTAGCTGCACATCGCCAGTAATGAGACCGCAGATTCGCTGTTGTGCCTCGATCAGATTGGCATTTGCGGGCGTGCCTGAAAGAGCCCAAAGAACGCGTGCACCAGTTGTATCCAGCAGCAACCGCTGTGTTACTGTCGCGCACGACGGATTACTCACTCGTGCCAAAGGGATGGACGGGAACGTCCGCTCCGATTGAAGCTTACGATAAATCAAGTAGGTGCGACTGGCGGTCGTATCGGGCGACCATTGCAGCTGCACTGCCCCACCCGAAGAAGTCGTGACTGAGACAGCTTGAGCAAAGGCGGCACCAGCATTCACGAGCAGTGATAGTGCGAGGATAATGATGATGTTGTTCATTCTATGTAAAACCCTCTCGCTCGTGTTAGCCCCATTCCAATGCCGACATCAGTGCAGTACTTATCCCAAAATATTGTGTCAAAGCACCCTTGAAATGTTCCTCGACCATAAAAACCGATATCAGCTCCCAGCGCCAATTGAAGATTGAGCAGAGCTGATCCGTAAAGCAATCCGCCGAACACAGACCCGTGAAGGTCAACACCCACCGACGTGGCCACGTTGAGATTGATAATGCCAACGCCTGCAAATGCATCTACTCGCCCAGCAAAGAGCAGATAATCGCGATATCCGCTGGCCAAGGCATAGACATAGAATCCAGATACTGTGTTCGAAAGAAAGTCGTCTCGCAAACGAAAACGCGAGTCAGCTGCATAGAGCACCCATGCTCGATCCCTGGGCACCAATCCGCCCATAAACAAACCACCCTCGACAGCCTGCCTGGATCCCATGATCCCAACATGCGCATCAGCTGTCATCTTTGCTTTGCCCTGCAAGTAGAACATGAAGCTACCCGTACTCCGATCGTAGCCATTGAACACGTCCACCTCGGCGGTAAATGTTGTGCCCTCGAGCGCATTGGCCTTCGTAACGTCGAAATTCATTGTTCCACGAATCGACTTCGCTCTCTTATCTACCACCCCACGAAAGAGTATCATCGCATCAAATGCATGGTATGCTTTGAAGTTTGCCTGCACAGCGCCACTACTCCATACGGTAGCAACATCATCTCTGACACCGAACGTTATCTCTGTGCCAACATCCAGACCTGCAACAAATGGAAATCCTTCATTGAACTGCCCCCTACCACCAAATGCATACGTGGCAAGTGCATCATTTTCAACACAGCCACAAATCCATGCACTATCGATCATCCCGAACATCGACTTGTTTACCAGGTAATCAGCAATGCTGAATTCTAGGTCATTTCCTTTGAAACACGTACTTATCCGATTGACCGTTAACTGTCCTCTCATCGGGGACAGGCCAGATGGCTGTATAATGCCCGTGCCTATAAATCCATCTTGTCCGTCTGCATTGTAGAGACCGTCAAACTCGTATCTACCCTGTTCATCCGAACGGGCGAAATTCAAATCGCTAGCATTGTATCCATCTTTGGTAACACGGGGCACACTAACGTTGCGCGATCGTTTCGGACGCACCGTATCTGCATCGCGCGAATCAACAATGTGCATGTACTTTGCACCAAAGAACGGCACACTCACATGGCCTGTTGTCCCGAGGTATTCCATGCTGTCGGTGGGAGGTGGTATTGCACTCAATCGAACTGATTCTGGAGCATAATTCAAACCATCGAACTTTTGTCCCGCCGAATTGGCGTCCAGTTTGATTTCTCCTACGTTGCCATCAGCGTTGAACTCGATGAGATGCACGTTAAACGGCTTCTCGAAGTGCACATGTTCTGCAAACGCTGACTGCGTCATATTGACCACGCCGCGGTCGAATGCGACATACCCCATGCTCTTCTGCGAGGCCTGCTGCGGTAAGAACTCCACAGCCCAAGGATTAACCTTGCGGTCAGCCGAATCAATCGTGAATTGAGCAGCTGGTACATCCCCCATCGAAGAAACGGTCATATCGATCACATCGAACTGCATCTTTAGAGGTGCAGGCAAACGAAGCCGGGCTGCCAAGTGATTTGTGTCCGCTACGTCGTGCATGAACTCGAAATAGAAGTCAGGCCCTCCGGATTTTCCACCTTGGACCTCATCCTTTAGCCGTGAAGCAAATCGCCCCTTGCCTTGCGGAGTTGAACCAAGCCGTCCAGCATAGATATCGCAAGAGGTTACAGTGGCCCCTGATTGATTGTGACCGTCATAGCGCAGTTTGCCCGTAACACCACCGGGACCGAGGAGAACAAAACCATCAATATGGCGGGCATAGGCAAACTCCTGCCACGCGAGGTCTCGACAACTGTCGATGACAATTCCCGGTTTCGCATGATGAGTCAATAGAATCCCAGAAAGATCGGAATACTCCATGAACACTTTGGGATTCTCGACAACAAAACTGTTGAATTGTTCTGGTGGATATGTGGCTGTGGCGGGATATCTGGCATAGACCATTGACTCTGAGTTCGACAGCCCCACAAACAAGAATGAGGATCCTGCACCAGTGTTCCTTGTCCCGAATGAAACTCGGGGTCGCGTAGCATCATCTGCTGCTTCAAGAAACATCGTGTAGTTCGAATCGATGATACTCTTTTCAATCGAATTCATCCAAGGCATGCCGTTACTATGGCGCCTACTCGCGTCGATCGTTGCAGATATACGACCATATTTGAATCGATTATCTTCTACGACCAATGAGATCGACGAATAGTCCAACAGGTGGGCACGAGGCGTTGAGGTACGTTGTGGTACAAGTCGCGCATTGAAATTCGTGATTAGTCCGGTAAAACCATTCTTCTTGAGCCTGGCATCAGACAACGACATTTTCTGCATCAGATAGGCAGTGTTCGAGTAGATCGCTGTTGTGTCAGGTGGATCGATTGTTTGCGCACGGTCAAAGTAAATGAATGGATCTCGCGCGTCTTGAAAGTTTACGAGATAGCGCGAGGTTGTAAACGCAATACCTGTTTCTCCGATCCACATGACTGGAGATTTCCCAGTCATCTGTGCCCTTCGTAGGCATATGTCGCCATCGGCTTGGGTTGTCCATCGAACAGGAATTCGCGCGAGTTCCCCTGTACCGTCACCTATTAGAGCAGAGGTGTGGTAAACCTTGCCAACCAATACGACTTCGCCCGCATCTGGGATCACGACACTATCAACTTCTACAACAAAGCTGTCGGCGGGATACAATACTGGGATGCTCACGGATTCCTCCGTTCTCGCGTACACAACATTGCCGGCGCATTGCATCGTTTTTTTAACGGCGCCTTGCCAGCGAACGCGGGTAAGCTGGACCTCGAAACAATCTTTCCCCTGACCTGACAAGCTTTGTAGAGCGTTTGCAACATCGCGCGACGTGAAGCGCGACGTTGATTCTCGGGTGGGTCGCACAGGCAGTGTGATCGCATCACCAGGGTTGAACGAAGCACCTGATCGGCGAACCTGCTCTACCGAAACTTCTGTGCTCGTGTCTGTTACGTTGTCGCGCACCGTGAACTGACGCATTGAATATCCGGGCAACCTATACGTTGACTTTCCATAGGCGGAAGTCTTGCTTGATGCGTTCGTTCGCATATCGCACTTGATTACCATGCATCCTTGCGCGCTGTAGGATCCGTCATCATTGCGCGTGCCCCATTTTGTAACGGCAATTCGATGACCGCGAATGAGAACGGTGTCTGGCTTCGCTCGATCTATCGAAGCGTCTACATCCTCCCCTTGATCAGCAATCTCGAAGGTTCCTACCTCCGAGTACCCCTCGTTTGACGTACATGGCAGTCCGTCGCTCGTAACCGCGCGAACCTGCCAGGCAAACCTGCGAGCACCGTTAGCTGTAAGGGGCCTATCAGCAGAAGACATCATATACCCATAGCGACGCTCTCGGCGATTCAGGAGCTTCTCATTTCGTTTGATGGCAACAGCTGGTTGTTCACTACCAGTGATGGGAACAACTACAAGATCGTATTCTACGTTTCCGCTCACGATTGAGCGCTGCACGGGAGTCCACTGGAACTGCACGTTCCTATTGTTGACCATTTGACCCTCAGCAGGCAATACAAGCTGCGGTGGGTTGGCAATAATGATCTGTACCTCGCCACAGGCTTCTTCCGCCTCGCTCACTTCCTCGCCTGCATCAGTCAAGAGTCGTACGCAAAAAACATAATCTCCCTCTGGAAGAGAATTCGTTTTGGCTGCCATGTTTGAAACTGACCTGTCAATGCGCACTGCGCTTGTGCTCAGCACGTCACGACCGAACAGACGTGTTGAACGCCCATTACCTAGCAACGTAAATCGAGGTATCGACGGATCTGCGTCGTTTGTCGAAGCAACTATCCGCCCGCTCTCTGCGCGAATCTCTCCCGACAGTCGCACTGCAGGGAGTTCAGCCCCCTGATTGGTAATCTCTATGCGCACGACACCAGGGTCTGTTTGCCAGGCCGATAACTGAGAAGGCGCAGGATTGCGCACCGTAACGCGGATACGAATCTGCGCGTGAGCTGTTGCTGCTCCCCACAGCAGCATCAGAGAGAAAACAAGACCTCGCCTCATGATATGTCCCCGCCCCCCGGTTGGGTTATGTCGTCAGCTGTTCGCTGTTCGCTGCTCGCTGCTCAAAACGGTACGTCGTCAAAATCATCCTTGGCCGATGAGCCCGCAGGTGTAATCTGCGAATAATCGGTTGTTGCTGGTGCTGTTGCACCGGCTGCTTCTATTCGCCATGCTTCGAGGTTGGTGTAGTACACCGTTTGGCCGTCTTTGTTTTGGAAGGGGCGGCCACGCAGGTTAAACAGAACCTTGAGTTGCTGTCCAACCTTGTAACTGTCCATGATCGAGCAGCGATCTTGTGTTACTTGGAACTTGATGTGCTGCGGGTAGTTACCGTCTTGAATCTCGAGCACAAACTCACGCTTGCGGAAGGTATCCTTTACCTGCTGAATTTCTGTTAAGTGATGAAGCGTACCAACCGCTTCGTATGAATTTGCCATGATGTTAGCCTGTGATTAGATAGTTGAAATCAGGTTTGGAATGTTCTTGAGCACAATATCGAGTTTTTCTATGTCCTTGCCCCCTGCCGCAGCCATATGAGGTTTTCCACCACCACCTCCGCCAAGCTCCTTGGCCACTGCGCCAACGATCTTGCCAGCGGACTTGGACTTGGCGATGTCGTCTGTGGCCACGCAAACAAGTTGGACCTTGTCTTCGATCACGGTTGCCAGCAGTCCGATACCCTGCGAATTGAGGCTGGAGCGCAGTTCATCGCCGAGAGACTTGAGCTGCTCGATCTCCACGCCGTCGATCCTGCGCACGGCTAGTCGGTATCCATCCAGCTGCTGGGCTTGCGACACCATCTCGGGGATGATTGTCTTGAGCTCGTCAACTTTATACGATGCCAGCTCCTTCTCGAGTTGTTTAATGCGCTCCGTCTGACGCGCTACGTCATCACGCAGGCTCTGCGATTGCTGATCGCGTTGCTTGAACCATGTTGGTATCGTACGCCCAGCGATTGCCTCGATTCGGCGCACACCGCTGGCAACACTCGATTCGCTAACGATCTTGAACAAACCGATCTCCGATGTGTTGCGCACGTGTGTTCCACCACAAAACTCAACGGAGAACTTTTCATCGATAAAGACCACGCGTACGGTGTCGCCGTATTTGTCACCAAAAAACATCTTGGCACCAGGCACCGAACGTGCCTTCTCAATGGTCATCTCTTCGGTATGGACATCAATCGATTCAAAGATTTTCTCGTTAACCATATCCTCGACAGCAGTCAACTCGTCATCACGCAAACGTTCAAAGTGTGCGAAGTCAAAGCGGAGTCTCTCTGGTTCAACGAGCGATCCAGATTGCTGAACGTGGGTTCCCAGTACACGGCGGAGAGCCTCGTGAAGCAAGTGGGTTACGGAGTGCTCTCGTTCGATGTCGCGCCGGCGCGCAACATCAATGGTTGCCGTGGCCACATCACCTACAACAGCATCAACTTCAGTTTCACAGGCGTGCACGATGGCCTCGCCCACCCTGCGCACATCGTCTACGCGGTACTGCGAGCCCCCTACCGTGATGAGTCCGGTATCGGAGACTTGTCCGCCCATTTCCACGTAAAACGGTGTTTCTGCAAGCACGATGTTGTTTCCCTGAACGAATAATACCTCTGCTGTAGTATCAGAGTTGTTATACCCAGTAAAACGTGACATCGCATCGATTTTTTCTGTCGAGGCTTCTTGAGCATGAGACTTGCGAGCGGCACGCGATCTTGCGCGCTGTTGGTCAAGGAGCGCAGTGTATCCGTCCACGTCTACGTGAAGTCCGCGTTCGCGCGCGATGAGCTGCGTTAGGTCAAGCGGGAAACCAAACGTATCGTAGAGTTCAAAAGCATCCGCGCCCGTTACGGTATTCCCCGCTGTTGAGATGCTATCAAATCGCTGCAGTCCACGATCAAGCGTGGCCAAAAATGATTCTTCTTCGGCACGGACAATACGTTCGATCAGATCTCTGCGCTCGAGCAATTCTGGGAACACATCGCCCATGGTATCGCAGAGAATATGTACATGCTTCCAGAGCACTGGCTCTGTCATGCCAAGGTTACGTGCATATCGAGCAGCCCTGCGCAGAATTCGGCGAAGAACATAGCCCCTTCCCTCGTTACCTGGGATTGCACCATCTGCAATGGCAAATGAAACGGTGCGAATGTGATCTGCGATAACGCGCATTGCCACGCCATCAGGATTTTCCAGTTCGGTGCGGTAGCTGCGGCCACAGAGATCTTCTGTGTAGGCGATGATCGGCTGAAACACATCGGTATCATAATTGGAATCCTTGCCCTGCATTACCGCACACAAACGCTCAAAGCCCATACCTGTATCGACGTGCTTTGATGGCAATTCAGAGAGGCTGCCGTCAGAATTGCGATTGTACTGGATAAAGACGTTGTTCCAAATTTCAATCACCTCTGGAACACCAGTGTTCACAAGGGGCCCACCAGACAAGTCAGGTGTTCGGTCGAAATGTATCTCTGTGCACGGCCCGCATGGACCAGTATCACTCATCTCCCAGAAATTATCCTTCTCGTCAAATCGATGAATCTGTTCTACCGGCAGATACTTCTTCCAGATCTCAAACGACTCATCATCAGTTCGGTAGACTGTTGCATGTAGACGATCTTTTGGGAGTTTATAAACATCAGTAAGAAGCTCCCAGGACCACGCAATTGCCTCTTCTTTGAAGTAGTCACCAAAGCTCCAGTTCCCGAGCATTTCGAAAAACGTGTGATGGTAGGTATCGTAACCAACTTCCTCGAGGTCGTTATGCTTGCCCGACACACGCACGCACTTCTGTGTGTCTGCTGCACGAGTGAAGTCGCGCTTACCTGTTCCGAGGAATACATCCTTGAACTGGTTCATCCCGGCATTCGTGAAAAGCAGTGTCGGGTCTCCGTGAGGAATCACAGGAGCCGAGGGTACGATGCGATGTCCACGAGCGGCAAAAAACTCAAGGAACGTCTGTCTGATCTGGCGTGAAGTCATTGAACCTGTAAGGGGCTGAAAACAAACCACAAAAGTACGAAGGGCGTAGTTTTGTGGATGCTCACTGAATTGCTCTCACAGGCCGACGCTTTCGTGGCCACATTTTCACGTCCGCTCAAGAACTGCCGGTGGACCAAGGCCGTTGTGAGTGCGAGGCGCGAATCTGGCCTCTGGCGTCTGAGAATCGAGTGTTTTACAGAGCGCCAGTCGTTTACAGAGCCTTCTGGAGAGCCCCAAGGCGACCTCGACCATGCGCTGGCGCATCTTACATGCGAGTCGTTTCGGCAGATTCTTGTCCAGACCCCAGACCAGGATCATCACATTCTGCGCGCCTTCAAGGGCGGGGGTGTCCGCCAAACGGTGAACCACCTGCCCCCTACCCGTAGTTCATGGGAGCACCTTGCCTCCGACCGCGTAAAGCAGCGCGCGCTTTCGCCGGAGCACGATGCAGCGTTTCTCTACCACATGGATCTTGCTACATCTGATGGTCGAATCAAGGCATCCATGGCAGACAAGTTCCGTCAGGTAAATCACCTGCTGGGGCAAATAGCGAGCAGCGAACAGCGAGCAGCGAGCAGCGAACAACGAACAGCGAGCAGCGAGTTCGTTGTTGTTGATGCAGGCTGCGGTAAGGCGTATCTCTCCCTCTCCCTTGTTTACGTGTTGGAGCGCATGGGACGTGCGGTGCGCCTAATCGGCATCGACTCAAACCCCAATGTGATCGATCACTGCCGCCGCGTTGCACGCGAGATGGGATTTCGCAATGCAGAGTTTTTCGTTGGAAGTATCAGCGAGGTTGGCAAGAGGCTTGCAGTGCCCCATTGCGACATGCTCATCGCTCTACATGCATGCAACACGGCTACAGACGATGCACTGGAACTTGCACTGAGGCTTGAGGCTGATGTCATCATGGTGGCACCTTGCTGCCATCATGAGGTGCAACAGCAGCTGCAGAAGGAACGCGTCCCCGAGTGGGCACGTCCGTTGCTCGACGACGGCATCACGAAGGAGCGCCTAGGCGATCTACTCACCGATACTATGCGACGTGACATTCTGCGCTGGAAGGGCTATGATGCTCATCTCGAAGAGTTCATCTCACTCGAACACACACAGAAAAACATTTTACTCAAAGCCTTCAGACAACCCAACGCAACGAACACCCAACATTGGCGCTCTCACGTCGAGTCGATGATAGTTGCATGGGGCGTGCACTCCGCTCTTTGGTCTCGTGTCTGCAATTCTTGAAACTCACCACACTGATTTTTTGTTTAGTACCTCATGAATAACGCTACTCGTATACTCCTGGCTACAACATTTCTTACAATTGGATCGATAGTTCTGTCTGCTCAGTCAGACCGCTACCGCGTAGACATAGATTTGCGCAACGTTGTAGACGATCGCGTAGAGGTGATGGTATGGCCACCAGCAATCACATCAGACACCGCAACATTTGTATTCCCGGTTACAGTACCGGGGACATACGAGGAGCACTTCTGGTGGCGTTTGGTTGTCAATTTTCGTGCCTACGACGTAAACAACAGACTTATGGATGTTGAGCGTAGCGTTGATTCGCAGTTTGTCGTTCGTAATGCGCGAACACTGCGCTACGTTGCATATGAGTTAGACGATTCGTTTGATGACCGAACAGGTAAGGTGAACATCTTTGCTCCAGCGGGAACAGGATGGGAAGCCGATAGCATCTTTGTGCTCAACCACGGTGGAGTGATTCCATACGTTGATGGCATGCAGAAACGTGATTTCAAAGTTGCAATTCATAAGCCAGCTCACCTTTGGGGCGGATCGGCACTCCCGATTCAGCGTCTATCACCAGCGCTGGACGTCTACCAAGCAAAATCGTATGATGAACTCGTAGACTCCCCAACGCTGTATTCACTTCCTGACACTGCAACCTACAGCGTCGAGGGTGTAAACGTTCTTGTGCATTGCGCACATCCTGGCACAGACACTGTAGCCCCTGCCTACGCAAAGGAACTAAGCAAGCTTACGACTACTATTGCAAAGTTTCTGCCCACAATGCCTGTAGACCGTTATGCATTCCTCTTCTATCTGTGGCGGGGCGATGCATCGAACGTGGCAAACCCATATGCTATGGGTGCTCTGGAGCACAATCAGAGTTCGTTCTACTTCCTGGGCTTTCAGAAGCGTCCACTCGGCCTGCGCGACATCGCCATTCATGAGTTCTTCCATATTCTTGTGCCCCTGAATCTTCACAGCGAAGAAATCGATGCATTCGATTTTCGCACACCGAAGATGTCGCAGCACTTATGGCTGTATGAAGGAACCACCGAATACTTTGCAACGCTTGCCCCTTTGCATGACAGCACAATAAAGGAAGAATCGTTCAAGCGTGAGATTCAGCAGAAACTGCGCGATGATTCCGACTTGCCTGAGAAGTTCTCGTTAACAAATTTCTCGAAGAACGTTCTCACAGATGAATATCACGACTACTACGACAAGGTGTACACCTACGGTGCCGTAAATGCATTCCTGTTCGATATCGCCATTCGCGATGCATCAGGGGGCAAGCAGGGCCTGCTTGATGTTGTGATGACACTCATGAAGAAGTTTGGACCAAATACACCGTTCAAGGACGACGAACTCTTCGACCACATCGAGAAGATCACGTCGCCCAAGGTGCGTGCCTATCTCGACACCTATGTCAAGGGAACGTCGCGAATCCCTGCAGCCGAGATGTTTACCAAGATCGGCTGGAATTACACAGCAGAGAAGACAAAGAAGGAACCAGGCTTCGGCATCAAAGGCGACTTTTCGATGGTAAATGGGAAGGCGTCACTTGTGCTTCGTCCGACATCAACAGAGAACCCTGTTGGTGTTGTTGAGGATGATGTGGTTGTTGCCATCGCCGGCATGCCTATGGAAGAGGCCATGCAGTCTGCTGAGGGACGCAAGATGCTGGCATCGTTCCGCAATCCTAAACTTGGTGACGAGATGACGCTAACTGTCCTTCGTGATGGAAAAGAAGTTGAACTCAAAGGAACAGCTATAACACTCGATGTGAAAGAGTATCACTTCATCGAGATCAATCCAGCGCCAACGCCGGAGCAGCTAGCATTGCGCAATGCCGTGTTCTATGCTAAGGCTGCTAAGCCGTGATTGAAGCATGAATGCCCTTCTCTAAGGCAAAGCATCATACTCAAAGCCCACAACGGATTCATCGAGTACTGACGCAGGCGTGTTCTTTCCATCCTTGCGAAATGACCACGGCTCCATCACATCATTGAGGTTATTGCCCTGGTGAGCACCCGTTACAGGGGCATACGTTCTGCCATGACGCTTCATCCATGCCGTCCAAATGCGGTCAATGTTGGCATGATGAATCCAGAAAACAGGATCATTTGGTGAGGTATTCTGAGCCATACTTCCTGCATGACGAACAGCTTGATTAGCGGGATCTGGCGTAAAGATGCCTCCTACGTAAACGTGTACGATGTTGTGCATCTTACTTCGCAATCCAGAACCATCGGCTTTCGCGTCCATATTCTTAGTGGCAGAATCGCAATAAATGCCAGACTTACCACGCCATCCCTCTAGCGAATTGCGAAAACTCTTAGTTGTATCGACTGATGGATCCCATGGTGTCGCATCGTAGGCAGACACTGACAGGGTTGTTGCTACATCCTGAGCTGTTGGCAACACTGTTGACCATGCTGGATTTACTCCAAGCGCACGCGTGAGATACGGCACTGGGTTAGGGTCGGTTTGAACATCAACGAAGATTGAATCTACATCATTATCATCGGTGAATTCAACTGTCCACTCTCCTTTGCGAAACGGGCCTGTCATCACCGCATACCTATTTGCAGGATCGCCAGAGCCTCCCATGAAGTCATCCGCAAACACAGCTGACGTGCTTGCAGCATCCGTCCAATCCCAGTATGGAACGGAGATGTCCTTGCCACTTACATCACGTAGCGCTTCTTCGAACACACGGAGGTACACACGGTGCCATGGCAGAAAGGCTGGCCCCATGTGAGCAGGATATCCGTGCACACTGGCATCGTTGGGATTGCAATAAAAAGCCAGGTAGTGCCACTTCACGAATTGGTCGTAGTAATTGATCGCTGGATCGTAGGGCGATTCGACAGTCTTCAACTTCTTTACAGCTTCTACGAAATCAGCTTTCTCCTGCGCAGTCAGGTTCTTGACGTTCTTTCGCACGCGCAAAACAGTAGGCTCTGTTACGTCTGCTGTAGTGCATGAAGCAAGAACAAGGCAGGATACTGCTGAGAGAAGTAATGCGAGATGTTTCATTGGATTATTGTGACTGTTTGTAAATTGTCGTTGATATGGACTGCACTAATTTACCGACGTTTTTTTTGCTTTCGACAACCTGAAAATCAATCTACCATGAAACTTCACCTACAGATTTGCTCAACTGCGCTTATGTTTCTGTGGTTAGCATCTAGCGCCGATGCCGTTGCAGGAGAGATTCCTCAAGCGATTGTAAAAGCGGCAGTCAATGGTGTACTCACCGACACACTGAACTTGCGTCTAAGTCCAGTCAACGTGCAGGGGCGCATGATCACTGCCAGCACCTATAATGGTGTTGTGCCTGGTGCTACTTGGCGCGTGCGTCCCGGTGAGACGATCCGCGTACGCCTGAACAATCAGCTGCCTCCTAACCCCGACCAAGACAGCGCAGATCAGGGCAACTTCCCACAGCGGGCAAACACAACGAATCTTCACGTGCACGGTCTCAACGTGTCGCCCAGGGGCAATAGCGACAACGTGTTGCTCTCGATCCTTCCTGGAGAGTCGCTCGATTATGAGTTTGCCTTGCCGAAACACCATGCTTCTGGAACATATTGGTTCCATCCTCATCACCATACGTCAACATGGGCGCAGGTCTCGAGCAGCTTAGCTGGTAGCATCATCGTGGACGACAATCCCGATCCAGCCGTAACCGATCCAAATCTTCTGCGGTGTGAAAGCAAGGTCTTCGTGTTCTCTATCATTCGTTACGATACAGTCACCAATAGCGTTGGTGTTCCGCAACGCCTACGAAAGAGCACAATGTTCAATCCCCTAACCGGAACCGATTCACCAGTCCTAATCAACGGCGTCATGAACGGCACCGTGACCATGCGACCTGGCGAGATTCAGCGTTGGAGGCTCATAAACGGGACGTTTGAGCCGCTCGTCATGCTTCGCTGGTTGAAGATTACTGGTACTGATACAATCGTTGTTCCTCAGCGTGAGATTGCAGCGGACGGATTGTACTTTGACACAATGAAGACGGTCGACAGTGTTATAGTGCACACAGGGGCACGATCTGATGTACTCGTTTCCGCCCCTTCAGAATCTGGGCGCTACGTAGCCGAACTCATAACGTTGGGAACAAATCTTCAGGTATTGGAACGTCGGCTTGCCATCGAACTCAACATCACAGGAGATCCTATTACTCCAGCAATGACGTTGCCTGCACGTTTGCCAAGGGCTATCGAACGCGGACCTATCAAAGATGAAGAGATCGTTGGAAGCCGAGAAGTATACTTTGATATCGACCCAACAGGCACCAACTTAGATTCCACAGCTGTTTCCCGCATGTTCACGGTAAACAACTCACCGTACAATCACGATGTTGTGAACATTACCGTTCGAGCAGGGACTGCCGAGGAGTGGACGATCACGAACCGTAGTGGTGGAACCCACCCGTTTCATATTCACATCAACGAGTTTCAAGTCACGGCAATCAACGATGTCAAGCAAGACGAGCCGGTATGGCGCGACGTCCTACTTCTGATGCCGAAGACGAAGTACACGATCCGACATCGCTTTGACACAGAATTTGACGGTAAGACTGTGTTGCATTGCCACTACCTACCTCACGAGGATTGGGGAATGATGAATCTTATCGAGATTCTCCCTGCTACGTCTTCTGTGCATGACCGTCCGTGGGATGAGCCCCTTGCCTTTCCTAATCCTGTAGCCGGACGCTACTCGGCAATTGAGATTCGGGTGCCAGACGCAGTTAGGCACAAAGCTGTTACTGCAACATTGTATGATGTAACCGGCAACGTTCTGATGCAGAAGAACGTCGAACCAAACACCAAGAGTACATCCTTCGATGTGCACGAGGCACCTGCAGGCACATACTATGTGCGCCTAACCGACGGTGGCAACTTCAGCAACACAGACATGATCGTTCTTGTACGATAGTGCGTTTTGTCATTGGACTCATTATATCGCTAACACTCTGTGTTGCTGCCGAAGCACAGCAGCGCTTAACGTCCCTACCTCCGGTTGTCGACACTGCAGGTAGAAGTATTGATGTCATAGCCCTGTCCGACAGCATTCCCGTTGTAGCAATTCGCTTCCTCGGGGCCATGTGCACGCACTGTATGCAGCAACTCGCACTCTTTCAGGAACACACCGAACAGCTGCGCAGTCTCAAGACTGTCGTTGTGGCTTTCTCTGACAACGAAGTTGAGAAGTGCCGTGAAGTAACGCAGCAATATGCCTTCTCCAATGATGTATTCTTGCTATGCAGTGATACTGGCAACACATGTTCAAAGGCACTCGGAACAACGATCGCAGAACGCAACGGAAGCGTGACCGAGCTGCATGGGATTCGTATCGTTATCAAACGCGACGTCGTTTTCGAACATTATTCTACCACGCCCTACATGGACGTGCAAAACATCCTAGCGATACTATCCAGGAGAACCCATTGAAGTACATGTGTATCACACTCGCGTTGCTGCTGAGCTTGTTTCAAGCTCACGCGCAAGCCCCAGACCTAAAGCCTATTGCCATCCCATCAGGCTTGAGCTATCAGTTCCTTGGCACATACACCGTGGAGCGGTTGAACAAGATTCTGACGTCGGAGCTGCAGGAGTTTGCTCCAAGTAACACGATCACGTTTCCTGCTGCGAAGAACGCTGTTGATCTCTACCGCGTATCGTATCCGTCGGTTGTTCCAGAGCAGCTTAATCGTCCAACACGTGCATCAGGCTTGATTGCCGTGCCAAAGGTGGCGAACAAGAACCTACCTGTAGTGATGTATCAGCATGGCACAGTCTTTACAAAGACGGCAGTGCCCTCGTTCCCTGAGGAGTCATACGAAACACGCCTGATGATCGCGCGCTTTGCTGGTGATGGTTACATCGTGGTTGCAGCAGATTATTTCGGCAAGGGGCTTTCGGAAGAACCAGATAGTTACTTGGTAAAAGCCAGTACGCAGCAGGCCTGCACCGATATGTATCACACGGCCAAGGTCATACTCGATGCCGTGGGCTACAAACCATCACAGTTTTTCCTCAGTGGTTGGTCGCAAGGGGGCTGGGCAACATTGGTGTTTCTGAACCATCTCGAGAATCTTGGCGTAAAGGTAACGGCTGCAGCTGCTGCAAGTGCCCCGGCTGATATCTATACGATCATGAATCGTTGGATCAACAACTATCAGCCTGTTGATGCTGTTTTTCTCACCGGTTGTGCTGCACTGCAGATCAATGCTCACGAGTTTTACTATAACCAGCCTGGATTGTCAACTGGCGCATTCAAGCCTGAGTATCTCCAGGCAGCTCGCGATCTGCATGCGAACAAGATCGGCTGGCCCGAGTATTCGAAACTAGTCCCGTTTAAGATTCGCGATATGCTCACAGAGAGCTTTGTGAAGTCAAGCATCGGTGGTGAAACACCATACTGGCAGAAGCTGCAGCAGACACATGGCTATCGCTGGCGTAGTGTGACGCCGTTGCGTTGTTATCATGGTGGACAGGATGAAGTAACACCCTCCTACATCGCAGAACTCCCTGCAGGTTTTCAAACATTCATCGGGGGCGGTCCTACGCAAGCCTTGTATGCCGGTCAAACTGCCGACCACCGAGGTGTCTTCATTTACGGTGTGCAAGATCAAAAGGGCTGGTTTGAGTCGTTTGTGAAGTAACGAACACTTACCTCGAACACCAGTCTTCAACCTTCTGTGCCAGCACGTCGCTTGGCATCTGGGGTGTGTTATACATGCCCCCTTCCGTGCGTTGCCTCATTGCCTCGAAGAGTGTTACGGCACATGCAACGGAAATGTTGAGCGATTGGATCATCCCCATCTGCGGGATGAGAAAGTTACCGTCGGCCTTTTCGCGTGCTTCATCAGAAACACCATTGTGCTCGTTACCAAACACGAGCGCAACAGGCTGCTTGAGATCGAGGTCGTGCAGCGACGCGGCATCGCTGGACATATGCGTTGTGTAGATGGCAAAGCCCCTGCTACGCAGAGCAGCGTAGCATTCATCGACTGTTTGATGCAGGTGTACGTCCACCCACTTGCGCGCACTGGCTGATGACTTCTCACCGAGATCTGGAAAGACTGTGCGTCCGTAGTAGATGCCATGCGCCTCTGCAACGCCTACTGCGTCGCACGAGCGAATCACAGCGCTCACGTTGTGCGGGTCGTGGACGTTCTCAAAGACAACCGTCAGCGTTGGCTGACGTTTCTCTAGAACGCGTACAATTTTCGCTCGACGCTCCGGCGTGATCGATTCAGGTGTCGGCATGAGTGCTGATCAACTCACTTATCGGCTTCACCCATCACAGGGTCGATCGAACCGATGATTGCTACCACGTCAGAAACCATTGAGCCCTCTGACATATGCTTCAGCGCCTGCAGGTTGCTCGACGACGGAGAACGGATCTTGAGCTTCCATGGGTGGCCTGTGCCATCGCTCACGATAAAGAAGCCAAGCTCGCCCTTTGGCGACTCGATAGCGGTGTACGTTTCGCCTGCTGGCGGCATCGTACCAAAGTTGATGATCATGAAGTCGTTGATCAGCTCTTCCATCTTGGTATAGATGTTGGCTTTGCGCGAGAGGACTGATTGCGGCTGATCGTCTGCCAGCACTGGCGTGCGCGGCATCTTTTCGAGTCTGTCGATCACTTGGTGACAGATCTTCATCGATTCCCAGATCTCTGCATTACGCACTGAATAGCGCGAATAACAGTCGCCATCGTTGCGCGTGATCACGTCGAAGTCCATCTGATCGTAGTACATGTACGGCTGATCGCGACGAAGGTCGCGCGCAACGCCTGAACCACGCAGAGTAGGGCCAGTAAGACCCAGGTCAATAGCCTTTTCAGCCGTGATGTGTCCCACACCCGCCATACGATCAACAAAGATGCGATTGCGGTTCACAAGACCTTCTACTTCCTTCATCCGTTCTGGAAGCTGGTTCAGCCACAGACGCACATCACGAAGTACATCATCAGGGATATCGTTTGCTACCCCACCGATACGGGCAAAGCTTGTAGTAAAGCGCGCCCCGCAGATACGCTCAAACAGATCGTACTGCTTTTCGCGCTCGGTAAACGTCCACAAGAACACCGTCATCGCACCAACGTCCATCGATGTTGCGCCCATGGCAAGCAGGTGCGACGAAATACGCGCCAGCTCGCAGACAAGCATGCGAACCCATACGCCCCTTTCAGGAACGTGTACGCCTGCTGCCTTCTCGATCGCCATACAAATGCCAACATTGTTGGAAAGGGGCGAGAGATAGTCCAGTCGGTCCGTGTGAGGGATAAACTCATGATATGTGCAGCTCTCGGCAAGCTTTTCGAATCCGCGGTGGAGATATCCAAGCTCGGGCACGCACTTTGCGATGTTCTCACCGTCCAGACGCAGCAGAACACGAAGCACACCGTGCGTAGCAGGGTGCTGTGGACCCATGTTGAGAACCATATCGTTCTCAAGTGGATCTTCGAACATTGCAACAGTGTCTTTGTCCTGAACTTCGCGCAGGATCTTGGATTGACGAAGCTTTTCTACGCGTTCAATCGTAGCATAATTCGAAACCGGAAGTGACATATCGCCTGATCAGTGTGAGGAGTAATCGCTATCCAAACAGCGACAAAATACGGAAGGTTTCCCGGTTTTCCGTTGATCAGTTTTGTGGGCGAAGTGGGACTTGAACCCACACGTCCTTGCGAACACGGGCTTCTGAGACCCGCCTGTCTGCCAATTTCAGCACTCGCCCAATTTTCAATGCTCATCAGCCTGCGGAGAGGGAGGGATTCGAACCCTCGATAGGATTGCTCCTATAACGGTTTTCGAGACCGTCCGATTCAACCACTCTCGCACCTCTCCGTGGTGTGTGATTGATGAGAGGCTGCGAAGATAAGAAAAAGAAGAGGTACGAGGTACGAGGGTACGTCATTCCCGCGAAGGCGGGAATCCAGATTTTGAAGCACAGACGATGCTTTCGTTTACAACGGAATGGATTTGGGGTTATTGAACACGTTATCGGGATCGAGCTGACGTTTCACTGCACGCAGACGTTCGAGGTGGGGGCCGTAGTAGGCTTCGAGATGATTTGTCTGACGTCTATCAACGAAGTTGATGAAGCAGTTTCGCGAGGTGTATGGCTCCATTGCATCATGGAATGCATCGAGCCATGCAAGATTCTCTGACAGCACAGTTTGATCTTGCGGCTTCCATTCGAGGTCTATCGCTGAGATCATTGTTGCGTTACGGAACGGGAATGCCGTTGCATCGTTGGGAACGTCTTTGATGCGTCCACCCAGGAGGAAATACTTCCAGATCACGTCTACGGATGTGCCGGGCCACTCTCGCATGTACTTGAATATCGTGTCGCGTCCGGCAGGTGGGATCTTATCGAACGCAAATCGAGTGCGCTCATGCACATATTCAGGATCGCCATCCTCTGACAAATACTCTTGAGCATCCCAGTACGGTAGCGTTTTCATAGCTTCGAAGGAGGGAGCTGCTACATCATACACTGGCTTCAGCAGTGCTCGCAGAGCAGCTTCATCGCCAACGAGCTGACCGAGAATGTCGATGTAGAGCTTGTTTGGCCCATTTTCATTGCTTGCATTGAGCATAAACTTCACGCCGAACTCAGGGGGCGCAGCAAACGCAATATCTTGGAACACATCAAAAATGCGCTCAAGCTCAGACGTCCACTGGATCTTGAACCATGTAACGTTCGTCACAGGAAACATTTTGACAACGAACTGCGTGTGTATGCCGAAGTTGCCGCCTCCCGAGCCGCGTACAGCCCAGAAAACTTCCGGCTTTTCGGTTGCACTGGCAGTGATCACTTCGCCGTTAGCAAGAACAATGCGTGTGGACACCAGACTATCGCACGAAAGGCCCTTGTTGCGCATGTTAAAGCCAATACCACCGCCGAGGATCAATCCAGCAGCACCGACAGCCTTGCAACGTCCGTGCGTCATAGACACCGACGCAGCCCTGCCTGTTCTGTACACTTCCCTATTGTGCGCGCCCCCTTCCAAGGTGGCTAGCATAGTTGCGGGATCGTAGTCGATTGAATTCATCTGCGAGAGATCAATAAGCAAGCCAGTTGTACGAGAATACGCGGCGTAGGAATGTCCGCCAGATCTCGCAACGATCGGCACATTGTTGCGTCTTGCCCACTTCACGCACGCTACGACATCGGCCTCGCTTTCGCACAAGGCTATTGCCTGTGGGATGACCGACAGATATGCCAAAGCGTATTGCGTATTCAGCTGAGCGAAGTCGATATCGTCGCGCATAATGAGCGACCCCTGCAGCGAACCTGCAAGCTCTACCCAATTGCCGGTTGGTCCAACGGGTGCATCAGACGTACACGACTGAAGAATTGCAGCAAATGTTGGCGCAACCGCAACAGCCGCTGCAGCGCGTGCACCTGTAGAAAGGAAATGGCGTCGAGTTGTAATCATGGGGCGAATATAAGAGGGACGTTCTTTCGCGGCAAAGACAGAGGCTTACCCACGTACCCTCGTACCCACGTACCCCCGTACCCTTACGCACCCTTTCGAGCTCGTCACCGGCTCGCCCCTACTGCTCGCTGCTCAACAGCACATACGATTCATATCTCTCTTCGTCCAGCTCTCCTTGTTCCACGGCGGCTTTGACGGCGCAGCCGGGTTCGTGGGTGTGAGAACAGGAGTTGAATTTGCAGTTCTCGGCAAAGGGGGCGAATTCTTCGAAGTAGTATGGGAGTTCGTCGAGGCCGAGTTCCCAGAGGGCGAATTCGCGGATGCCGGGAGTGTCGATGGCGGTGCCGCCGTTGCGTAGCGGGATGACGATGGCGGCCGTGGTGGTGTGACGCCCCTTGTCGTACTTGCGGGAGATCTCGCCAACTGCCTGGGGAATGTTGCTGATGAGGTTGATGATCGATGATTTGCCCACACCGGAGGGTCCGGCAAGAAGGGAGACGTGCGCTAAGAGCTCTTGTTCGAGCTCGGCGATGCCTTCACCGGTGGTGGTGCTGGTGAACATCACGGGTATGCCGAGCTCGTCGGAGTAGACACGTAGATCGTCAACGAAGTCTTCCCGGTACTCATCAGGGATCAGGTCGATCTTGTTCACGACAATCATAGGGGCTAGGTCGCCTTTGTATGCGGCGATCAGGTATCTGTCGATGAGGCGTCTTTTATAGTCGGGCTGTGCGGCGGCCACCACAATACAGAGTTGCTCGGCGTTGGACACAAGTACTTGCTCGCGTTTGCCGCGTCCGGCGGCTTTGCGCGAGAGCACGGTGGTGCGTTCGTCTACCTTGATGATCGATGCTGTGCCGTCCTGTGAGGCATCGGGTAGCACCCAAACGGTGTCGCCCACGGCTACCAGACTGGAGGTGTGCGGCACGTCTACGATACCCGAAACGGCGCAGTCCCAAATGGCGCCGGGGGGGGTGGCAACCATCCAGCGGGGACCGAGTGGACGCATCACGGTGCCCTGGAGAGCCCCCTCTGGGATATTGCCCTGCTTTACCCGCGTGCGCGTTCTGTCCAGCAGCTTGGCCCGCTCCCGTGTGCGCGCCCGGTAGCCCAGCTCGTGATCGTCATGGTCGGGCTGGACATGGTTGTAGTCGTGTATGCGTTTTGCCACAGGCTGCGTTGGTTCGTATCTTCGGACAGTTTGTTTTCAAATTAACAGGAACATTTTGAACTACCGGTGGATTACCCGGGATTGTCACGATGAACATGCTGTCCAAACCATAATACAACAACTTCACGTCCCCCCACCAATCGCTCGCGTCTTGGTGAGCAGGGGGCTATCCACTGTCGAAGATGTCCAGCGGTTCTTTGAGCCTTCACTGGATCATTTACATTCCCCATGGCTTATGGATGGAATGGAGGTGGCAGTTGATCGTATCGAAGAGTCCATTCAGCGCAAAGAGCTGATCTGGATTCATGGCGATTACGATGTGGACGGTACATCGAGCACTGCTATGGTTCTGCACTTTTTGCGCAGAATTGGTGCCCATGCTGACTATCATATTCCGAGCCGACTCGAAGAGGGTTTCGGCTTTACGCCCCTTTCTGTAGACCGTGCCCACGAGGCAGGCGCTAAGGTTATCGTTACGGTAGACGTAGGGGTTACGGCCTCGCGCGCCGTTGATCATGCCCGCGAACGTGGTATCGATGTGATCGTCTGTGATCACCACCAGGCTGCCGAAGAGATCCCGAAGGCACTTGCCCTGCTCGACCCTATCAAGCCTGGATGTACGTATCCTTACAAGGACTTAGCAGCTTGCGGTGTAGCATTCAAACTCCTCCAAGCACTCAGTGAACGTCAGGGTCACCCAGAGCTTGCCTATGAATATCTCGACTTCGTAGCCATCGCTTCGGCGGCCGATATAGCCCCGTTGACAGGCGAAAACCGCGTCCTAAGCTACTTCGGACTCGAACTGTTGAACTCATATCCGCGTCCTGGCTTTAAGGGGCTGGTAGATTGCGCCGGGCTACACCTTGGTCAGCTTACCAATTCCAGCGTGATTTTTGGTCTGGCACCACGAATCAACGCGGCCGGACGCCTCGGCGATCCCCGCCGGGCAGTTGAAATGATGATCCAGCCCGATGAGCTGCGCGCGTTTCATATAGCCCAAGAACTCGAACACGATAACCGTCAGCGCAGAGCCATAGACGAACACACCTTCGAAGAGGCTGCAGTTTTAGCGAAACAACAGCTCATCACAGGTAGCGGTAAGTCATTGGTGTTGCATCAGGATCACTGGCATGCAGGCGTGATCGGAATCGTTGCCTCACGTCTTGTGGAGCGCTATAACGTGCCATCTATCATGCTTACAACGATCGATGGAATCGCCAAGGGTTCTGCCCGCTCAGTCCAGGATTTTGACATCCACGGCGCTCTAAAGCAATGTGAAGATCTGCTCACTGAGTTTGGCGGACATATACACGCAGCTGGACTTTCGTTACCTGTGGAGAACATCCCCGAACTACAACGCCGATTCGATGCTATGGCTTCCTCTGCCATTACGCCGGAGATGCTAGTACACGAAATCGTAGTTGATACGGAATTGCAGCTAAACGAGCTAACACCAAACTTTGTAAACTTCTTAGGGAAGTTTGCTCCATACGGCTATCAGAATCACAGACCAGTTTTCCATACGGAGAATGTGGTATCTGCCAATGGGGTCAAGATCGTCGGAAACAACCACTTGAAGTTCCGAGCTCTACAAAAGAACTTCGCAATCGACGCTATAGGCTTTAATCTCGGTAAGAAGATCACAGATTGTAACCACGGACGCCCCATTTCTATGGTGTATACCCTCGAAGAGAACATCTTCCAGGGTAACTCCACGCCGCAGATCCGTATTAAAGACCTACGACCACTGTCGTAGTTTTCCACAGGTACGCACAACTCGCATGACTGCATGGTCGCCCAGATACATATCGGCCATATTCGCTATGTGGATAACGTTCGTAAGTGTATTACTGTAGAATATCTTGATGATTCTACTGAAGAACTTACTGATGCTTCATTCGGCTGTGGAAAACTGCTGTGGAAAACCCAATCTCGCCTATGGCATGATGTCGCTATCCACAAGGTTGTGCACAGAAGCCCCCTACAGTGCTGGTACATTATCCAACCGAGCTATGTGCTTGATGTAACAGAGGTTGCTGGAGTTACTACGCCCAGCGGACCCTCCATCGAGAAGATCGTGTCCAGATGCTTCCGAAAGGCAGAATCTCTGCCTGCAACGGTTCCTGGAAACCTGGTCAACGCAGCCTTCGACGCGATTGTGCACAATCCAGAGCACACAGATGAGCAGATTTGTGAATGGCTGGCAACGCTGCGTCCACTCGCACTTGCCTCTCTCCACGTGCGTGGCGAGCTGCTCACGTCAATGGAACGCGTCAGGCAAATGCTACCGAGGCTACGTGCTGCACGCTCGCAATGGGCCGAGTATTCGATCGAGCTGGAGCCGTTTTACGTGTCGTCGGTGCTCGGGCTCCAGGGTCGGGCCGACATCCTCCTTCGAAAGCCCGAAGGGATTTCCATCGTTGAAATGAAGGCTGGCAAAGCCCCCTCTTCGGGAATTCGCGCCGATCATGCTGCCCAGGTTGCTGCCTATCATGCCATACTCTCTCTGGAGCACCAGCAGGCGGTTGCGTCATCTGAGCTCTGGTATGTGCAGGATGACGTCAGCCCATTTCGCATGCTCGATGCCCCCATGGAGCAGTTCTCCAAGGTGGTGGCGGCGCGAAACGCGATTGTGGTGGCAGAGTTGGCGCTGGCTCATGCAGATCCAGCCCCCCTGCGGACGATTCTGGAGAGTGAGAGCCGGACAAAACCCAATATCTCGAGTTATGAGCGCGAGGAGTTTGAATGGCTCACCAGCGCCCTGGGTAGACTCGATGCCACAGAACGCCATGCCGTGATGGCTTGGCTTGCTCTTGTTGCACGAGAACGCTTTGAGCAGCGGGAAGGGGGCGGACGCAGCAGCGATCCGATTTCGGGACTCGTGCTAGACCCGGCCCGCTCAGATCAGGCCACCATGCATCTCACGTTTCGACGTCCACATGATGGCACAGACTCCCCCATTCGCGCAGGCGACGCGGTGGTGTTGTACGAATCTGCATCCGACGGTGGCAGACGAGAAGAACCAGCGCGCTACAAGGGATCAGTGCGCGAAATCTCCAAAGACCTCGTGATGGTCTCCCTCAGGAACAAGTTTGCCCCGTGGACGCATCTTGCATCAGGACAGTGGACAATGGAGTTGGATGCGATGGATAGTTCATCCAAGGCTCTTCATGCAGGCATTCGTGCCTTCATCGAGCTTGGTGAGCACAAACGCGCCATCCTGCTTGGGCGCACGCAACCAGGCATGGGGCTTCGTGTTCCAAGCACAGCACCGAATCTGATGCCTGCACAGCGCGACGTTGTCGAACGAGCACTCGGCGCACAGGATCTCTTTCTGATCCAGGGTCCACCCGGCACAGGCAAAACTTCTGCCGTGCTCAGAGCCATCATTCAGGAGTTGGTTGCTAAGCCCCATGAGCGCGTACTTGCGCTTGCCTACACAAACCGTGCAGCCAATGAGATCTGTGCCGCACTCGACAAACACTCTGTTCGCTACATACGTCATGGCAGTTTGGAGGGGGCTACCGGCCTCCATAGCATACCGCAACTTGGGCGGACGTTGCCAGCTGAACGGCTCGCAGAGCGCATCAGTGAGGCTCGCTGTGTGGTGGCTACCATGCAGTCTCTTTCGTCGTCACCCGAGATCTGGGACTTTGGCAGCTACACCACGGCTGTGATCGACGAGGCATCGCAGATTCTGGAACCTATGCTGCTGCTTGCAACAGCTCGCGTTGGACGCTCAATATTGATCGGCGATCACTGTCAGCTTCCCGCCTTGGTCATACAGGCACCTGAGTACACCCAAACATCAAACGACCGTCTGCACGCCATCAATCTTACAACCACGTCGATGAGCGCGTTTGAGCGTTTGCTCCGTTGTGCATCGAATGCATCTCACGTGGCTATGCTCACACAGCAGGGTCGCATGCACAATAACGTGATGGCATTTGCAGCAGAAGCGTTCTATCAGGACAAGCTAACATGCCTGCACGAACATCAGATGTCCGATACTCCTCTGCCATGGGCAGACATACTCCCACAAAGGGCCTGTTTTATCCCGTCATCAACTACGGCAAGTCAGATCACCATCGCAGTTGCACTCGCAACGCAGATCATAGAGTCATGTCAAGCCGGCGGCAATACCCCATCAATTGGGATTATTAGCCCCTTTCGCATCATAAACAACGCAATCATCGGCTCGCTGCCGCAGCATGTGCGAGAGCATTGCACAGTTGACACCGTAGAGCGCTTTCAAGGGGGCGAGCGAGACGTTGTGATCTATGTTGTTGCTGTGAACACACCGCAAGAGTTTGATCAGATTCGATCCGAGATCGAGTATCGAGGAAGCACGGTCGATAGAAAGCTCAACGTAGCGCTTACGCGCGCTAAGCAGCAGGTAGTGATGATTGGCGACGAGCATCTTCTGTCGACCTCTCCTGTATATGCACGCGCTGTGGAAAGCCTGCACCGGGTTGTTATTGGGTTGTAGATTTGCACCATGGCTGGACATAGTAAATGGGCAAACATTAAGCGTCGTAAGGCTGTTGTTGACGCGAAACGTGGGAAGCTCTTCACCAAGGTTTCGAAGGAGATCATCATTGCCGCAAAGCTCGGCGGTGGCGATCCAGATGCAAATGCACGCTTGCGCATGGCCATCGAGAATGCACGGTCCGTTTCGATGCCCGTGGAGAATATCAAGCGTGCCATCCTGCGTGGAACAGGCGAGCTCGAGGGCATCAGTTACGAAGACGTTACCTATGAAGGGTATGGTCCGGGCGGCGCCGCCGTGATCGTTGTCTGTACAACGGATCATCGCAACCGTTCCACACAAGAGCTGCGCGCAACATTTTCAAAGTTTGGCGGCAATCTTGGTGAGAACAATTCTGTTAGCTGGAACTTCACGCGCGCAGGAGAGATCCGCGTAGAGTGCTCAGACTCGGAAGACGACATGCTGTCAATTGCCATGGATATCGGCGCAGACGATGTTATGATGATCGACGATGGCGCGCTGATCTTCTGTCAGGTAGATATGCTAGGAACATGCGCCAACGAGTGCGGCGAGCGCAAGCTCGCTGTGCGCGAGACGCGCGTAGTGTATGAGCCGAACACGACGCTCAGCATAGCCGACGCCGAGCATGTAAAGCTTCTCGAAAAACTTCTCGACGTACTCGATGATAATGATGACGTACAGAACGTGTTTCACAATGCCGAGCTACCCGACGAGGATGCCGAATGAGAATCTTAGGCATCGACCCAGGATCTGTGATCTGCGGATATGGTGTAATCGATGCCGAAGGCTCGTCGATGAAGCTTGTCGAATACGGCGTTATCGCCGTCAAGCGCAGAACAAGTAACTTCCCTGAACGGCTCGTAGAGATCCATGACAGACTTGCGGCAGTCATCGCCCGTACATCACCTGATGTATGCTCGATGGAAAAAGTATTCTACGCAAAAAATGTACTCTCCATTGTGCAGCTCTCTCACGCCCGTGGCGTGGCTATGCTGGCCTGCGCGCAAGCCGGACACGAGCCGCAGGAGTATACGCCGATGCAGGTCAAACGCAGTGTTACGGGGCGAGGAGCCGCCAGTAAGGATCAAGTGCAGCACATGGTACGTGCGATCTTATCCATCGATGAAACGCCTGAGTTCTTCGATGCAACCGATGCACTTTCCGTAGCGATCTGTCATGCGGTGAATCTCGGTCCGCCCCCTGCCGCGAATCGAGGTGGAAAAGTTTCGAAGCGAACTGCCTGGAAAGTCTACGTAGAGAAGAACCCAAACCGCGTCAAGAAACGTTAAACAGTGGTATTTTTGCGCCACGTTTTACTCACTCTTGATGAATTGGATTGCCATGGCCACGAAGATTGCGATTAATGGATTTGGTCGTATCGGACGCCTTGTTTTTCGTGCTCTCGTGCAACGCGGAGCAGATGTTGAGATCGTTGGAATCAACGATTTAACAGATGCAGCTACGTTGGCGCATCTTCTCAAGTACGATTCGGTGCATGGACGCTTCAATGGCACGGTAGAGGTTGATGGTGCAGCAATCATCGTGAACGGACATCGCATCAACATCAGCGCAGACAAGCAGATCGAAAACCTTCCATGGTCCGGTCTGGATGTGGTGATTGAGTCAACAGGTAAGTTCACCGCCAAGGCAGACCTCGACAAGCACCTCAAGCATGCGCGCAAGGTTGTGCTTACGGCACCTGCAAAAGACAAGCTCGACGGCACCATTGTGCTGGGCGTAAACGATCACGAGCTTACTGCAGACATGCACGTTGTTTCAAATGCTTCGTGCACAACAAACTGTCTTGCTCCAATGGTGAAGGTTCTCTACGAGAACTTCGGACTCGTCAACGGTTTCATGACAACGGTCCACGCGTATACAAACGATCAAAATATTCTTGACCTACCGCACAAGGATCTGCGCCGCGCCCGCGCTGCAGCGCAGAACATCATCTCAACAACAACGGGTGCAGCAAAGGCCGTGAGTGAGGTAATGCCTGTGATGAAGGGCAAGCTCGATGGTATGGCTTTCCGCGTTCCAACGCCAGATGGATCGGTTACAGACTTTACAGTTGTGCTTGAGACGTCCGCTACAAAGGACGAGATCAATGCAGCCTTCAAGGCCGCAGCTAATGGCGCTCTCAAGGGCATCCTTGAGTATTGCACAGACCCTATCGTGTCAACGGATATCGTCGGCAATCCGCACTCGTGCATCTTTGATTCGCTCAGCACAATGGTGATCGGCAACTCCGTCAAGGTTGTTGGCTGGTACGACAATGAATGGGGCTACTCAAACCGCATTGCAGATCTTCTGATGCGGGTAACGGCGTGATCAAGTCTATTCAAAACGTTGACGTTGCTGGCAAGCGCGTTCTCACGCGTGTAGATTTCAATGTGCCGCAGGATGAGCACGGGGCTATCACAGACGACACACGTATTGTGGAGTCGTTGCCAACGATCGTGTCTATTGTTGACCGTGGAGGCATTGCTGTAGTGATGTCGCACCTTGGCAGGCCCAAGGGCGAGCGCATGATGAAGTACTCGCTGCGCCCAGTAGCAGAGCACCTGGCAAAGCTCTTGATGGTAAGGGGCGTAGCAGTCTCCTTTGCCGATGACTGCGTTGGTGAGCATGCTCTTGCGGCAGTCGCAAATGCCCCCTTCGGTAGTGTTGTGCTTGTCGAGAACTTGCGGTTTTATCCGCAGGAAGAAGCCAACGACTCTGTGTTTTGTCAGCAGCTTGCAGAGCTCGGCAACATCTATTGCAACGATGCCTTTGGCACGGCGCACCGCGCGCATGCCAGCACGGAGGGTGTTGTGAGGTTTTTCCCTGAGCGCTGTGCTGGATTCTTGATTGCCAAAGAACTCGAGTATCTAGGGAGCGCTCTTGCCCAGCCAAAGCGTCCACTTGTTGCCATCATGGGCGGCTCGAAAATCTCTGGTAAGATCGACGTGATCACAGCGCTGATGTCGATCTGCGACAAGATCCTGATCGGTGGCGGCATGATGTTTACGTTCCTCAAAGCCATGGGACACAGTGTCGGCTCATCGCTTGTGGAAGCCGACAAAATCGAACTTGCCAAAGATATCCTCGATCGCGCCGCAACGCAGGGCGTGCATCTTATGATTCCTACTGATACAGTTGTTGCAGCATCGTTTACCGATACGTCCGACAACCAGGTTGTAGCAGTTGATGCAATTCCTGATGGTATGATGGGACTTGATATTGGGCCGGCAACGCAAGCAGCATTTACTGATGCTATCAAAACAGCAGGTACGGTTGTCTGGAACGGTCCGATGGGCGTCTTTGAGTTTTCGAACTTCCAACAAGGTACGCGCGTTATTGCTGATGCGATGGCAGAGGCAACAAGCAATGGTACAATTACGATCGTAGGTGGCGGCGACTCAGCCGCAGCCGTCACGCAATTCGGTCACGCGAAGAACGTCACCCACGTATCTACCGGGGGCGGCGCTTCGCTTGAATTTCTCGAAGGCAAACAGCTCCCCGGCGTTGTTGCATTGGAAGTCTAAGACATGTCAGCACAATTTGGCCAAGGCCGTATGGGTGCATTCCCACCAGTGATCAAGTTCTTGCTTGCAAGCAACGTGATCGTGTTCATCATTCAATCAATCTTCCTTCAGGGAATGACGTTTGGTGGACTCCCCATTGACGTTGTTGTGATGGAGAAGTTTGCGTTATGGCCTGCTACCAGTGGCTCGTTTCTTCCGTGGCAGCTGTTGTCGTATCAGTTCATGCATGGTGGAATCTCGCACCTGCTTTTCAACATGCTCGCTCTTTGGATGTTCGGTGTTGAGCTGGAGTACATCTGGGGCTCGCGCAAATTTGCCGCCTATTATGTTCTTTCCGGCATCGCTGCAGGTGTGTTTCACCTCGTCATCACACCACTGCTCGGCGGTGGTCTTGCCCCAACAATCGGTGCATCTGGTTCGATCATGGGTATTCTGTTGGCCTTTGGGATGACGTTCCCAGACCGACCAATTATGATGTTTCCGTTATTCTTCCCAATTCCGGCACGCATCTTTGTGATGATCTATGCGGGGTTTGATCTGATCAACGGACTCTTCAACGCCGGTGATGGCGTGGCCCATTTTGCACACTTAGGCGGAGCGTTAGGTGGCTTTTTGCTCATCAAGTTTGGCGAGCCCCTTTTCCACAGGATCGAGGGAGCCCAATACCGCGACAGCTATCAACGTAGATCGAACATCATTGATGCTGACTTCCGCGATGTGCCGCGTCGGCGCCCTGTGCCAACGTACGATTACGCTCAACCTCCGCAGGAATCGGTGCGAGAGACAACTGCGCATACGCCTACAAAGTTTGTGGTAGACGGACAGTCCATCTCGCAGGAACAGATCGATCAGATTCTCGATAAGATCTCGAAAGGGGGCTATCATGGCCTTTCTGAGCACGAAAAGAACATCCTCTTCGAAGTAAGTCGTCAGCTCTAACTGTGCAGCACCACGACACCCTACCACCCTATTGCGAATCGCTCACAACGTATCATCGACGTGAGTCGGTAACGGTGAACATCGGTGAGCTTACCATGGGCTCACAGTTCCCAATACGTGTGCAGTCTATGACAACGACGAACACCATGGATACGCAGGGCACGATCGAGCAATCAATTCGCATGATCGACGCCGGCTGTGAACTCGTTCGCATCACCGCCCCCTCCATGCGCGAAGCAAAGAACCTCGAAGAGATCCGCAAAGGTCTGCGTGAACGGGGCTATACAACGCCACTCGTGGCCGACATTCATTACACGCCGAATGCTGCCGAGATCGCTGCTCGTGTGGTGGAGAAGGTGCGCATCAATCCCGGCAACTACGTCGACAAAAAGCAGTTTAACATCATCGAGTATACGGACGCTGAGTATCAGGAAGAGCTTGATCGCATTCGTACGCGCTTTGTGCCGCTGATCAACATCTGCAAAGAATACGGTACAGCGCTGCGCATTGGTACGAACCATGGCTCGCTTTCTGATCGAATCATGAGTCGTTACGGAGACAATCCTGACGGCATGGTCGAGTCGGCGTTGGAGTTCTTGCGTATTGCCGAAGACGAAGGATACTGTAACATCGTTCTCTCGATGAAGTCCAGCAACCCGCTCGTGATGATCCACGCATATCGTCTGCTCGTATCTCGTCTCAAGCGAGAGGGCCTCAAGCCGTACCCTCTGCACCTTGGTGTAACGGAGGCAGGCGATGGCGAGGATGGTCGATTAAAGAGCGCGCTTGGTATTGGCACTCTGCTCGAAGATGGCCTAGGCGATACGATTCGTGTGTCACTCACGGAAGAACCCGAGGCAGAGATCCCAGTTGCACAAGCGCTTGCGCGGAGATATGCATGAGATCGTTCTATGCATACCATCGCTATCATACGCGCCACGTTGCAATCATTGGCAGCAACAATATACCGCGTGTTATTGCTGATGTATCGGAGTCATCCATCACTGAAATGGGTCAGCTTGCTGCATTGGGTCATATCTATGATCCTGTAACAGACAAGTGGTCCACAACAGATCAGGCGGCTGAGCTTTTGTACATGGGTGCAAGCCCCCTGCCATTTATGGTACCAGCAGGAACACGTCAGCTGCTTGATTATGCAACATGGCAATCACACGATGACCAGTTCTATTGTGTGCCTATGATGAGCGTGCATGAGTATCTCTATGCCTCGCAGCGTCACACCGTGATGAACATTGTTTGCTGCAGCACTGACGAGCTGGATAACCATGAGTTACTTGTCAAGCTGCACGACGACGCCACCGCTGTACTGGGTCTTACAAGCCATCATCCATCATACTTCCGCGACATGCGAAGCGCACTCGACGTGCTTGCGGCGCGTGATATCTTGTGTCCAGTTATACTCCGTAAGGGACTGCTAGCCACTTCCCTCGATATTGCATCACTTCATGCTGCAACGGATCTTGGCGGACTTCTCGTAGAGGGGTATGGCGATGGTGTGATGCTGAATGTGCGTGTGAATGATCACATACATCACGATGCTTCCGTGCGTCTGGCCTTTGGGATTCTGCAAGCTGCGCGCACTCGCATAACGAAGGCTGAGTACATCAGCTGTCCATCATGCGGGCGCACGCTATTTGACCTGCAAGAAACAACCTCCATGATACGTGCTCAGACTGATCACCTGAAGGGTGTGAAGATTGGTATCATGGGATGTATTGTGAATGGTCCAGGAGAAATGGCCGACGCCGATTACGGCTATGTAGGCTCGGGTCCGGACCGCATTACGCTTTATCGCGGACAAGAAATTGTACAGCGCAACATACCATCCGCCGGCGCAGTAGGCGCCCTCATCGACATCATCCGCACCGACGGACGTTGGATCGAGAAGTGATCACCGATCGAATGGGTCGATGATGACAATATCACGCTTTTGATCTCGCGCTAACTGCCACGATACTGTTGTAGTATCAACAGTAGGCGTAGCCTGCTCAATCAGAGATGAGTTCGTGGTGGCAATATTCAGCACCTGCGTTGTTGTGTAGGTCGCAGTTGGATCTAGTAGTCCTAGCCACAGTAAAAGAACGATAAGAAACTTGGGCATTAAAGCACCTCTGTAGGTTGTAGAAACATGTTGTTGTTTCAATACTGCAGTGTGTAGACCTCAAGACATCGTACGATTATCTATATTTTCGGACAGCCATATTTACCACGCATACATGAGTTGTATGATCGTTTCTAAACTTCGTGATTATGTAGAAGTCCTTTCAACGTTATATGGCACAGGTACATATCTCAATCGGATTGTGCGACTGCATCTGACGGTCTCCGAGGCGGATACCTTCAAGCGCAACCTCTCATTACGATACTCGCCGGTTGACGAGGTGGCGACACGTATAATCGAGCAAGATTCTTTACGCAGATCAACATCGCGGTTGATGCGAAAGATTGACGGCATGATACTTGCGCATCCAGTAAGCTCTGTTGCCTCGCGGCCCCTTGCCATCACACGCGAGGTCTATGCAAATCTCGCTGCAGGCAGCCTTGCATTAATGACGCAATCACATTCACTTGGACGACAAAGGCTACATAGTGCATTGCGACTGGCTACATTACCCGAACATTTCGAGATACGGCTATTGATTTTACGACAGCTCATTAGAACATGCGCAAAACAATCCAATACATTAGCGTACAGAAAGTATGTGATTGAGCTTGAGCGCTCTCGCAACGCATACGACATCATTACCAAATTTGATGAGCAGTTTAGTAGGCTGCTTCTACAGTATAGCAAGCCCAACAAGCAACACATGTATGCAACTCTCATTGCCAAAGATGCCCTACCTCTGCTGCGGCACATTGATATCTCCGCAGTCGATCCAGCGGTAGTTGTTGCAGGTTGCTCCTTAGCAGCAGTTGTAGGGCAGGTGTTGCACGACCCGGAGTTGGCAGCATCATGGATGTCTGCGTTTCCTGGTGCTTGCAAGAAGCTACGTATATGGAATAAGGCCTACGAGGTCGACTGGCTACTACATCAAATTCTTCTTGGTCAGTTTTTTGACAATACTTCATCAAACGCCTCATACACACAGAGATTACTGGAACTCGTTCGTCCGGGTTCAACAAAGTGGTTTGAACTTTGCCGGTATTTGTGTGAAGTGGCATTCAGAAACATGAATTTCACTCTTGCTGCAAACATTGCGTTTGAGGTAGTTGCTCATCCGCGATTTCGCAGACAAACAGTATTCCTTCAGAAGGCACTGATTCATCGTGGCTTGTATGCCGGCATCTATGCCAACAATCCAAACTTAGCAGATGCCTGCTTGCGCAAACGAAAGGGTAGAAATGTGTCGTCTGTACACATGACTCTTTTCGGCGTGCTCAATGAGTTTAGAGAGCCAAACGTCATGAATGCGCTTACTGTATGTCAACATGCGCTAGACTTTCTCAAGGTCACTAATACAGCTCATCGCTCCCGGCTCCGCGCAGAGCTGTTTACATCAACAAAGGCATTGAAGAAACTTGATTTTGTTGCGGACTCGAGGGAACAGCGACGGCAGTTTCACATTATCCAGCAGCAACTGATGGATGCCATGCATCCCATCATCATAGACCTGCTATAAATGAAAAGCGCACCGTCGTGTTCCGACGATGCGCCTAAATACTCTTTGCTTGTTTTACGCGCCACAGTATCAGTAACGCTCTTCTACATCCTACCACCCTACTGCTACTAATCGGTACCCGGTGTTCAGTAATCAGTAATCAGTAATCACTAATCAGTACCTAGTACCTCGTACCGAGTACCTCGTACCTCGTACCTAGTACCTAGTACCTCTCCCTTACTTCTTACCCTTCTTCTTCGTATCAGTCTCTTCTGCCTTTTCAACAACCTTTGGTGCATGGCAAGCAACAACAAGTGCACTTGGGCGGTCGAGGAATTCAACGCCTGGCACATTGAGATCAGAGACATGAATAGCAGCACCACGTCCGAGGCTCGTAACATCAACTTCGATTACCTCAGGCATTTCGATAGGATCAACCTTTACGTTGGCCTTGTGCAATACGTGCTCTAGTGTACCACCCTCACGAACGCCTTGTGCTAGACCAGAGACATGCAATGGGATCTTGACGAGGATCTTCTCACCAGGCTTAACTCCCAGCATATCCACGTGCAGAATCTTGTCAGTAAGCGGATCGAATGTCACATCCTTCAAGATGCAGATCATGTCCTTACCGGCTACCTCAAGCTTAACCGTCTTGGCCTTAGCTGTATGAACAACAGGGCGAAGTGCAAGGTATGACACTGAAAAATGTACTGGATCTTGTCCCTTAGCGTAGTATACGCCTGGTACACGCTCGTCGTGACGAAGTTTCTTAGCAACGTTCTGACCTGGAACGCGTGCTTCTGCTTGAAGAACAATTTGGCTCATACCAACACCCTACGAAATATTTTCCGACGTTTTCTCAGCCCTGGTTCGCGTCGAACAGTGAGCTGATTGATTGATTCTCGTGTGTCCGAATGATTGCTTCTGCAAACAGTGGTGCCACACTCATGACTTCGATTTTATCGTGTTGCTTTCTCAAAGGTATCGTATCGGTAACGAACAACTTCGCGAGTGCCTCACAGTTAACTAACTTTTCTACTGCTGCACCGGAAAAGACTGGGTGGGTACAAACACCTATGATCTGCTCAGCCCCTTGCTTTTTGAGAGCTTCGACGCATTGCACAAACGTGCTACCTGTGTCGATCAGATCATCAACGATAACGATGTTTTTACCTTGCACTTCCCCAATGATGTTCATTACCTGAGCTACATTGTGCTTGGGTCGGCGCTTGTCTACCACAACCAAGTCAGCATCGCCGAGCATCTTAGCATAAGCTCGAGCCATCTTTACACCACCAACGTCTGGCGCGGCAACGGCAACGTTCTGAAGACCAACCTGTTTCAAGATGTTCACCGACACCGACGACGCATAGAGGTGGTCAAGCGGGATGTCAAAGAAGCCTTGCAACTGAGGAGTGTGTAGATCCATCGTAATTACACGATTTGCACCAGCCTCTACCAATAGATTCGCTATTAGCTTTGCGGTGATGGCAACTCGCGGTTGATCTTTCCGGTCCTGTCTCGCATATCCAAAGTACGGGATCACAGCCGTGATTCTTCTCGCTGAAGCACGCTTGGCGGCATCGATAAGCATCAACAATTCAAGCAGATTGTCCGAGGGGGCAATCGTTGACTGTACGATATACAGATCTACACCACGAACGTTTTCTTCATACTTCACCCAGATTTCACCGTCGCTGAAGTTGCGTATCGCAACTTCCGACAATTCTCGGTGCGTGGCACGTGCAATCTTCAGAGCAATATCTGGATTAGACCTGCCGGCAACGATCTTGATCTCTGAGTTCACGTGGGATTCCAACATATGATCGTAAGCTGGGGCGGCAGGATTCGAACCTACGCATGGCGGAACCAAAACCCGCTGCCTTACCGCTTGGCGACGCCCCAGTGACTCCTATAGCAACAAGTGCTACAAGAGAACACTTTTCTGAAACAAATTAACGTGTGTCTTGAGCAACGAACGGGAGCAGAGCTAGGTGACGTGCATACTTAATTGCACGCGCTAGACGACGTTGCTGAAGAGCGGTTACGCCCGTGATACGACGAGGTAAAATCTTACCTTGGTCGTTCGTAAAGCGACTCAAAAACTTCGGATCGAGATAATCGATCATACGAGATTTCTTGAGTGGATTTGTACGCTTCTTAGGCTGGTTTCGCTTTTGACGAAACGGCGAATTGATCGTATTTGGATTTGGTGCTGATGGGATAGCCACGAATGTTCTCCTTAACCTTACTTACCTGATGCCTTAGCATCACGCACAGCTTTCGTTTTTTCCATGCGCTTCTTGAAACGATCTACACGTCCTGCTGTGTCAACCAGCATCTGACGTCCTGTATAGAATGGATGCGACTTAGAGTCGATTTCCAATACCATACGGTCGCCCTTGTAGCACGAGCGTGTTTTGTATGTACTACCATCGGTCATTACGATATCGATGGTCTTGTATGCGGGATGGATGCCCTTTTTCATGTTTTTTACCTTGAGAAGTCCATCTTTTCGATTTGACCGACGTCATCCACCTTGACGAAACGCTCCATGTACTTGATAGTACCTTTTTCTGAGCGGAACGCCTTGATAACCTTGACGCTGATCTTGGTATCGCCAGCCTTCTTTTTAGTCTTGTCGCCGAACGTTTGCTGCTTAGCCATAGGGGCCTCAAATACTTTGAGGGTGAATTGATCGTGTAAATGTGAATGGCGAAATTACGGACCTCGGGGATATTGTGCAAGTCTTGGGTGTGAATTCTGGGTTGTAAGAGTGTAGATTTGTTAGCTATGGTGATAATGAAGTTCGGTGGCGCGGTTCTGCATAGGCCGGCTGGTTTTCGTGATATGCTCAATATCGTGCTTGGTGAGCAGCGCAGGCCGATTACTGTTGTTGTAAGCGCACTAGGAACAACTACACGCGAACTCGGAGCGGCCGCAGCGCTGGCGGCGCAGGGCGTCGCCTCAGGATCTCTGCAAATTCTTGAGAACATTCATAGATATCATCTCAGCTGCGCTCAGGAGCTTCTCGGTCCCGCGCATCTTACGGTAGCCGAGAGCGAATTAGCGCAGCATGTTCAGCAGGCCCGCACATTGCTTCGTAGTGTTGCGATCACACGACATCTATCCCCACGAACATCCGATCGAATTCTTGCCATCGGAGAAGATCTTTCGCGTTCATTGGCGTGCACATATCTGGCATCGGCAGGTTTACGCGTACGCCAAGTGGATGCACGCCAGATCATCATTACAAACGATCAGTATGGCGCTGCAGAGCCCCTTATCGAAAAGACGAAGATCTGTACTTCGAACCTTGTGCAGGCACTTGGGACCGACAATCAGGAGATTGTCGTTACACAGGGCTTCGTTGGATCAACAGAATCAGGAGAAACAACAACGCTTGGCAAGGAGTCTTCCAACCTAACAGCCACACTGTTAGGGGCATCACTGGGCGCAGAGGAAGTTGTTATCTGGACCGATGTACAGGGTGTTCGGACAATTGATCCAACGTATGCGGCAGACTCCATTGTTCGCAGCCATATGTCCTACAAGCAAGCTCGCATGGCAGCCGCGGCTGGACTGAAACTGATCTACCCAACCATGATTGCTCCAGCAGAAGAAGCAGCAATTCCGATTCGTATTGCCTCTGCGCACGCTCCTTCATCAGACTCTACACGTATTGATGGCACTGATAGCATTGGCGCGCCAATCATTATTGCCAAGGAAGAGCATGATCGGGCGATCGTCACTGTGATGTTCGCATCAATGCATGCTTGTCTTGATGCAACCACGTCACTGGTTGCCCAGATCCATGAATCTGAGCTGTTATCCGTCAGTGCACAGAGTAACGAGCAGACGTTCAGCATGACGGTTTCTCTGGATGCTATGCCTGTTGTGTTACCTTTTCTCCACGAACATTTGTGCACTGCGCACTACCGCTCATGAGCATTCAACACGATAAAGTCGCACTCGAAGAGTTTCAGCCAGGACAGCAGTACAAGGTTGCGCTGCGCGGACAAGACCTCTACCTAGCCGAAGTGGTTAAGTTTCACGGTGGTTGTTGGGCAACGGTGAAAGTTCTCGACGCGCCCAACCCTGAGACCGCCAAGTATTACACGCCTGGATCAACTTTCGACATTAAGGTAGCAGAGTACCAGATCACTCCTGTCCAGCAGACTCAATCTCTTTCTTGATGTTCGCTAGTAGTCTAGCCATCATCTCGCGCTCGAGAATTCCATTCGAATTCCAAAAGTGGGTTTCTTGTGTAATAAACTCCTCGAAACCAGAACATTGGGCGCGAAGCGTAATCTTTGTTGTGTGATCTTCTTCCTCTTTAAGGCTGAACTTGTATTGGATACGGAAGGTTGACCAAATACCGCCTCTGATCCGAGGTATTTCGGAATATCGTTTGATAACATCCTTTGTGCTGTCTGCTCCCTGAGCAAGAACACAGAACTCAGAGAAGTACTGCCCCTTGTACAGTCCAGCATCGTCCATTGGCTCGATGATCTTCTCAACCTGAGTTTTCGGACACGATACGTCTTCCATCGAACGTTTGATAGACCGCCAAACTTTCCCAAAGGTGGTGGGAACCGTGTCAACCAGTGTAACCGGTTCTTGTATCTCTTCTTGCGCGGAGGCGCCATACACATTGACGCAGGCTACTGCCACGATAACAGCAAGTATGTGATTCATGCGAACACCTTCGTAGTCAGTCAAACAATTATGCAGCAGCGCCAGAGAGCTGCACTGATACAACTTTTGAAACAGCTGGCTCTTCCATCGTTACACCATATAACGTATCAGCTGATTCCATCGTCTTTTTATTGTGTGTGATCATCAGGAACTGCGTGTTCTCTGCAAACTTCCTGATGATCTTGAGATACCTATCGATGTTGGCATCATCAAGAGGTGCATCTACTTCGTCCAGAATACAGAACGGACTTGGCTTAACCATGTAGATCGCAAAAAGTAATGCGATTGCTGTGAGCGTCTTCTCACCACCTGAAAGCATTTCAATGCTGTGCGGACGTTTGCCACGGGGCTTGGCAGTAATGTCTATTGTGCATTCGAGTGGGTCCGCATCCTCAGACTCGATCACTTGCAGATCTGCCTCGTCGTCCTCACTGAATAACATCTTAAACAACTCCGTGAAGTTTTCACGAATAGCATTAAACGTAGCTGTAAACTTCTCACGAGCTGTTTGATTGATTTCAGCAATGGTCTCATTGAGCGTACGTTCGCTTTCAGTGAGATCTGCGAGCTGCTGATTCAGGAACAGCAATCGTTCATTCTCGCGCTCGTGTTCTTCGAGAGCAAGGAAGTTTACATTGCCCATTGAAGTAAGCCGACGACGCAACTCCTGCACATCGCTTCGCAGTTGCTCTGGTGCAATCTCCGATTCTGGAGTTTGTGGATTCTCCTCAGGCACGATGTCGAGCTCTTCTGTGGCTCTGCGAACCATCGACTCAAGACGCAACTTTACTCCGTTGAGTTTTACGTCTGCCTCATACTGCTCAGACATAACGCCATCGAGTAACTTGCGATCCTTGCGTAACTGTTCACTGCTCTCTTGTAAGGATGCTGCATGCCCCCTTACCTGAAGCTCCAGACTTTCTCGTTGAGATTTTGCCTCGGCAAGCCTTGCAACTATCGTTGCCGCTTGCTGATCATCTTGCACCCTCTGAGCTTCGAGTTGTTCGAGTTGTGCGATTAAATCCAGGCGTTCCTGAGCGCGCTGCTCACGACGCTGATCAATCGTTAGGCTTTGATTCGTGAGACGCTGTTCGTCTGATCCTACAGTTTGTTGCTCGCCTTGAAGGCGTACTATGCGGATTTCTATCGAGCGCAACTCGGCAAGGCGCTCAGCATTTGTTGCTTCAGCGCTCTGCAATACCACTTCTGCGTCGAAGAGTTCACGCTCATGGGCCGCTACAATGCTCGAAGACTCTGCAATCTGCGACTCGACTGCTGCAAGATCCGCACCATGAGATTGCGTTTCCTCTGCGATACGCTGAAGTTCATCATGCAGCGACTGTTGCTGCGATAGAATGTCTTCTACGCGGCCACGAAGCGCATCGATGCGCTGTTGGCGATCATTACGAATCAAAGCTACCTTACGTACTTCGTCGCCAAGCCTGCGTAAGTCTATACCAGCAAGTTCTTGTCGCACGTTCCGTAGCTTGGCATCAGACTCAGCAATTGTTGATTCCAGCTTATAGATAGACTTATTGAGCTGATCAATTCGCTCACGGCGACCAACTCGCACGCCTTCTGTCTTCGAAACAGAGCCCCCTCGAACTGCACCAGATGAATGAACAATCTCGCCAGACAACGTAACTGCAGACAACACACCAGCCGCGCCTACAGCGTTCCATGCATCATTTAAGCTCTCAACAATGACTGTTGCACCAAGAATACTGCGCAAGGCATTGCGAAGCTGGTCATCGGTTTTTACAACCTCGGATGCCCAACCGATGATGCCACTTGGGAGTGATGCCGAATTCGGGGTCTCGGTCGATGGTATCGTATCGCGGCAAAGAAACGTAGCCTTGCCCACATTGTTCTTCGAAAGTGCAGATATCGCCTGCTGAGCCTCAGCACGATTAGCAACCACAAAGTAACGTCCAGCGTCACCTAGGGCAGCCTCGATGGCTACGCGATATTCTTCTTGTGTGTTGATGACTTCGGCCAGAGTAATGCGTTCACCACTTGGCTTCCATTCTGTAGTATTCAACAAAAACTTGCTGCTTTCGGTTGTATCAACAAGTCCAGCGAGAAACTCTAACGATGCCTTGCTATGAGCCAACGCCGAGCGGAAGTCTTCCAATTCGGATTGAATCAGATCACGTTGCGATTCGAGCTCTCGTTGCCGCTGTTCGGTAGCATGAAGTCTCTGTTCTGCATCTGTAAGCTGCTGCTCGATGCTTGGTAGATCTGCACCTTCCCGCGTGATTTGCTCTTCTACCTGACGCATTCTGTCCTGCGCCTGTTGTTGTTGTTGCTCAACGTCGCGTTTACGTCTGTTGAGTGAGTCAACTTGTACACGTGATCGGTCAGCTAGATTTGAACGCTCATTCAATTGCTGTCGAGCAACCGTTAGCGAATCACGCATGGTAGCCATAGCACTGCGTACTTCATCAACTGCCTTTTGGGCCTCGTCTACTTTCGTTCGTTGCTCTGCGAGCTCTTGATTAGCTGTTGTATGTTCTTGCTGCAGAACAACCATCCGATCACGAACGCCTTTTAACTCTTCTGATGTTGAAGACTGTTGATTTTCGGATTCATCGTGTTCACGATCAATACGGTCAAGTGCCCTTTGCGTAGATGATTTTCGCTCGGCAACAAGCGACAATGCCTGCTGAATCTCTGCAAGTGCGGTGCGGACATCCGTTTCAAATGCCATGGCCGCGCGTAGATCTGCATCTGCTTGCTGATGTTGTTGCTCTGTTTCAGCGACTGCCTTTTCATGATCCGCAATTGCATGTTCTGACTGTTCACGTCGTTCACGTATCGCTTGCACGTGACCCTGCAACTGCAGAAGCAAGGCATATTCCTCTGCATACTCAAACGCAAACAGCAGTCGATCAAGCTCGCGCAACCGCGTTGACAACTCCTGGTGCTGCCGAGCCTTTTCAGCCTGACGCGCGAGTGAGTTCACAGTCTTTTGCACTTCGCGAACAATGTCTTGTACTCGTGCAATATCTCGTTGGGCCGCGTCAAGTTTGCGCTGTGCTTCCTTGCGGCGCGCCTTGTACTTGGTAACGCCAGCAGCTTCTTCAAAGAGATGCCTGCGCTCATCTGCCTTGTCGGAGAGGATAGTCTCGATCATCTTCAATTCGATCACGGAGTAGGCATCCGACCCCATACCCGTGTCCATGAACAGATCGATAATGTCGCGCAATCGACACTGAGTTTTGTTCAGAAGGTATTGCGATTCTCCGTTACGAAAGAGTCTGCGCGTTATAACAACCTGCGAATACTCCGTAGGAAGAATGGCCTTGTTGTTCTCAATTGTAAGCGACACCTCGGCCATGCCAAGGGGCTTGCGTGTTCGTGAACCATTGAAAATAACTTGGTCCATCGAGTCGGCACGCAGCATCGATGTCTTCTGCTCGCCAAGCACCCAACGGATGGCATCAACAACGTTTGTCTTGCCACAACCGTTTGGCCCAACGATAGCCGTTACACCATCAGTAAAATCTAAGTCGGTCTTCAAGCCAAAGCTCTTGAAGCCCACCATTTCAAGTTTCGAAAGATACATTGGGTCAATTTGCGACGCGGAGCGTTATCCACATCAACCTAATTATCCACAATCTAATCTCGCCGTCGGTTGATATAGAGCATCAAAAACAGCGAGGTCACTGTAGTGTATAGTGTTGCGGCAAGTCCATACTGCAGAAAGAAGATCCAAAAAGAAACCTGCATCGGACGGATAAAGAAGAAATTGTAGACAAGGTTGTGTACAAAACCACAGAGGGCTATAACCAACAAAAAGTTGAAACTGCCAACAAACTGCACTCCATGATTCTCATGATAAAAATAACCGGCAACGAACCCAGCAAGTGTTTTTGCGAGGGCGTTGGTACCGATTACATCCGTGGAGACTGCATCGAATAGCAACCCACAGAGAAACCCGGCGATCATACCTGTGAACTGGCCTTCATAAATGGCAATGAACACCGTAAAAATGAGCAGTAGATCTGGCGTAACAGAACTTACCTGCATGAATCGCAGAAACACAACGTGAACGACACTCAGCAGCAGAGCGATTACGCCATATCCGATATACCGCAACACAGGATTTGTTACGTATTCCGAGCGGCGGATGCCAACGTTGTGTGCCATGTGTTCCGTTACTGAGAAATCTTGGTTTTTGAGGTTTCTTCAATCTTTCGCTCAAGCTGGATTCGCTCAGGGTTAGGCCGTGCATTTACCACAAAGATCTGCTCCAGCGTAGAGAAGTTCACAGACGGCTGAACGACAACTCGATGGAACAGTGAGTTGGCTTCGTTCTCGACTACCGTTACGGTTCCAATGACAATGTTGGCTGGATACTTCGAACTGTACGACGAAGTAACAATCACATCATTCTGCTTAACGTCGAGAGACCGAGGGATATTCTTCAGAACAAGGATGTTCTCTCCCTCCCACTGTATCACACCATCTACGCGTGTTCGCAGGACCTTTGCGCTTACACGTGTATCCCGGTTGATAAGCAATTCAAGCACTGCATAATGATCAGACGCGCCGACAACGATGCCCACAAGACCTGCATCATTGATACAGCTCATTCCTTCAGTAATGCCGTCTACTTTGCCTTTGTTAATGGTTGCGTAGTTACGCTGCTCCGTCGTTGTCTTGCCCACAATGTCTGCAGCGATCAAACCGAAGTCTGTATACTCTGGTAACTTTAGCATACCTCGCAGCCGTTCATTTTCTACGATAGACTGTCGTGATCGTGCTACCTCTACAGCCAATTGCAAGTTGAGTTCACGAAGCGCGGTATTCTCACTTTTGAGAGCAACAGGGTTAGGAATCCAAGAGAAGGCAGATTGGATCCAACCAATGGAGCCAACAATAACAGCGCGAAAGCCACCGAGATCTGACAGACGACCGATACTCATGAGCGAAAACGACATCACCACAAGCGTGCTCAGCGTGATGTAATTCCTGTAACGGACGACAAATTCTATCAGTCCGCGCATTAGTACCGTTTAGATTTGATCAATACCGATGAATATGCTTCGAGGTCTTCAAGTACCTTCCCAGTTCCGCGTGCAACTGCTGTTAGCGGATCGTCTGCTATATGCACGGGTAAGCTCGTTTCACGACGAAGCCGCTCATCAAGCCCCTTCAACAAAGCGCCGCCGCCGGTTAGAATAATACCACGGTCGAAGATGTCTGCAGAAAGTTCCGGCGGTGTCTTCTCGAGAAGTGCAAGCACTGCTTCTACGATTGTTGACACATTCTCATTGAGCGCAGAACGGATAGCTTCGCTCGAGACTTGAATGCTCTTGGGGGTACCTGAGACCATGTCTCGTCCTTTGACTTCTATTTGTATTTCTTGCGCAAGGGGCCACGCAGAACCAACATTAACCTTAATGATTTCTGCAGTGCGATCGCCGATAAGAATGTTGTGCTGTCTCTTAAACCAATTTACTATCGAGCTCGTGAGTTCATCGCCTGCAATGCGAATAGACTCTGCAACAACAATTCCAGATAATGCAATCACAGCAATTTCTGTTGTACCACCACCGATGTCTACAACCATATTGCCCATTGGTTCGTGCACATCGATTCCAACCCCAATAGCAGCTGCCATAGGTTCAGCAATAAGATGAACTTGTTTAGCACCTGCATGTTCGGCAGAATCGCGAACAGCGCGCTTTTCAACTTCGGTAATGCCCGAAGGAACGCAGATCACCATGCGCTTTGCTTGCGACATCGTTGTTGATGACTTATTGATAAAGGCACGAAGCATACCCTCAGCAATTTCGAAGTCTGCAATCACACCGTCTTTGAGCGGGCGTATCGTCTTGATATCACGGTGCGTCTTACCGACCATCTTCTCGGCATCGTATCCAATAGCAATGATGTTCTTTGTTGTGCGGTCAAACGCAACGATCGATGGCTCGTTCAGCACTATGCCTTTGCCTTTTTGCCATATTAGCGTGTTGGCAGTGCCGAGATCGATTCCGACGTCGTTTGAGAAAAATCGAAAACTTTTCATGCGCGAAGTTACGAACTCCATCATTCCTTTTTTTGTCAGAAAACCACGATGCAGATAATTGACCGAGCAAAGCACCTAGCAGGGATCGCAGCTCCACTTGCAGCCACCCAGGTAAGCGACATGCTTACCGTGGCGGCCGATACAGTAATGGTAGGCGCGCTGGGTACAACAGAGCTTGCGGCGGTATCCTTATCCACCTCCTCAGCTACGCTTGTGCTGCTATTTGGACTTGGGTTCAACGTGGCCATTACTCCTCTCGTTGCTGCTCATTGGGGACGTGCCGACCACCAAGGCGCACGCTCTGTTGTGGCTGCAGGAACGCGCGTTTCTGCCATTATGGCTGTTCTTCTGGTCTCCACACTTCTGATACTGAGTCCATGGCTACATGCGCTGGGTGCTCCATCCGACGTGACATATCTCGCCATCCCCTATTTCCAATGGTACGTTGGAAGCTTTCTCTTCCGATTGCTCTTCGGCATCTTCAAGCAGACCTCAGAGGCTATGGGCAATACGAAGCTACCAATGCTGATAGCTGTTGTTTCCAATCTTCTCAATATCCTCCTTAACTGGATGCTTATCTGGGGTATAGCCGGGTTGCCAGCATTGGGCGTTGAAGGTGCTGGCCTGGCAACGTTTCTCTCGCGTTGTGCTGCAACAGTTCTGGCCTTTCTGGCGTGGAGGCGATTTGAGTCGTATAGGCTTCTGAGAACCGCAGGCATCTCAGCAGATATTGTTCGCAGTTCAGTAAAGCGGATCTGGCGATCAGGTGCAGCCATAGGGGCACAGATTACCATGGAAGTAATGGCCTTTGGACTAGGTGCAATCATGATCGGCTGGATTGGCGCAACTCAGTTGGCCGCTCATCAGATTGCATTGAATCTGGCATCAATCACATTCATGGTCGCGCTTGCCCTAGGATCGGCTTCAACAATTACGGTTGCACAAGCATTTGGCAGAGGAATCGGACGTGAAGTCCGGGGAGAGATCATTACAGCTCTGCTCTTGGTTGTTGCATTCGAGGCAATAACAGCCCCCTTGTTCATCGTATTACGTAGCCAACTGCCAACGCTGTATGTGGATGACCCCGCAACGATTCGCCTTGCTAGCGCGCTACTACTCTATGCAGCAGCATTCCAGTTGTTTGATGGGATTCAGGTTGTTGGACTGGGAATACTGCGCGGCCTCGACGATACGAAGGTGCCTACAGTAATAGCATTCTTTGCCTACACAGTGATAGCATTGCCCCTAGGATACGTTTTGAGCACTCGTACTTCGCTACAAGAACAGGGGGTCTGGATCGGCTATGTCGTTTCGCTTACCATAGCCAGCCTGGGCTTTCTTATTCGCATCCATAACAAAACGAAGAAGGGGCAGGTGTAACACCTGCCCCTTCTTGAATACGTGCTTACGACTGTCTACGATTAGCGGACGCTGATCGTGCGTGAGTTAACACCACTCTCGTCTGTAAAGCTGACCATTACTACACCGGACCATGCTGCTGCATTGATGCGGAGTGTTGATCCATCTGCAACTTGCGAAGCAAGAACGCGACCTTGGAGGTCAACAACCGTTACAACTGTAGATGGTTGAACTTGTGAGAATACAATCTGGCTGTTAGCAACATCAAACCATACGCGAGCGATCTGACCGATTTCATCTTCAACACCAGTTGATGTTGAGGCAGAAAGGTTAGCCACGTTGTCTGTATTGTCTGTTGCGTCCGACGTGATCGTCAGAGTAGCTGTAGCACTGCCAAGCGTAGATGACTTGTAGCAGAGCTGACCGACGCTCTGTGAACCGCCAGCTGGAATAGTAAACGGAAGGGCTGGAACAGTTGGGTTCGAAAGTGTGAACTTAGGATCGCTAACCTGCAGGTTTGTGATCTGGAGATCAACGTTACCTGTGTTTTGGATCAACAAACCTGGGTCTGGCTTACACGTTTGAACATCTGCTGCAACTTCGCCAGCATTCCAGTCTTCAACAACGATACGTGAAACACCACCCTTACCGCTGAGAGCACACGTTACGTTACCGCAAGCAGTCTCGACCGTGAGCAGATCATCATCGCCGTTTTCAGAAGCCTGTGTTGGGGTATAGCTGAACGCAATGTCATGTGAACCACCGTTTGCAGCAACGTTCACTGGAACGTTGTTACCAGCTGTGATTGCAAAACGTGATCCAGTACGGAGCGAAATATTCGTAAGGATCATCGGACCATCACCGTTGTTGGTGATCTTGACTGTTCCTTGACCTACGTTACCAACCTTCACAAGACCAACATTCACAGATGAAACTGAGATAGCTGGAGCTGCAGCGGCAATATTGATCTGCTGCTGTGTGAGATTGTTCTTCCAGTCAAGTACTTCGATAACGCAGCTACCTGGCTTCGAGGCATCCTTAAGTGCAACTTGGAATGTGCACGAGAACACCGGATTGTCCTTCGGGAAAGTCTGCGTTGTGATAAGTGTCAGCGTTACGTTTGTCGCTGATGGGTCGAGCGCAAGACGAATGCGCTGAATACCGCTCTCAACCTGATCCTTTTCACCTGGCGTTGGCTTCGGTGGGTTAGGGTTGTTACGGAGCTCCGTGGCAGTGAACTCACGAACACCGCAAGGAAGCGATGTCGCAGTGATGACTGGTGGCATCGTGTCGATACCTGGTGTCACTGTCTGCGTACGATCACCACCTGCTGCCGAAGCGCTGATGGCGAGCGCGGCGAAAGCCGCAAGGAGGCAGAGTTTATGCATGACCAAATCCCTGAATGAATAATAATGTAGAAATCGTTGTTTGGGTGACTGCTATTATACGAACAGAAAACAACTAGACAAAACAACAGTTTTACCCATTTGTTTACTCCGCCGAAGCCCCCTACCGACTGCTAACATCAGTATTAGTTACGGCTTATGCAAGGGGTCGGGGAAAAAAAACGGGAAATCGTAGCTTTGCACAATGAAGATCGGACACGTTGAAGTTGACCATGGGGTACTACTTGCCCCAATGGAGGATGTTACAGACCTACCATTCCGGCAAGTCTGCAAGCGCTATGGGGCAGACATCGTTTACACAGAGTTTATTTCCAGCGACGGACTCGTGCGTGATGCGCGTAGGTCTATGGAAAAACTACAACTTGCAGAGAATGAACGCCCCGTTTCGATCCAGATCTTTGGTGGCGATCAGGACGTCATGGTAGAGGCGGCAAAACGCGCGGCTGAGGCTGGCCCAGACTTTGTGGACATCAATTTTGGCTGTTGGGTAAAGAACGTTGTGGTGAGAAATGCAGGGGCAGCCTTGTTAAAGGATCCTCCCCAGATGCAGAAACTTACCCGGGCAATTGTAGACGCAGTTGATAAGCCCGTTACAGTAAAAACACGTCTAGGATGGTCAAAAGACTCAATTGTGATCCTCGATGTAGCGCGCATGATCCAAGACGCTGGTGCGGCAGCTCTCACGGTGCACTGCAGAACTCGAGACATGGGGCACGATGGTGATGCAGATTGGTCTTGGGTTCCGCGCATCAAACAGGTGGTTGATATTCCAGTTATTCTCAATGGAGATGTACGCACCCCGGAAGATGTGCAACGAGCCTTCGCCGAGACCGGTGCCGACGCAGTCATGATTGGCAGAGCAGCTATCGGTAACCCATTTGTGTTTCGTGGTGCAAAGCAGTTTTTGTCAACCGGAACCTACGACCCCATTCTTCCTCGTGAGCGCATAGAAACATGCCTTGATCATTTGAAGCTAGAGCTCAAACACAAGCCTGAACGCAGAGCAATACACGAGTTCCGGAAGCATTATGGTGGGTATCTCAAAGGCCTGCGAAACAACTCGTCGTGCAGGCAAGACGTTGTCCGCTACGAAAGCTACAACGCCATTGAAGACCGAATGCTAGCGTTTGCAGACGAATTAGAGAACGCCGATACGGCCGTTACATGATGAGTCCGATCGATAGTGCCCTGCTTGATTGCTTTACCCACAACAATGTTTCTCGGGGACCACTGTTGGTTGCAGTGAGCGGCGGTATTGATAGCGTTACATTGTTACATGCCCTGAACAGGATAGCACATCAGCGAAATCTCGAACTACACGTCGTTCATGTAAATCACGGACTACGGGATCAGGACAGCATTAACGACGAAGCGTTCGTTTGCGAACTGGCACATGCACTTGGTCGCAGCATGCACGTTATCCATGCTAATACAGAACAACATCCAGATCTGCATCGGCTTGGAATCGAGGCCACCGCCCGCATGCAACGATACGCTGCTCTCGTGCAAACAGCCGAGAGTATCGGTGCTGAGTATGTATGTACCGGTCATACGCTCAATGATAATGTTGAAACCTTCATCATGAATGCCGCCCGCGGAAGCGGCTACAAGGGTCTCTCCGGCATTCCTGATATGCGGCAACTAACCGAGCGCGTTCGTGTGCTGCGTCCGCTTCTCTCATGCACTCGAGCACAGGTAGAAGATTACGCACATGGTATGGGGCTGGTATGGCGCGAGGATTACACAAATTCCAGCGATGAATTCACCCGTAATCGCGTGCGTCGCAATGTGCTCCCGTCTATTACTGCATCGCTCGGTGAAAATGCACTACGTGGTATTCACGCCTCGGCCAAGCACATGAGAGACGTGCGGCTTGCGATGGATGAAATGCTCGCCCCCTTTGTACATACTATCATTACTGTGCATAGAAACGGAACGGCAACCAACATCGACTTAGGCCAATTGGATGCGTTGTCCCCAAAAATGCAGAAACTTGTGCTGCTTCACGGCCTAGGCTATGGACACGATGACACAATGCGTCTTCTGACACTTCTTACGTCTGAAGTTGGCTCAGAAGCAACGCTAACCAATGGAACGATTGCGCTCCGAGAGCGCGGTTATCTTGTTATCGAGCCCACTTCCACAGATGCCTTTGATCATGTTATTGATCTAACTGGAGATTTTAGAGCAGGTACAAGCACACTGCATCTTGATATCATTGCTCCCAATAATCTCGAGTTTTCAAACACCACTGTGTTTTTCGACCTAGCATACGTGCAGCCCCCTCTGCATTGGAGAACATGGAAAGATGGCGACAGACTTACTCCCTTTGGCATGGGCGGCAACTCGTCTTTGGTGAGTGATCTGATCACAAATGCTCGGATACTTCACGCAGAGAGGCGCAACATGCAGGTTCTTACAGACGCCAGAGGTATTTTGTGGCTGTGTGGTCTGCGAAGAAGTGACCGTGCTCCCGTAACGCAGGAAACAGACTCCGTTATCCGCTGCAGACTCATAACATTGTAATTACGTACATCGACTGTATTGCAGCAATGAATAGCTCCGACCGCAAGATTCTCGTTCATGATAAGACGTTCCATCCATTGATCTCGAGCACAGAGATTGATCAAATGGTGTCAGACATTGCCTCGAACGTCAATACCGACCTTGCTGGCGAGGAGTTAACTGTGATCGTGATTCTCAAGGGATCTTTTCTCTTCGCGGCAGATTTAGTGAGACGTTTAACGATGCCCGTAGTCATAGAATTTGCCCGTGCCTCAAGCTATGGATTGAACATGCACTCGAGTGGAGCCGTGACGATCGAGGGCTTTCGAGCAGATGTTAGGGGGCGGAATGTTTTGATCATTGAGGATATTGTTGAGTCAGGAACAACCATTACCGAACTAAAGAAGCACCTTCGTTTGTTTGCACCAAAGAGCCTAACTGTTGCAGCCCTTCTTAGTAAACGCTCTGAGCATAAAGACAATGTCTCCGTTGATTACATCGGACGGGCTATCGGTAGCGAGTTTGTTGTTGGTTACGGACTCGATTACGCTGAGCACGGCAGACATCTAGCCGATATTTGGGTACATGAGGCCTCCTGAGAGGCATGAAATTGGATTTGTATACGTCATAGCGCCTATGAACATCAACGGACAACAACCACAGCGCCCTAAGCGCGATCAGGACGACAATAACGACATGTCGGTTTCCCGTGTTTTGAGGAATATACTCGTATGGGTGGGGATCTTAGTCTCCCTCGTGATGGTGGGCATCCTCATGCAAAAGGGCGAGCGCGTAGTTCAGGAGCTTACGTACAGTGAGTATAAGGCCGCCATCGACGGTAAGCGGGTAGCCAGTGCTACGATCTACAAGACACAGCTAAATGACTTTGAATTCCGTGGAACGCTGAAAGATTCCATGGTCATTTACAGGTCGCATATCAAAGAAGGAAGGCTTGTCCTGCGGGCAGGCGACTCATTCGAAACAAAGCTAGGTGTGGTGGATTCGCAAACAGAACAGTACTGGGCTTCGAACGGCGTTACGTGGAAGTACGAAAGTGGCGATGTACCATGGTGGATGTCGATTGTGCAGTTTCTTCCGTGGGTTCTCTTGTTTGTGGCATTCATCTTCGTTACCAGAAGAATGCAGTCTGGTGGGGCTGGCGGCAAGAATATCTTTTCTTTCGGCAAGAGCCGTGCTCGCTTGCTCAACGATGCAAATGGCCGTGTAACGTTTAGCGATGTTGCTGGTGCCGATGAAGCCAAGGAAGAACTCAAAGAGATCGTTGAATTCCTGCGCGACCCGGGACGCTTTACCCGACTGGGTGGCAAGATTCCACGCGGCGTTCTCCTGTTGGGTCCTCCTGGTACTGGAAAAACCCTTCTCGCCCGCGCAGTTTCAGGCGAGGCAGGCGTACCCTTCTTTACGATTTCTGGTGCAGATTTCGTGGAGATGTTTGTAGGTGTCGGAGCTAGCCGTGTACGCGACCTGTTTGAGCAGGCAAAAAAGCAATCCCCATGTATCGTGTTTATAGACGAAATCGACGCCGTAGGACGCCATCGTGGCGCTGGTTTAGGGGGCGGGCACGACGAGCGAGAGCAGACACTGAATCAGTTACTTGTTGAAATGGATGGGTTTGAACAGAACTCGGGCATCATCATCATCGCTGCTACTAACCGCGCAGACGTTCTAGACCCAGCTCTTCTGCGTCCAGGCCGCTTCGATCGTCAGATAGTTGTTGATCGCCCCGATGTGCATGGTCGTTTGGGCATACTTAAGGTTCACACACGTAAGGTACCGATGTCGAAAGATGTTGATCTTGAAATTATAGCTCGCGGCACTCCCGGTATGAGCGGTGCAGACCTAGCAAATCTCGTGAACGAGGCAGCACTGCTCGCTGCTCGCCGCAACAGCCAAGATGTGGCTATGTATGATTTTGAAAATGCCAAAGACAAGGTGCTCATGGGTGTTGAGCGTAAGAGTATGGTTATGAGCGAGCGTGAGAAAGAAACGACATCCTACCACGAAATCGGTCATGCATTGGCTGGGAAGCTATTGCCGCATGGAGACGAGGTTCATAAGGTAACGATCATTCCTCGTGGTCGTGCGTTGGGTGTTACGTCGTATCTGCCAAACGAAGAGATGCACACGATGAGCTCTGATCAATTATCTACGAGGCTTGTTACTCTTTTGGCGGGCCGAGCAGCAGAACGCGTAGTGTTCAATCAACTTAACACTGGTGCATCAAACGACCTCGAGCGTGCAACGATGATTGCCAAGAAAATGGTGTGCGAGTTTGGTATGAGTGATGTTATCGGTCCGGTGCGTTACGCCAATCATCAAGAGGAGGTTTTTCTCGGACGTGAAATCTCGCAACCTCGTGATCACTCTGAGGAAACAGCCCGTTCGATCGACGCAGAAGTTCGCCGCATCATCATCGATGCTGAACAAAAGGCGGAGAACTTGATGCGCAGCAACCTCGACATTTTACACAGATGCTCTAAAGCGCTCATGGAGCGTGAAACGCTGGATAGTAATGAGCTTGATATCCTTATCCAAGGCGGAGAGCTACGCCCAATCATCAAAGATGTAGAGTCATTCAGAGAGAAGCTTCGCGGCAGTTCGTCAACAGAAGCCCCTTCGGAAGAACCTACGTCAGGTGCAGACGAGGGCAACCTCGCACTGAGTCCGTCATAGTCTCGGCAGCAACCTAAAACTTGGCTCTTTGGAAGATACCCTCGGGTATAGCGCGAAGGATGGCCATGATAATGCGCCAAAAACCTGGCGTGTAGAGTACATGTTTGCGGGAGTCGATGGCATTTTTGATATCGATCGCCACTTCATCTACCGATGCCATCAGTGGAAGCTTACGACCGGAGGTCATTGGAGTATCAACAGGACCCGGTAATACAGTTAGAACATTGATGCCAAGGGGCAGGTAGCGTCCGCGCATGCCTGAGAGGAATGCTGTAACAGCAGACTTTGCAGATCCATATGCGTACAAGACTCTGCGTCCACGTTCGCCGGCTACGCTCGACAATCCAACCAGTGAGCCGCTCCCCTGCTTTTCGAGGGCGCATCCGAATCGATGTGCGAGCGAGATCATGCTTGTTGCATTGACAGCAAATATTTCCATGGTTGCATCTGCGTCATGATCGATGTCAGCTTGCTCCTTTAAGAGTCCATGTGCAAGAATCACGATATCCACTGCCCCCAGATCTCCCACAACGTAATCAACGATGCCGTCGTGCAGGGAGGGGTCCTTCAGATCTGAAACATGAGTCGAAACATACGAAGCACTGCGCGCATGGAGGTCTTGGGCAACGACCGCCAGATTCTGTTCATTTCGGGCAACAAGTGCAAAGCGGGCATTTTCTTTGGCGTACAATTTCGCAACACCATGCGCTATAGCTGATGTTGCTCCTATGATTGCGATTGACTTCTGATTGGTCATAAAACGTTTGAGTTACGTGTTGTGAATTCTACGCCAGAATGAGCTAGAAAAGTGTGGATCAATATGCTGTATAAATTCCGCATAGTGCGGATACATGCCTATGAACTTGTCTCCCCGCACTCGTGCGTCTTTAGCTGCGTATACGCGTCCGCCAACTGATGCTACAATGTCATCACATCTATCTAATGCATCAAACAATTGCTTGCCAATGTTTGGCATATCCAGCGTTAGTGTAAGCCCAGGCTTGGGAAACGACATCAGTCCTGGTGATTCTACGGAACCAAACTTCTTTACCACCGCAAGAAACGATGAAGCGCGTCCCTGCTGGAGTGCATTGATGATGGACTTCATGACAGCAACTCCACCATCCGTTGGTATCACGCACTGATACTGCAGCATCCCGCGCTTGCCATACAACCTGTTCCAGTTGCCAACAGCGTCGAGTGGATAGAAGAATGGTTCAACGTCTACCATTCTGCGTTGCGAACGCTTCAATTGCTTATTGTACCATAGCGCATTAAACATGGCAATCGTTGGCTTGCTCAAAAGCCACGTGGGTCCGTCGAAGGGAACCGTAACAATAGGCTTTGGCTGTGGGCGCATAAGCGAACCGTCTGGGGTTTGCGCGAAACGACCTCGAAGTAAGATCCCTTTACCGAGTGAATTGCCTGTTGCCATAACATCAATCCAGCTTACTGTGTAGTCCCAATCAGCATCGGCTTCCTCGGTAAGCTCTACCACCTCCTCGAGCGACTTAGCTTTGATGCTCTCTTCTTCAATCATTCGAGAAGCAATTGGGACCAGCTGCAGCTCGACCCATGTTATGATGCCCGTAAGCCCCATACCACCAATCGTTGCGCGGAATAACGCGGTGTTTTCTGAGGGTGAGCAGAGCACAACAGAACCATCTGAGCGAACTAGCTCAAATGCTCGGACATGGCATCCAATCGTACCAACCTTGTGGTGGTTCTTTCCGTGTACGTCGTTGGCTACAGCACCACCTATAGTAACGTACTTCGTTCCTGGTGTTACGGGTGTGAACCACCCAGCAGGGATAGTAACGGATAACATCTCCGCAATTGATAGTCCTGATTCGGCTCGAAAGATGCCCTGAACTCGATCAAATGATAAAAGATGTGAGAATCTATGTGTCCGAATAACAGCAGCACCATCGTTTAAGCAGACGTCTCCGTAAGACCGTCCAAGGCCGTGTGCCAGAACATTCTCATGTCGCTGCACTTCATCAATCAATTCCCGTTTCCATTCGGGCGCACGAGACGACGTATGCGATGCACCAGGATATCTGCCCCACGATGATACTGGTGTAGTCATGTGCTGACCTATGTAGCAGATATGGCGATAAGCACCACGAGACCACCAACGATCCATGATGGATAATCACGTGCAGCAAAAACAATAGGATCATCATACATGCCCCCTCTGTACGCAGTTAGCCACAAATGGCTAACCCAGTATATCAGGCAGGGGCAAATGAACCACATGCGGCTCGGATGCGAATACAATTGCTGAACCTGAGGTCCATTTACATACAGCGTAAAAATGAGCACGGCAACAAAGCCGAGTGCTGTGCCGGCCATCATCACAAAGTTTGCATCTCGCTCGTGATATCCCCTTCCGGCTACGGTTGGCATCTCTCGCTCAGTCATGTCACGCAGCTCTGCATACCGCTTAAGAAATGCGAGACTGATAAAGAGGAAAAGAGAAAAGCCAAGCAACCATGGTGAGACTTCAACACCAGCAGCCACACCACCAGCGGCCATGCGGAGTGAGTATAGTCCGGCCAGTGTGATCACATCAACAAGCACGATTCGTTTCAGCACAAACGAGTACAGTGTTGTTGCACATGCATATACGCATAGCCAAGCAACAAAGTTTAGTGGCATGTAGAGAAAACACAGCAGACTGGATATGCTCAACATCGAGAGCATGAGTATCCATGCTTGTGAAATGCTAAGAGCACCGGATGCTAACGGACGATAGCGTTTACGTGGGTGGGCCCTATCATGTTCAACATCTGCTATGTCGTTAAGAACGTAGACGCTCGACGCAAGAAAACTCAAAGCAAAGAATCCGATGACGCACTGCACAATCGCATTGCTGTCGCCGGTCTTGTGCGCAAGCAGAAGCGGAATAAAGATCAAGAGGTTTTTTACCCATTGATACATCCGAATCTGCTTTACAATCGTACTAATCAAGGACGGACTAGTTTGCATGGCTTGCAAAATAGAGATTAAGTTCCTCTGTAAAGACGCCATCTCGAGCCTCAAGGGCCTCCAGAAACTCGAGATCATCGAAAGCGAGCTCCCTGCTTACTGCATAACGTTCAAACATTTCACAGCAACGTCGCATATCGTGAACATGATTATGAAACCGCATCTCGGCGTAGTCGCGGGCAGTCCAGTTTGTTATCAGGAACTGCCAATCTGAAGATTGCGCTAGAAGAAGTTCACCAAACACATTGCGTGCAATCCGCATCATGGTCTGATCCCAAATTCTCACAGGATGCTTTTCGATCAGGAGCCGCAGTCGACGCTCGAGCGCATACTCTGCTTCCCACGTCCACGTTGTATCGTTATTCATCCATACACTGTCGTTGCCGTCCTTACCCCATGATGACTCTGGAAGTGCTATGACGCAGGTTGGACGAACATGATCAATTTGTTCTGAAGCCGTGCGCGTCTGCAGAATTTGAGATGCGTGTATTCCTCTAAGAACATGCTCGATGAATGGTGGACCCTCAAACCACCAGTGACCAAACAACTCAGTGTCGAACGGCAGGCAGATTGTTGGTTGAGATCCCGTTTTTGCAACCTGTGATGTAACCGTTGCCTCGAGTATATCGATAAAGTGTCGGGCATGGATGGAAGCTCTCGAAGTTGCCCACTCTGGCACGTAGGTCTGCTTGTATTGCATGTCTGCTGTAACGTCTGTAACACGCCAATAACGCAGAGCCGAGTTATGGTACTTCTTGTGAAAGTCTAGATAGTCTGGATCTCCGGGATACCCGGTTTGACCGCTCCATACTTGGAGGGCAATGTTCATGTGCCGCGTCAGCACGGCAACCTGCTCATCATGAGCGTATCCACCTACCTTGTAGACGCCAAGAGGCGACAGCTGCTCGAGCTGACGGCGGCACTCGCCATATGTTTGTTCAAACGGTGTGCGGTTTCCAGCATTGTCACAAACCCCGATTGGTTGTGACTTGCGCAGCGCCCACTCATCTGTTACAAAATATTCCAGACCAAATTTTGCTAGGATCTGCTCTATGCCACGTCGATGATGCTCGCGGGAATACGCATACACAGGTAGGTACGTTCGCCATGGATAAGCCGGACGGTATGCGCATTCTGGCAGCCATATACCTCGAGGGGTCTGTCCAAAGTGGCGCACATACGAACGAATTGCGATATCAATTTGTAGCTCTATCGACGCATCTTCTGCCAACAATGGGAAATACCCATGCGTAGCACCACAGGTCATGATTTCGATGGCACCCTGCTGCTGCAGATCGCACAACGCTGATACTATTCCAGACGGAAAGTCTGTCTCGAAACACGATAGTGTGCTTGTGTACCAATCCATCCAATACTCTGCCTGCTGCACCAACTGCTGGTCTGCGGCGTCTGCTATGAATTGGTCCTTGTCTGCTTTGGCAAGTTCGATGTGATTCTTGCAATAGGCAGAGAAGAGATCAGGAAAGTCTCTGTGCGACAATTGCTCGCACAGTATCGGTGATATATCGAACGTAACACCAGGACGGATCCCATCAGCTTGCATTCGTCTACACATGCTAATCAAGGGCATGTAGCATTCTGCCACGGCCTCACACAGCCAGTCGCTGCCGTGCGGCCAGTGTCCGTGATGCAAAACGTGAGGCAAATGGGTGTGAAAGACGAAAGAAACCATAGCGAAGTACGCAAACTATCACCCGAAAAAACAAACGCCACGGATATATGCCGTGGCGTCTATACATCTGGGATGTGGGGCGATCGACGGGGCTTGAACCCGCGACAACCAGAGTCACAATCTGGGGCTCTACCAACTGAGCTACGACCGCCGTGAAACACAAATATACAGACTTATTGCAGAACCATGATTTGGGTATATATTGCACTGCCCTTCATGGCCACCCTGGCTTGCATTGCAGCATTACAGCAAAAGGGCCCACTGATTCAGAATCGTAGAGTTGTTTGACAGCAAAGCTGTCAGATTAACACCAACAGGCATTTACCATCCATTCGTACAACAACACTTGGTAGACAATGGCAAAACGTACCATGTCCGATGATGCGCAGGAACCTAAACCTCGCGCCACCCGCACACGCAAAAAAACAGCAGACTCAGAAGCGTCAGCGCCAGCACCTGCTGTGTCCTCCGCCGAAGAATCCCCCAGGCCCGCACGACGCAGAACAAAGGCAGTAAAGGAAGTGGAGGGACAGGGTACGGAGGGACGTGAGGGACGAGACGGACTTGAGGGACGAGACGGACTTGAGGGACGAGACGGACGTGAGGGACGAGACGGACGTGAGGGACGAGACGGACGTGAGGGACGAGACGGACGAGACGGACGTGAGGGGCGTGAGGGACGTGAGGGACGAGACGGACGTGAGGGGCGTGAGGGACGTGAGGGACGTGAGGGGCGTGAGGGACGTCGTGATGACCGTCGTGATGACCGCCGTGATGACCGCCGTGATGACCGTCGTGATGACCGTCGTGATGACCGCCGTGATGACCGTCGTGATGACCGTCGTGATGACCGCCGTGATGGTAGAGATTTCCGTGATGGGGGTGGTCACGATCGTTTTGACCGACACGGACGCAACAGACGTCGTGGTCGTGGTGGAAGAGACCGAGGACACTTCCGTGATCACCGTGCCTACGACCTTGAGATCGAGCGCGAAGAGCGCGAGTTGATGCAGGCAGGAACTGTAATCGACGTAAACGAACTAAAGCTTAAGAAAATTGCGGAACTGGTTGATATAGCACAAAAGCTGGAGATCGAAGATTTTGCTGATCTGAAGAAGCAGGATCTGATCAATCGCATCGTTGAGGCAGAAAATGCGCGCCAGATGCGCGAGTCGCAGCGTGAAGGTATATCGATCATGACGGGTGTGATCGAGATTCTTCCCGATGGTTATGGCTTTATGCGCTCTGCAGACTTCAACTATCTTCCCTCTCCTGATGACGTCTATGTAGCCCCTTCTCAAGTAAAGCGATATGGCTTGCGTACTGGTGATACAATTAAGGGCTTTGTGCGCGCGCCTCGCCAAGGCGAGCGTTTCTTTGCATTGATTAAAGTTGACTCTGTTAACTACATCCCGTTTGTGGAGAATACACCGCGCCCATTGTTCGAGAACCTTACGCCCTATTATCCGAAAGAGCGCCTGATTCTTGAGACGATGCAAAATGAATTCTCAACGCGCATCATCGACCTAGTCTCCCCTATTGGCAAGGGGCAACGGGGTTTGATTGTTTCTCCACCGAAAGCTGGTAAGACAATTCTGCTGCAAAAACTTGCCAACGCAATCTCTCGCAACCATCCAGAGGTAAAGCTCATTGTGTTGCTGATTGATGAGCGTCCGGAAGAAGTAACAGACATGCAGCGATCGGTTAATGCCGAAGTTATTGCCTCTACATTTGACGAGCCTGCAGAGCGGCACGTACAAGTCAGTGAAATGGTTATTGAAAAGGCTAAACGCTTGGTAGAAGCCAAGCAAGACGTTGTGATCCTGCTGGACTCCATTACGCGTCTTGCGCGCGCGCACAACACCGTTGTGCCTCAATCAGGCAAGCTTCTATCGGGTGGCGTTGATGCGAATGCTCTTCAGCGTCCTAAGCGATTTTTGGGAGCAGCGCGTAATGTTGAAGAAGGCGGTTCTCTCACAATCATTGCAACCGCTCTTGTTGAAACGAACTCGCGCATGGACGAAGTGATCTTTGAAGAGTTCAAAGGAACCGGGAACATGGAACTTGTTCTCGAGCGCAAGATCGCAGAGCGCAGAATCTATCCTGCAATCGATGTTAACCGATCTGGCACCCGACGTGAAGAGCTGCTCTTGTCACCGGAAACACTCGCCAAGATCTGGGTGCTTCGCAAGGTGCTTGGAGATGATCCACCGATCGAGGCAATGGAAACACTCCTCGAACGTATGCGTGCTACGCGGTCGAACGAAGAGTTCCTGAAAACACTTAACAGCTAACACTCTGCATGGCTGCAAACGCTCTTACAAAGCGTGCGATGAATCTCTCACTCGCCACCGGCGTGTTGATGCTTATCGCAAAATGGATCGCCTATCTCTTGACGGGCTCGTCGGTGATTTTCTCCGATGCGGCAGAGAGCGTTGTGCATATCGTTGCGGTTTGGTTCGCATGGTATGCGTTGCGCGTTGGGTCGCGTCCACCAGATGACAACCACCCCTACGGACACGACAAGGTAAGCTTTATGTCGGCCGGCGTCGAAGGCGGTCTGATCTGCATCGCAGCAGTGGTGATCATCGTTACAGCCGTGAACAAACTCATTCACGGCGTCGAACTGCAGCACGTCGATATCGGCGTACTCATCACCTTTGGTGCTGCAGCAGTGAACCTTGCACTCGGACTCTACTTGATCTCGACGGGCAAGAAGAACCATTCACTCGTAGTAGAGGCTAATGGACGTCACGTCATGACAGACGTCTGGACCAGCGTAGGGGCTGTTGCCGGACTCTATGCGGCAGACCTCTTCAACATGCTGTGGCTCGACCCCGTTATCGCGATCATCTTTGGCGTAAACATCATCTGGGAAGGCGGCAAGCTTGTTGCCATCTCTGTCAGGGGGCTCATGGATCACTCAGATCCCGAACTGCTCCAGATGGCCACTGAGGTGATCGAACCCTATTGCGCCAAGCATGGCTGCACATTCCACCGACTGCGTCTTCGCTCGTCGGGAAACACCATCCACGTAGACTTCCACCTGCAAGTCCCCGACGATATGCGCATGCACGAGGCCCACAATCTTGCCAGCAATCTCGAAGACCTCATCCGCAAACGCCTCGATCACCAAGGCGAGGTGTTCACGCATCTGGAGAGCATGACGCAGCCGGAAGGACACCCATAGAGTGCCGAGCAGCAAGCAGCGAGCAGCGAACAGCGAGCAGCGAGCAGAGATTGTCACGTTCCGGTGGTTATCAGACACAATAGAGTAACAACCTATGGAGTTACTCATGTCGCAGAAATCATTGGTGCTTACCAAAGCAAAACAGCTTGCCGTTCTTGGCATTCATTTCGCGAGGTTCCTTCGTAATGAAACGTCAGAGCACGACATCGGCCGTCAGTTTTTACGAAGCATAACGGCCCTGGTGCCCTTATAGCTGAGGCTATCGACAGTGAAAGTGCAGCTGACATGCACCATAAATTTGGCATTGCTTTAAAGGAATGCCGCGAATCCCAATACTGGTTGGACATATTGATTGATAGTGCGCTTATCAGTGTCCAATCGGTCCGTGAGATTCAGAGTTTGCTAAATGAAGTAACGGCAATGCTGGTGGCAGCACGCAAAACTCTGAAGTTACGTATAAGGTAGTTCGCTGCTCGCTGTTCGCTGCTCACTTACCTTTTCTTCATCGCTTCGCTGATTCTATTCAGCGCATCGTTAATCTTCTCGATGCTGTTGGCATAAGAGAAGCGGATAAAGCCTTCGCCGTGGGCACCGAATGCTGTGCCGGAGAGGCATGCTACGCCTGCTTCATAGAGCATAAAGTCGGCCGCCTCTTGCGAAGTCATGCCTGTTGCTTCAATATTCGGGAACACGTAGAACGCACCATGGGGCTTGTGGCAGCGGAAGCCGGGGATTTGATTTAGTCCATCGACGATGGCATCACGACGGCGCACAAATTCCTTCAGGAAGACGTCAAAATAGGGCAGTGTGCGGTCGTCCAGGGCTTCGATACCGGCGATCTGCGAGAACGAGCTCGTGCACGATGTGCAGTTAGTCTGAAGCTTTGCAACAACCTTGGCCATCTCCTTCGGGAAGAGACCATAGCCGAGGCGCCACCCTGTCATGGCAAACGTCTTCGAGAAACCATCGAGGATGATGGTGCGCTCCTGCATGCCTTCGAACTCCGTGATCGACGTATGCTTGAAATCACCGTAGGTAACCTGCGAATAGATCTCATCGCTCAAGATGATCAGGTTATGCTTGATAGCAAGTTCAGCTATTTGCTCAAGGTCTTCGCGGGTAAGGATGCCCCCTGTCGGATTCTGTGGCGTGTTCAGAATAACCATGCGCGTCTTTGGCGTGATGCGCGCTTCGAGGTCGCCTACATCAAATCGGAATTCTTTGTCTTCGCGAAGCGGAAGAGGCACTGGCTTTGCACCGAGGAAGTTGATCACCGATTCGTAGATCGGGAATCCTGGGTTTGGATAGATCACCTCATCGCCTGGATCGATGATGGCCATCATGCCGTAAAACATGATAGGCTTTGCACCTGGGGTGATCACCACGTGATCGGCGTCCCACATGTCGTAGCCACGTGTCTTGTTGATGTAGTCGGCTACGGCCTTGCGAGCTTCTGGCAAACCGGCGGCTGGACCGTAGTGCGTGAAGCCCTTATCGAGCGCATCCTTAGCAGCTTGAATGATATTCGGCGGAGTATCGAAATCAGGCTCGCCAATTTCGAGGTGCACAACACTCTTGCCCTGTGCTTCGAGGGCGCGAGCCTTAACAAGGACTTCAAATGCTGTTTCTGTTCCAAGGCGCGAGATGCGTTCTGCTATATGCATGACGTCGTACCCAACCGATGTCGTTGTGAAATGTTGTATTCAAATGTATGAGGCAAAGATACGATGTTCGCTTAGGCGTGCTCGTGCGAGACAGGCTCGTGCAGAGTAATGAGCCGCACATTATCGTCGGCCTCATCCTGCTCGATCGAAATCTTCCAATGACGCTCTGGCATTTTGTTGCCAGCCCTGTCAGGCCACTCGATCAGCTTTATGGCGTTGGAAGTATAGACCATCTCCTCAAAGCCAACCTCGGCAAGTTCTGCCGGAGAGTCGATTCTGTAGAGATCAACGTGATAGATCTTTACTGGGTTGCCCCCTGCCATTGTTCCATCATATTGATTGATGATGGAGAACGTAGGACTCGTAACAAGGTCCGTGACCTCGAAATAGCGACATACGCCCTTAACAAACTCCGTCTTGCCAGCTCCAAGATCGCCGTCAAGGGTTATGATATCTCCAGGTTGAAACTGAGCAGCGAGCTGCTCACCAAGGAGGATGGTCTCCTGCTCGCTCTGAGAGCACAGCGTAGATTCACCCATGTTGGTTTTTCCCAGTGGTGCAACAATAGCCCCATGTGAGAAGTAGTATTCTCTAACGGGGCTGCAAAGTTACCACAGGAAGAACCATCTCCTCGAGAGAAATTCCGCCATGTTGGAAACTATCCTTGTATTTAGCCACGTAGCGGTTGTAGTCTGTTGGGTAAACAAAGTAGTGGTCTTCCTTGGCAATAACACATGTTGTTGAGCCATGGGAACCTATTGGAATCTTATAGGCCGCAGGATCCTTAATAATCAATGCGTTACGAGATTCTGCTTGCACATTCCTACCGAGTTTATAACGCAGATTTGTCGTGGTTTCTCTGTCTCCCACAACCTTACTTCCGCGTAGGCATCGCACACTTCCGTGGTCTGTTGTGATGATAATTTGAGCATCTGGGACGGTAGAAAGTGTACGCAGAATTCCGTAGAAGGAGCTGTGTTGAAACCATGACTTTGTGAGGGTACGATAGGCAGACTCGTCTGGGGCGATCTCCTTCAGGATGGGATAATCGGACCGTGAGTGAGCGATCATATCTACAGCATTGATCACAATTGCGGTTAAATGATGCTTTGTGTACCGTGAGATGTCGGCCTCGATTCGCTTACCAAAGTCTGTATCGATGATCTTGATGTATTGCAGATTGTTCCTAAGAGTCACCCGTCTGCGTTGCAGTAACAGCTGCAAGAGCTCCTTTTCGTGTCGATTTAGGGTATGCTCGTCATGGGAGCGCTCATCAATCGTATACTGAGGGTAATGCTTATTGATATCCGTGGGGTAGAGTCCAGCAAAGATCGAGTTACGAGCATACGGGGTTGCGGTAGGCAGGATCGAGCAATAGTAGTCACGCTGAACTGTAAAGAGCGGACGAATAAACTCCTCCATCACCATCCACTGATCAAGACGCATGCAGTCTACAACGATAAAAAACGTTGGACGTCCGTTCTTGAGCTTCGGCAGCAGATATGTGTCAGCAATGTGCGGCGAGAGCAACGGGGCTCCATCGGGACGCTTATCCTTTTCCACAAGCCAGTCTGCATACTCATCATCAATGAACTTCGAGAACTCAGAATTGCAAACCTTCCACTGGTCTTTCAGAGATTCTTCGAGCCCTACGTCAGGGTGTCTATCCAACTCAATGGATCTCTCCACAAGCTTCAGGTATACATCTAACCACTCACTCCAATCCATTCTATCCATGAGTTTGCGAGATAGCTGAGAATACTCCTGTCGAAAATCATGTGTAATCTTCTCCTCGGTAATACGCTGCGTCTCTAGGAACTTCTTACAGGCTGCAAGAATCTGCGTTGGGTTCACTGGCTTGGTGAGGTAGTCATCGATCTTCCGTCCAATAGCCTCTTCCATGAGCGACTCTTGCTCGTTCTTGGTAACCATAACTACGGGCACCGACCGATCGATATCCTTGAGCACCGACAACGTGTCTAGCCCAGACATACCAACCATCGACTCGTCCAGAAACACAAGATCAAACCTCTTCTCCGAGGCCATTTCGATTGCATCTTCTCCATTCGTAGCAGTAGACACAGCATACCCACGCTGCTCCAGCAGAATGATATGTGGCCTGAGCAAATCAATTTCGTCGTCTACCCACAGAATGTTGTTCATGGTATGCCTCGTATGATTTTCCACGGGCCAAGGCCCGTGGCCGTTCGCTGCTCGCTACTCGCTGCTCGCTGCCCGCTGCTCGCTGCTCGCTGCTATGATCGCCATCGTCGTTGTTGCTTTGGCAATCAATACCTCTGATCCGTCTTCTTGAACACAGAACACCTCGGCCTCGCAGAAATGCATCGTGCTGCCCGCCTTTGCAACGGTGCCAACAGCGCGGAGACGCGAGCCCCTTCCCTTGCGGAAGTACGAGACCTTGATCTCTGCCGTTACCGTGTGCTCACCAGGGCCCACCAGCGTAAATCCGGCAAAGCCTGCGGCCACGTCGGCAATGGTTGCCGTAACGCCCCCGTGAACGAGTCCAATCTGCTGCTGATGGGTCTTGTCTAGGTCGATCACGGCCTCGACGTACCCGGGCTCGATCACCGTTAGCCGGCACCCGATGTGTTTCATGAATTCCTGACGCTCGAGATGTCCGAGGATTGTCTGGCGGAACTCTGGATTTTTTGGAGTGAAGCTCATGGGGCGAAGATACGGGGGACGGGAGGGACCTAGTAACTAATCCTCTCTCTCATTCGTCTTTCTGCCGTATGAACATGAATAAACTCACGGTCAAGGCACAGGAGGCTGTGCAGAATGCGCAGCAGTTGGCAGCCGACCATACGAATCAGGCTATAGAGCCCCTTCACATTCTTGCAGCATTGCTGCAGGATGCTGGAGGAATTGTTGTGCCTGTGCTTGCGAAGGCAGAAGCGCGTACAGGGTTTCTGACCGAGAAAGTGATGCAGGCTATCGCTGCACTGCCGAAGGTGCAGGGGGTTGGTGGACAGCACATCTCGAATGATTCGCAGAAGGTGTTGCAGGATGCGTTTGCCGAAGCAACGAAGCTGAGCGACGAATATGTAAGCACTGAGCATCTGCTTATGGGAGTTGTTGCTTCGACGTCGGCAGCTGGACAGCTCATCCGCGACCAAGGTGTTACGCGCGATGTGCTCATGAAGGTTCTCAAAGATGTGCGTGGTAATCGTCGCGTAACCGGACAAAACGCAGAAGAGACCTATCAGTCGCTTGAGAAGTATGCTCGCAACCTGAACGACGAAGCACGCAAGGGCAAGATCGATCCTGTGATTGGACGGGAAGACGAGATACGTCGCGTGCTTCAAGTGCTCTCTCGCAGAACAAAGAACAACCCTGTGCTGATTGGAGAACCGGGCGTTGGCAAAACAGCCATTGTCGAAGGCATCGCACAGCGCATCATTTCGCAGGATGTTCCAGAGACCCTACAAAGCAAAACAATCTACTCTCTGGACATGGGCGCACTTATCGCAGGCACCCAGTACAGGGGTCAGTTCGAAGAGCGTCTCAAAGCCGTTGTCAAAGAAGTGGCCGACTCGAACGGAGAGATCATTTTGTTTATCGATGAGCTCCACACACTCATCGGGGCAGGAGCTACGCAAGGGGCTATGGATGCCGCCAACATCCTTAAGCCTGCACTGGCAAGAGGCGAACTGCGCGCCATCGGTGCAACAACGCTTGATGAATTCCAGAAACACATCGAAAAGGACAGCGCCCTCGAGCGCAGGTTCCAGAAGGTCTATGTTGCCGAACCAAGCGTTGATGACACGATCAGCATCCTACGTGGACTCAAAGAACGCTACGAAGTCCATCATGGCGTCCGCATCACCGATGCCGCCATCGTTGCTGCTGCACAGCTCTCCAACCGCTACATCACCGACCGTTTCCTGCCAGATAAGGCTATCGACCTGGTTGATGAGGCCGCTTCAAAGCTCCGCATTGAGATCGACTCCATGCCAGAAGAACTCGACTCCCTCGAGAGGCGGATACGTCAGCTCGAGATCGAGAGGCAGGCCTTGCTGAGAGAGCTGGCATAGAGAGTAGCATGCTGCGACCCCTACACCCGAAAGAACAATACGATCGAGGAATTCACTGGTAGACACGACGAAGAACCATGACGACGCGAGGATTTGACGCAGTCGTTTCATTCACGGCACAGTAATTGATTTGTCGGATCGTTTTGTTTCATAAATAGTTCAGCGTTATGAATGTCTTGCGAATAATTACTGTTGCGCTGCTTGCTGCTCGCTGCTTGCTACTCGGTGTTCGCTGCTCGCTGCTCGCTGTTCGCTGCTTCCCCTTACCGCCACTGGCGCAGAAACTCCAGACGTTCTTGGAGCTGGGCAACGGGCACCAGGAGCTTGTCTTTGCCCAGGATGCCTTCTTCTTGTGAACCGAAGACGAGTTCGTAGTCTTTGCTCATCACGATTGCTTCTTCAGGGCATACTTCTTCGCAGAAGCCACAGTAGATGCAGCGGAGCATGTTGATTTCGAATTTTTCAGGGAAACGCTCTTTGTCACGTTCGGTTTCGCCGGCACGGACCTCGATGGCAAGCGCTGGGCACACGCGTGAGCAGAGTCCGCAGGCTACGCAGCGTTCGCCATCCTCTTCTTGCACAAGTACGGGGCGACCACGATAGGAGCCTTCCGGGATCCAGCGTTCTTCTGGGTACTGACGTGTGAACTTCGGACGAAACATCTGACGTAGCGTTAGTCCAAGCCCCTTGGCAATCTCTGGAAGGTAAATGCGCTCCCAAAAATTAAGACGTTGTGATTCGGTGTTCGAGGTGACGTTTGCCATAGTGGTGTATGCTGTAGTTTACTTGGTGAAGTGGATAACCAGACCCGTGATGATAACGTTCACGAGCGCTATCGGAAGAAGAATCTTCCAACCAAGATTCATGAGCTGGTCGTAACGGAAGCGTGGAAGCGACCAACGAACCCAGATAAAGACGAAGACCAACAAAAAGGCCTTCGAGAGGAAGACGACGTGACCCAAAAGTGCCAGTGCGATGGAGAGTGTTGTTGGATCTGTGATAAACTGACCCAGCACAGCTGCGTCGTCAACAAATGGTATGGCGTCCCATCCACCCAAGTACAATGCTGCCATGATAGCGCTTGATGCAAGCATGTTGGCGTATTCTGCAAGGTAGAGTAGACCAAACTTCATGCCCGAATACTCTGTGTGGTATCCACCAACGAGTTCCGGCTCTGCTTCAGGTAGGTCGAAAGGGGCGCGGTTGGTCTCTGCAAGAGCTGTGACGAAGAACAGGATAAAACCAACCGGCTGATACATCACGTACCAAGCTCCGGTGTTCTGATTCTTGATCATGTCTACAAGGTTCAGCGAACCAGCACACAGCACTACGGCGATGATGGCAAGACCCATCGAGAGTTCGTACGAGATCATCTGTGCCGATGAGCGAAGTCCGCCCATGAGCGAATACTTGTTGTTGGAGCTCCACCCTGCTAGTGCAACCCCGTAGACGCCAACCGACGTCATGGCCAGTACGGCAAGCACGCCAATGTCCATGTTCGGGGCCATCGTAAGGCTGTAGGTGGTACCGTCGATCGTTACGGCTGGACTAAATGGAATCAGCGCGTAGACCGTGATGGCAACGGCGATCGAGATCACCGGAGCAAGCGCGTGGAAGCGGTAGTCGGCCGCAGCCGGCACAACGTCTTCCTTAAGGTAGAGCTTGAACACGTCGGCAAACGACTGGAACAAGCCCCATGGACCTACGCGGTTTGGGCCGACACGATTTTGAATCCATGCCGCGATCTTACGCTCGGCAAGCACCATGTAGGCTGCTGCAACGAGCATCAGGTTGACCAAGATTCCGGCTTGCACAAGCGCAATGATAAGCTGTGTTGAGAAGGTCATAGGTCTACTGTGGTTTCATCACGTGCGATTCGTAAACAACGCCAACTGGTTCTGGATTGCTGCCCTTGCCGAGCACGAGTCCGTGATATGCCTTGAGCACTTCATAGCTCATACCCTTGAACGCATCTACATTAGATGCGATGTGGTCAAAGACCGAAGAGCTCGACGTAAAGCTCCATGATGCGCCGAGTGCGTTTGCGATCTGCATCGCAATGCGCCAGCCCTGACGGCTGTCGCGCTTTTCGCCATTTGACCAGCGGTCATTTGGCGCACCGAACTTATCCCAACGGCTCATCTTCATGCCCATCGAGCGCATGTTGTCCTTGGTTACGATCGCTGCGTCAAACTTCTGTACACGGTGTGTTGTGTTCGTGTATGTTCCGTCTGTCTCGGACCATGCAGCCATCGGCAGAAGCACGTTGGCTTGCTGAGCAGTTGTGCTGTTGTGCGATGCGATCACGATGAGCGTGTCAACATTTGCCGCTGCGTGTGCGAGCGCATCTGAGTGAGCTCCAAGATCGTCACCCATGACGATCAGAGCCTTGATCTGACCCTGCTTGATGCGCTCTGCAAGCGCGTCTACAGAGTGTTCACCATTCTTCGGTGCGATACCAACAGAATGAGCTCCGATTGCGTTTGGTGAACGATCATTCAAGCGCAGCACGCCATCGCCGAAGGTGTGATCATTGTGCTTGATAAAGTCTACGTTGCCAGTCTTGAGCACATCCTGCGCAAGCTTGCCCAGGAGATAACTGTCTTCGTTTGACGCGTAGGCAGAACCAATCACAGCAATGTCGTTGCCCTTGAGCCCCTTGAGAGCTGTTGCAGCTGCATTGATTGCATCGTCCCATGAAGCATCAACCAGCATGCCGTTCTGACGAATCTTGGGTCCGCTCAGACGATTGTCATTTACCAACCCGGGCACGGCTAGACGCCCTGTGTCGCACATCCAATATGCATTAACATGCATGTTGGTACGGGGCTCCGCGCGAAGCACTTCATTGTTCATCACGCCAATCTTGATGTTGCATCCGCGCGCGCAGCCAGGACATACCGAGTCTGTGAACGACATTTCCCAGACGCGCGCTTTAAAACGGAAATCCATGCTTGTTAGCGCGCCAACCGGACATATATCGATAACGTTCATCGAGTATTCGCTGTCGAAGGTCGTACCTGGGAACGTGCGGATAGTAACCTTATCGCCACGCTGCACAAATGAGAGAACTGGTTGCTTGGCCACCTCATCTGCAAAACGAATACAGCGCGAACAAGAGATACAGCGCTCACCATCAAACATGATGTTTGGTCCAAGCTCGACACGCTTCTCTTTATGCGTCTTCTCCTCTTCGAACCGGCTCTTGCCCTTCGAATGCACAAAAGCATACTCTTGGAGCTTGCACTGGCCTGCTTCGTCGCAAATCGGACAATCCAGCGGGTGGTTCACGAGCAAGAATTCCATCACTGCATTTTGTGCTGTTTCTGTCTTCTGGCTTGTTGTGTCAACAATCATTCCGTCGGTAACTGGCGTTGCGCATGCGATCTGCATTTTCGGCATCCAGTTTACCACTGCAGATCCGTCGTCTGCATACATGAGTGAGCCATCGGTATCCTTCTTGTGGGACCCGACGTTCACAAGACACATACGGCAGTTCCCTGCAACCGACAGCGCTGGATGCCAGCAAAAGTGCGGTATAGTGATGCCGTTGTCGAGAGCAGCCTCAATGATGCTTTTGCCTTGAGCTGCCTCTATGATCTGTCCGTCAATTATGATCTGGGGCATGTCTTTCCTTCATGATACCATTCGAACACACGTGTTCGCGTACGAAACAAACATACGAGAATTCGCGCTCTTGTTCGATGTTCCTATTTTGACAAAAAACAAGGGTAGGAACATGTATCTGTGGTATGCCATTCTCGTCTTCAGCCTCACTTTGCCATGCTTATCCTGGGCTCAGGCCGAACGCAGCTACGTGCAAGCTGCTGTGGGGTACTTGTGGCCATCGGGAACGCTAACAGATTCAGCAAGGTTTCGAGCAACAACATCCTATACAATTGGTTATCAATGGTCACCAGCACGGTCCTACTCTTTCGGTGTTACTGGATGGTATATGCCCGCCGAGGTAGATACTGTGTCGCCAGGTTCTCCAGCAGAGCTCCGGATGCCTGATCCTGCCTCGGTCTTTGGTATGAACGTAGTTGGCACGTACAGACTGTTCAAACACGGACTTACGCCATACGTTGCGGCAGAGTTCGGATTTGGCTCGCTCTCCGTTCCGGATGCCCTCGTTGAAAACCAGCATGTATCACCACAACTTGGGTTCTCAATCGCAGGAGCGCTGGGGTTTCTTCTGCCCGTCTCTGAGAAGTTAGATCTTGACCTTGCTGCGCGCTATTGTCAAATAGCAATTGGCGGCGGGCTTACCCAACTCAATGGGCTTCTTGGACTGCGCTACAGACTTCGGTAACCTAGCATGAAGGGGGCGTGCGGGGCGTTAAAGACGATTGTTGCACTACGTCCGAGGCCTTTGCATGAATGCCCGGTTCGAGCTTGGCTTCAATGGCTCGCCAAATACCTTGGCACGGAAAACGATTTTCGTACATGGCCCGCCCAATTACCACTGAATCAACATTCTGCGGAACTCGTGACTGCAGAGCCCAGAGATGCTCCGGCGATGCAATGCCCCCTGCCATCGTTATTCTCAGCGGTGCTGCTGCAGCAATGCGATTGATGGTATCGATGTCCTCACCAGTGAGATTTCCCTCCCAGTCAAGCTCGGTGTAAGTCACGCGCTTGCCACCTAGTTCGCAGACAAGACGTAAGAAGTCCTCGTCGGTGACCGGACTATGGTCTTCTCCCATGTCTACCATTCCATCATGGGCCCGCACACCAAAGATCACTCTGCTTGGACCATACTGGTCTAGTAAGGCACGCGTTTCGTCGGGGTAAATCCATGCCACTTTGTTCACGGCAACACGGTACACGCCCCGCTCGAGCAGCTGACGATACGCGTCAACTGTGCGCTGACGTGAGACGAACTGCACTGGTATATCGATGGCATGCTGCATGGCAACCACTGTATCGATGTTCAAGGGGCTGGCAATCCCCTTCCACGAGTCACTGTCCGTTACGTGCAGACACTTGGCGTTCTCACGCCGCCAAAGCTGCGCCAACTCCACAGGATGCTCGCTGATCTCGTTGTACAACGACTCCGTCCCCGGCACGCCTCGTATGCAACGCAGAGCTTGTCCGTCGGTAAGATCTATGGCTGGGATGATGAGGAGCATCTTGTTTAATTACTAATTACTAATTACTAATGACGAATTACTAATGACGAATTACCAATGACGAATTACGCCGTAGTCCTCGTCTTTCCCCCGAAAGATCGTCACCCTCGCGAAAGTGGGGGCGGGAATGACAATTGAACACGTAATTGGTAATTGGTAATTCGTCATTAGTAATTCGTAATTGGTAATTGTCTCTCATGAGGTTTGGCGAAGGGCAAGTCGAATGAGTTTTTCTGAGGATTCCGAAGCCGATGGCTCGGCTGCGATTGCGGCCTTCACTGCTTTCTCGGCAGCGGGGCGAGCAAAGCCAAGTGCTTGAAGGGCGCTAACAGCATCGTCGATTGCTGGGGTTGCTGATGAGGTGAGGCTGCCGCCGGATTCTGGAACAACGCTGATGATCTTCTCGCGCAGTTCGATGATGAGTCGTTCTGCTGTCTTCTTGCCAATGCCGGGCAGGCGCTGGAGAGCCATCACGTTGCTGGTGGCAACTGCCTTGCGCAGGTCGGCAATTGACGTCGAAGAGAGAATGCCTAACGCAGTTCGGCCGCCGATACCTTGGATGGAGGTAAGCAACGAAAATGCCTCGCGTTCCGATGTGCTCGCAAACCCAAAGAGTTGCATGGCATCCTCGCGTACGGCAAGGATGGTAAACAGTGTCACACGTTCACCGATTACAGGCACTATATCAGCAGTGGACAACGGAACGCTCACAGCATAGCCAACGCCATGACAATCTATCACAACGTCCATGCCGTGCTTGTGTACCACTGTACCTGTTAACTGTGCAATCATTGCGCGCGAATATCAGGAGAATTTTGAAATGAACACTGTAGAAACTGGACGTAGTGCCGAAGAGGCTGCAACCAATTATCTCGTAGACCAAGGGTATGAGATCCTTGACCGCAACTTCACCTACAAGAAGGTTGGTGAAATAGATATCGTTGCGCGCTACAACGGGTGTCTCGTGTTTGTAGAAGTACGTTCGCGGTACTCGCATGTGTATGGCTCACCCGAGGCGTCTCTGACACCCACGAAGCTGCGTGGAGTGCGGCGCACAGCAGAGGCATGGCTGACAATGCGCAAGTGCTATGGAGTGCCATGCAGATTTGATGTGATCGCAATCGACTATTCTACAGGGAGCATGAAGATTCGTCATATCGAAAACGCGTTCTGAAAGCCCCTTGGTAGTATTTTCGCCTAATATGTGGAGATACCTCATCAAGAGAATAGTGCTGTTCCTTCCAACGCTATTCATCATTACGCTGATCTCGTTTGCCGTAAGCCGTCTGGCCCCAGGAGATCCCGCCGCAGCGAAGGTGGGTCAGGGTTCGGAAGGGGGCATGTCTGGACGCAGCACGCTGAACGAAAAAACCGTCGAGCTGATCCGTAAGCAGTGGAATCTGGATAAACCTGTCTGGCAGCAGTATGTGATCTGGACGGGTGGATTGTTGTGCTTTGATATGAGCAGGGTGTTCGTTGATGGACGCACCAATTGGTCGGAAGCACACTTTACTGGGCGCCCGGACTTCGGAAAATCGTTTCAGGATAATCGTCCGGTGTACGACAAGATGATCGAGCGTGTGCCGGTCACGCTTACCATGAACCTGATTGCGATCATTCTTGCCTATTCAATTGCAGTACCCTTAGGCATTTACAGCTCTACGCATACAGGCTCTGTTATCGACAGACTCTCAACGTTTATTCTGTTTGCATTGTACTCGTTACCAGTCTTTTGGATTGGCACACTGGCCATCACGTTTCTGGCCAACCCCGAATTCATATCGATATTCCCCTCAAGCGGACTGCGCTCGCCGGCCTTTAGCAAGAACTGGTCTGCATGGAAACAGTTCCTCGACTATGCATGGCACCTAGCTCTGCCGATGATCGTCTACGTGTATGCCGACTTCGCATTTATCTCGCGACAGATGCGTTCCTCCATGCTCGAGGTTATTCGACAGGATTATATCAGAACTGCCCGTGCCAAGGGGCTATCAGAGCGCAGTGTTACGTATCGTCATGCACTCCGAAACGCACTCATCCCCCTGATCACGCTGGTTGCAGCTCTGATTCCGAACCTCATTGGTGGATCGGTGATCATCGAATCGATTTTTTCTATCCCAGGCATGGGCGAATTGTCATTCAAAGCACTCGTTGCTCGCGATTATCCAATGATCATGGCTGTATTTACGATTTCCGCAATCCTTACACTCGTTGGCATGCTTGTAGCTGATGTTCTGTATAGCCTTGCAGACCCGCGTATTTCGTACGGAAAGAAGTCATCATGAGTACCGAAACAACAGCATCTGTGAAGGTAACCGAGACCGGAGAAAACTATACGGTATTTGTGCGCCGTCAGTTTCGGAAAAGTGCATTTGGCATGATTAGTGTCTACATCGTCTTTACGATTGCGATTGTTGCAGTGCTGGCAGACGTACTCGCAAACGACAAACCAATTGTGTGCTCCATCAAAGGCGAAGTCTACTCACCTGTTCTACGCGAGTATGGTGTAACTCTTGGACTAACCCAATGGGGACAGGAATTCGCAACTGCAGACTGGCGTGCCCTACAATACGACTGGGCTCTATGGCCTCCGGTGCCATTTGCACCGCGTAGCACCGACAAGACTCTTGTCTCGCTGAAAGATCGCGCACCGTCTGGCAAACATTGGCTTGGTACTGATGGTATCGGACGCGACGTGCTCGCTGGAATCATCCATGGATCGCGATATGCTCTAAGTATTGGCTTTATCGCCATGTCGATTGCCTTAACGCTGGGCATCATCCTTGGGGCCATAGCTGGATACTTCGGCGGTGCAATCGACATTGCAATCTCGCGCCTCATCGAAATCGTCATCACGTTCCCCAGATTCTTTCTCATCATTACAATTGTTGCGTTGGTAGAAACAGGTTCGCTATGGCTTATCATGGGGCTTATCGGACTCACCGGCTGGACGTCGATCGCACGTTTCATGCGCGGCGAAGTGCTCCGCGTGCGCAACCTCGACTACATCAGTGCTGCAACAGCTCTCGGCTACTCTACGCCCCGTGTGATCTTTCGTCACGTAATCCCGAACGCCATAGCACCAGTGCTTATCTATGCAGCATTTGGTATTGTGAGCGCCATCTTATTCGAGAGTGCCCTTTCGTTCTTAGGATTCGGCGTGCCCCCTACTGTTGTAACATGGGGAAGCGTTCTCCAACAAGCCCGCTCCAGCACTGCCTCGTGGTGGCTTGCAATCTTTCCAGGCTTCATGATCTTCGTTACCGTCTCTGCGTTCAACCTGATCGGTGATGCACTGCGAGATGCAACGGATCCGAGGTTGAGAGCGTAGAGGGAGGGGCCAATTACCAGTTACCAATTACTTATTACTAATTACTAATTGCAGGTGATGGACGGCAAATGTGGTAGGCTAAAAATGATTGGTTAATGAATAATCGGGACGGCGAACGCAGATCGAATACCGTTGCGTTTTAGTACTGATTACTGATTAATGATTACCATTCGTCATTCGTAATTCGTCATTCGTAATTCGTCATTCGTAATTCGTTTTCCTAAGGCGCCAGCCGTTCTACCACCCATACCCCTTGTTCCATGCGATAGCGGATGCGATCGTGCATGCGAGATGCACGTCCCTGCCAGAATTCAATCACAGTTGGTGTTAGCCTGTATCCACCCCAGTGCTCGGGCTTTTCGACCTGTTGTGCCTGAGCATTTGCAGCTTGCGTCGTTGCAAAGAGTTGTTCGAGATAATCGCGAGAGGGAACCACTTGGCTTTGAGGAGAGGCAACTGCGCCGACTTGGCTTTCAAAAGGACGAGAGTGAAAATACTGTGTTGATTGTTCCGGTGAAACTCTCTCTACGGTACCTTCAATGCGAATCTGTCGCTCGAGCTCTGGCCAGAAAAACAGAAGAGAGGCATGTGGATTAGCCTCGAGCTCAGAGCCTTTTCGACTGTGATAATTGGTATACCACACAAAGCCTGTATTATCTACACCCTTCAGCAACACAACGCGTGAAGATGGCTTGGCATCAAGCGTAGCACTGGCCAGGACCATTGCAGTGGGCTCGTGAATGTTCGAAGCTAACGCCTCATCAAACCAGATGAGGAATTGTGCAAGGGGCTCGCGATTCACAGATTCAATCGTGAGCTCGGCTCTTGTGTATTCCTTGCGCAGAGTCGCTATATCAAGTGCCATGTTACGTATTGCCCGTTAGTGTATCACTGGGACCGAAAACACCGTTGTCGCACCGACACGTTCCAAGTGAAGGAAGAACACTCCAGCTGGTAGTGTAGAAACATCCAGGACCTGCAGTCCTGATTCAAGAACAAATTCATGAACCGTCTTTCCGTCTGCTGTGAGCCACGATGCTTGGAGCGGTGATCCTTCGTGAATATCAAGTGTGATGTGATCGCGCGCTGGTGTTGGACCGATGAGTCTGATGTCGCTGGCGCGGGACTCATCGTCTACGCCCGTTATCACTTCTGCAAACCGCGTGCAGAGGATACTCTCATCCGGGTCAATCAGGCTCGCTGCTGCGGCTGGATCAGGGAAACTCAGTGTTGAACCGTCGTTCGGGAACTGATATGTTACGTCAATTGATGGCGTTGTCATCACAATCGTCGTGTCGTACCATGTTGAGCCCCATTTCACGCGCAGCGTTAATGGTACGTGAAAGTTGACAGGGACGTTTGCGGCCTTTTGAATCTGCGCGACCGTGATGCGGACAGGAACCGTGGCCCCCTGCGGGGATTCAGGCATGTTGATCACCGCAGCGAATTCCGGGTGACCCTGCTTGATAAGCCATTGATCAAAGAACACGTCCCAAGACAAAGGCGGGTTAGGTACATTTTCTACGAAGTGCTGCTTGAACTGAAATGTCTGGGCTGCATCGTACTTATACTTGTCGATGTAGGATCGCAGCACTGGAAAGAACACACTATCGCCGAGCATGCGGCGCATCATATGGTAAATCCAGCTGGACTTATTGTATGTTGTTGCTTCATTGAAAAGGTTCGCCAATGGGATGTCGTACACCGGCGGCTCTGCTTGTCCACGGCGCATGTATCGGTCGCGCTTGTTGCGCAAAACCTTGGCATAACTCGTCGGACCCTTTACGTATTCGCCGTAAAGTGCTTCGGTAAATGATGCGCCCCCTTCATTCAGCCAGATGTCTGCCCAAGTAGCGCACGTTACAAGGTCTCCTAGCCATTGATGACCCAGTTCATGAACGTAGCCAAGTTCTGCCGTTCCGCGAAGCCAATAACGGTTAATCGTAGACATCGTCTGGTGTTCCATGCCCCCAAACGGAAGCGGAGACACCGTCACGTGTCCATAGGTTCTGAATGGATAACGTCCGAGCTTTTCTTCCAACGATTCAAACCATAACTGCGCATTCTTCAATGCATTCGTTGCATTGTAAACCGAATCATTCTGGTCTTGCGCGAAGTGATAATTCGCAATCGGCACAGTCGAACCATCTTTACGAGTATACGTTTGCTTGTAGTTGATGAATTCACCAGCATTCACTGTGAACAGATACGTCGGCATCAGGCCTCCTTCCGCCCAGATATGCTTCTCTGCAGTATCACCATCGGGCACGACACCCTGCTCAAAACCATTAGACACTGCGGCATATCCCTTGGGCACGCGCACAACGGTGGTAAATGTGGCCTTGTCGTGTGGCACATCGTTACAAGGAAAAAACCGTCGTGCGCCTTCCGGCTGCGAGAACGTAAATGCACTACCACCTGGGATTGCATTAACAGCTGCATCTTCTTTATTCCAGACATTCATTGCATCATCATCGCGCTGAACTGCATAATGAATGCGCATGTAGACGTTGTTGCCACGCCACAGTGGCGCATTCACGGTGACTGTAAGCTTACCGTTCGCATGGGTAAACTTCACCGGTGTCTCAGGCGTATTCATATCTACTTGCGATACGAATACGCTGTCGATCGTTAGATTCACGGCATCGAGCACAACCACGTTTGCCATGCTATCACGTCCCTGGATGCCCATAACAACGTTGCATTCGGCCTTGCGGGGGCCGCGAAAGTCTTTGCGTGTAAGCAACGGACGATACCAGTCGATTGTTACCCTATACCACAACACATCGATCGCTGTGTCAAGCTTATACGATGGAAACGAGTTAACCAGCATAGGCATCGGGTGACGCGGCTGCATAGACTCGAGCAGCTTTTCATCTTGGATCATCCAGCGCAGGAATGACTCCTTGTTTTCATAGCCATCTAACTCGTGTTGCGCATTCAATGTTACACAGGCACAGATGCATATAGCCAGAGTGATAACATGTTTCATAATCGAAGTCTTTCTTTACGCACCGTGTGGTCCAGTGCGTGGTAATGGTGAACCGTTCATAACGTAATGATCAAGCCACCAACGAATATCGATATTCGACTCGGTCCTGCGTCCAGCCAACACATGGTCGGCGTTATCATACATGATGAGCCTATATGGCCTGTGCAGCGTCTGAAGTTTCATCGCAAGATCCAGCGAATGCATAGCATCAACCCGGCGGTCGCCCGTGCCATGAAGAACAAGAAGGGGTGTCGTCTGGCAGAGTTGATCGGCCCACAACACAGCACTTCGCCTTTCTGCTTCGATCTGCGGATCAGCCCCATGCGGCAGATAGGTCGACATCGTCTTGCGTATATATGCCTGCGCCTGTTCCTCGTGAATGCGCGAGGGGGCACCAAAGGTTACTGCCGCCCGGAATCGATCTGTACGCACAAGCATCATGTAGGCCATCATACCGCCGCGGCTTCCGCCTACCAGGCCTAGACGCGTTTTGTCGACGTAACTCAGTGAGTCGAGCAATGGAATCACATTCATCGCATCATCAACATCACGGGCACCCCATTCTTCGTGGTCGCCTTCTGAGCCCCCTACCCCACGATAATTAGAGGCGATTGCCACGTACCCCCACGAGGCGTAGAGTCCGATGATCGGCATAGCTGTTTCGGGTGTAAGAGCACCCTTGGGTCCGCTGCCACCGCGATTAAACACCACTGCCGGATAGTGCATCTGCCCCGCCGGGGGCAACGCCATAAAGCCCTTGATGCGGAGTCCACCGCTAGCATACGTGATCTCATGGAGCGCAACGGATGCATAGCGCTCGTAGGCCAGCGACGTCATGGCACGTTTTGCCATCGACAATGCTCCGCGCGGAATCTCGAGCTGCTTTGCCCCGAGCAGTGTGCCATTGATCACGGATTACTTCCTCTGCAGTCGCTCGCGATATTTCCTTGCTAAACGTGTATGACGCGAACTAAGGTCAACTTCACGTCCGTCAATGAATGCAACCATGAGCTTATTGGTCTTCGTATCTAGTGCATCACCATCACTCACAAATAGTGTGGCGCTCTTGCCTACTTCAAGAGTTCCATACTTAGCATCGACACCAAACATCATAGCAGGCCATATCGTAAGCGCCTTGATAGCGTCGGTCTCAGACAGGCCAAAAGCGCGCGCGGTACCCGCCAGAAATGGAAGATTACGCTGTTGCCAAGAGCCATTATCACTGAGGGCAAAGGGGATATTGTTTTCAGCAAGTATGGCAGGCAACGTAAAGGCCGCATCGTATCCGTCTTCTTCCCTGCGTGGCAGCGAGTGTACGCGAGGTACAACAACACCAACGCCAGCCTTTTGCAATTGCGGTATCACTCGAGGGGCGTCCCAGGCATCAACGAGGATCACGCGAGTTTGGAAGTGTGACTGAAAGTCGAGAACAGCTTCAATCTGACGCTGCGTCGATGCTGTTATCATCACCGGAAGGTTGCGTTCAAACACGCTCCTCATGGCTTCGTATCGAATATCACGCTGTGCAGTATCTACACCAGCTAACGATGCCACGCTGTACGCTCGTGCGTTGGTAAACAGCTCATAAATCTTCTGCACATTTTCATTGATCTCCTTGCGTTGATCATCGGCAGACGTGCTCACCCATCGTCCGGTAGAAACCTCCATTGATGGCCATGTAAGCAACAGTGCTGACTCAGGCTGGATGGCAATGTCTTCCCGTGTCCATCCATCTAGGCGCATCAATGATGAGCGTCCGGCAATGATCCCACCATATGGAGCGGAGTTAACAACCAGAACGCCATTCATGCGCACAGTTGGAATAATTTCACTATCCGGGTTGTATGCGGTCTCAGCTCTAGCATTAGGATTGAACACGCCCGTTTCGACCATATCTCGAGTTGATCTCACAGCATCCACTTCTGTAAGACCTATCGTTGTGTGAGGCGCAATAAATCCTGGATACACGCGCTTGCCTGCGCAATCAATTACGCGCGCGTTTACCGGGATGGTTACCGTGGCACCAATCTCCGTAACAACGCCCTTATCGAACACGACTGATTGGGGCTGGGCGTTTGCAACGGGTGTGCCAAAGAGCAGCGCGTTCTTGAGCACCACTGGTTGTTGTTGCGAAGCACCAGGTATCTCGTCTCCACCGAGTGCGGAGATTGACGTCGCAACAAGTGCGAGAATAACGATGAGATTCTTCATGCTGCAAAACTACGACCAAAAAAGACGAACCCCCAGACGTCACCACTCGTCTAGGGGCTCTCAAACTCATTCAATCACACAAGCCAATTTAGATACGTACGATGTCGCAGTCAATAGGCATCTCAACTTTTTTGATTTTGTGGTTCCCGTATTTCTTTCAATCTTTGCAGCCCCTTATAGAGATCGGGGTGTAGCGCAGCCCGGTTAGCGCATCTGCTTTGGGAGCAGAGGGTCGCAGGTTCGAATCCTGCCACCCCGACATACAACGCCTCCTTCGAGAACTTCGAAGGGGGCGTTTCTGTTTTTAGGGGCATCCTTTCGTTGTATTTTGAGCCGACATGGTTCACCTCCTCCTCCTAGCACTACTCTGTTTTAGCGCCAATCCTGCTCGTGTGCAGGCACAGGAGGGTAACGCCTCCGGTATGACGCACAGTGGCCGAGCATTTGCAGCTCCGTCGGATCTTCACCAACGCACGCGAAGCCTGCGCGGGTCTTCGTCAAGGACTACAATCATTGTTCGATACCTAGGCTACAATTGTTCGCATTGCGTCCGGCAATTACTCTACATGAACTCGTACGCAGAAAGGCTACAGGAACTCGGCGTTGGGGTGATTGCTACCAGTCAGGATGATCGCGATCGATGGGAGAAGCTCGTGCAAGCGCATCATCTCAATCAGGAGGTCTTCACCTACATCGAAGATCCCTCGGGGTCGATTGCCAGTGTGCTGGGATCAACGCGCACCGTCAATGATACCCTCTACGACCTGCACAGCACAATTGTTGTTGACAGCGATAGCGTGCGGTATAGCTCATACACATTTGAACCAGACATGGATGTAGCGCGCATCATCGGAGCTGCTGTTGAATACGGCGGTCGGATGCCAACAGCTGTTGCGCCTGAGTTTATTGATCGATATCTGCAACGCCAGCCAGCTACTACGATTGTTGCCGGACCCAGCGATGGCGTTGTCGAGCCCCTTGACCTTGATTTCAATGGATCGTATCTGCATCCTCAAGATCTTTGGGTTGTAACCACAGACAAGCGTGGGCATGCCATTGTTATCGTTCACGAGGCAACATCAAGCAAGCCTGTGATCACCAGAAAAAAGGATTCCAGGGCCAGTCACTTCATGTGGCGCACAATGGCACTGTCGATGGGCAATAATGGTGCATTTGCGACGGCACAGAATGGAGAGCCCGGCGACGGCGACAGTGAGTACATGTTCATGGGACCAACGCTATGGTCGAGCGACACTGCTGTGTTTGCCTCTCGCTATCAAGACGATGACAAATACTTAGCCTCGCACCTGGACATGCTTCATCAGAGCCCATACGACCTCGGCATCGCTCATGATTCTGCGAATGTCTATTGGGTCTCTGACGCAAAGTATTTGGGCATATCGCGATACGACTTCCGTGACCCCCACGAAGTTGGTGGTACGGATCACCGTGATGGAGTAATCCGTCGGTACGTCGAAACGTCAATTACTCAAGCCGAGCGTGGCCGTCCTGCACATATCGCGCTTGATAAGCAGACGGGATACCTGTATTACGTTGACCCAGGTAAAGGAGAGATTCACTGCCTCAATACGAAGACTGGTCGCGTTAAGGATACGCTACGCATGCCCCCTTCCAGCTCAGAGGATGTTGAGGAATTCACATCGGTTGTTGGCGCGGAGTTCTGGACAGTTGTTAAGGGGCTCTCTCGACCGATCGGCATTGAGGTCGTTGGCAAGCGTCTGCTCGTAGGTGATGAACTGACGAGCCGCATCTATGTCTACGCAATCGAAGGAAAGATTGTTACCCCAATGGGCTACATCCAAACACAGGCGGTGTCGTTGCATGGTATTGCCGTCGGACCAGACGGACGCATTTGGTACGTGGACAAAAAAGCAGGAACAGTCTGCCGCCTAGACCACAGCTCCGACAATGCTCTCATGGCCGATAGACGTGTTGCCGTATGCAAGTTGCGCGACTCGATCGCATATACATATACGAACGTTACAAGCGCTACATACCAACCCAAGTTTGTTACGCGAATGTGGAAATCGTCGACCAGCACCTGGAGTGATTGGTCGAGTCCAGCGTTTGGACCTAAGATTCCAGCAGGTAGTTCCGAGCGCATCTCGATTGCAGTAGATGCGCCCGATACCACGTCGTGGTATGTAGTAGAACTAGCCGAGGCCGATGCAAAAGGTACACTGGGGCTTCGCGCTCAGACAACGATCATTCCGGAGCGAACACGAAAACTTGTGGTGCAAGCAGAGCGCTATGGCACCTTCAACATTTTTGAGTCGGTGTTGCAGACCAATCGCAAAGGGTATACGATGCTACCTTCTGACGTATTCGTCGAGGCGGCCCAGGATCTGCCCTATCTCAAAACCCTACTCTGGAATGCAGGTACAGCAGGAGAGATCAGCATCGTAGATGATGCAGTTCTGCGCTCATGTATCGATAAAAAGATCGACGTAATGCTCATTGGCGATGATCCCCTGCTTCTTCGAACGGATCTCCCCCAAAGTGTTCAATTTTTCCGCGCACTTGGCGCTTCTATGCGTGGGGTGCAGATCATCGCCAATGACAACGGTGCACGGCGCTATGCTGGCGTGCTTGCAGACCCAGTTACAGCCGGTATGAGCACCATTGAATGCCAGGTACCGCGCCTAAATCATCACCGAGGAGTTCAGTACCAACCAAGCGTTCTCTTCAATGTTGCCGGTGGATCTTCCATGATGCGCAACGCAGAGGACTCGGGCCATGTTGGGGTGCGCTTCGAAAAGGGCACGTACAGATCAATCATACTGGGCATCAACGCCTCGAGATTTCTTGATGGCGGACAGAGAACAATTGTTCTTGATAAGGGGCTTACGTGGCTCGAAGGTGCAAGCGATGCAGATCCAATTGACACAACTACGACCTCTGTCGAGTTTGATCATTATGCCTCGTCAGCCGATCTTAAGATCTCTGCATATGCGCACGGACGCACGATACATTGGAGAGCAGATAATAGTAGCCCAGGAGACATGACGATTGAGCTCTATGCGTCTACAGGACAAAAGATGTTGGATATCTACAGTGGCGGCGATAGGATTCCATCCGGCACTGTTGACCTCCAACATGTGAGTGCTGGCTGCTATCACATCATCGTCCGAACAGCAGAGCATCTAGCACATCAATCGATCATCATTAGGTAACAACATACGTGGCATTTTTCTCGACGAGATTTAGACGCTCGAGTACTCATGACAGAGTTCATGAGTTTGGCCACGACGTAGACAAAGATGTTGAGTTTCTGATCGAACAAGGTAAGAATCACCTCACAAAGTTTAATGCAGACCTAGTCGAGCGTGCCTTTCGATTTTGTGTCAAAGCCCACGAGAAAGACGTCCGCGTATCGGGTGAACCCTACTATACTCATCCAGCTAATGTGGCTCTGATTGTTATTCGTGAGATTCCTCTCGATGACGAAAGCGTGGCTGCAGCCTTGCTTCATGATGTTGTCGAGGATACCTCCTTTTCTCTGAAAGACGTACGCGCCGAATTCGGCAAAGAGGTTGCAGACATTGTTGATGGTGCAACCAAGATCAATGATGTGTTCAAAACACGCGAGATAACACAGGCAGAAAACTACCGCAAGCTGTTGCTCTCTCTGGTTAACGATGTTCGCGTGATACTCGTCAAGTTCGCCGATCGTCTGCATAACATGCGCACTATCGATTCACTGCCTAAGGTTCGACAAGAGCGGCTAGCCAGGGAGACGATGGAGCTCTACGCGCCATTTGCGCATCGATTTGGTTTGGGATCGATCAAGTGGGAGCTTGAGGACCTCTCGTTCAAAGTCTTGCATCGTGAACCCTACGACGACATCAAGCGCAAGCTGAATCTCTCACGCGAAGAGCGAGAGGCATTCATTGAGCGATTTTCCAAGCCCATTGCCGACAGTTTGGGCGACCATAAGCTCAAGTTTGAAATCAGCGGACGCCCGAAACATCTGTATTCGATTTATCGAAAGATGGCGGTACAGAACAAAACCATTGATGAGCTCTTTGACCTGCATGCGATACGCATTATCCTAGACACCGATGAGAACAACGACTGCTTCCTTGCCTACGGTATAGTGAGCGAAATCTATCGCCCCGTTCCCGAGAGATTCAAAGATTTCATTAGTGTGCCGAAGAAGAATGGCTACCAGTCCTTGCACACAACGGTGGTCTCCAACGATGGCAAGCTGGTAGAAGTGCAGATTCGCACTCGAGCAATGCATGATCTGGCAGAGCGAGGCGTAGCCGCACATTTTCGCTATAAGGCGAGTTCTGGTGCCACTGCCTCTTGGATTGACGCATCGGATCTTGAGGAATGGGCAAACTGGGTTCGTGATGTGTTTGAGAATGCCGGAGAGGATGCAGCTCAAGATCTCTTGGAAAGCTTTAAGCTAAACCTATACCAGGACGAGATTTACTGCTTTACTCCCAAAGGGGATCTTCGAATTCTGCCCAAAGGTGCAACTCCCATTGATTTTGCGTTTGATATCCACTCGCAAGTTGGGGCGCGCTGTATCGGAGCAAAGGTTAATGGCAAGATCTTCCCTCTCGACGGTCAATTGCAGACCGGCGATCAAATAGAGATCCTAACTTCAAAGAATCAATCGCCGCACAAAGATTGGGAACGCATAGCTGTTACCCACAAGGCAAAGTCGCATATCAAGCGAATTCTCAACGAGGAACGCAGAAGCAGGATCTCCGAAGGCAAAGAACTGTGGGAGAAGCGCGCCAAGAAGCTTGGGTTGCATATCAATGAAGACGAGCTCGAGAGATTGCTGTCCAGCTCGAAATACGAAGGCAAAACAGAGTTTTATGCAGCACTTGGCACTTCGACGCTCTCTACAGAGGCCGCTGGTGAAATGATCCAAAGCCTCTTGCAACCATCTGCAACTGGTGTAAAGGACCACAGCGGTGCTATCTCCTTCGAGACGTTTAGCGGTTCTGCTCGAGAATCAGTAAACGGAATACACATCGTTGGTCTGGGGGCCCAGAGCCAGCGTATAATGTACTCATATGCGCGATGCTGCAATCCTATCCCTGGCGACAACGTTGTTGGTATCGTGACTATTGGCAGCGGTATAAAAGTGCATAGATCCACCTGCCGAAACGTGGCGGACCTGCATGAAAAGCTCAAGAGCAGATTAGTTGATCTTGCGTGGTCTTCGTCGCACAGCACTGAATTCCTTGCTGCTGTAAAGATTACAGGCGAAGACCGACCTGGAATGCTGAACGACATTACCAGCGCGGTGATATCAGTGCAAAAGACGAATATCCGAGGGGTTAATATAGACGCCTTTGACTCGATGTTCGAGGGTATCCTCACAGTATTTGTCGCAGACCTTGCTCACTTGCAAAAGATTTTTGATCGTCTGCGCAAGATCAAGGGTGTCAAAACCATCGAGCGTTTTGAAGGGTGAAACGGGCAGTAACCCTTCGTATATTTGATGGATACTTTTTCTACCATGCAGGGTTAAAAACAGTGGATCTCCAGTCCGTGTTGTTCATGCTGTTTGCCTTCGGTGCAATAGTGTCTGCACTTCTGACCGTTACGCGCAAAAATCCGGTGTCGTCGGCTATGTCGTTGGTGGCACATTTCTTCATGCTCACAGGCCTTTATTTAACGCTGCAGGCTCATTTCGTGGCTGCTGTGCAAGTTCTTGTGTATGCTGGCGCGATCATGGTTCTTGTTGTGTTCGTGATCATGCTCTTGAACGTTGGACGTGAAGTACAACAAACAAGTAAGCGCAGTCTGCGCGCGACTGCTACTGTTGCTACAGCAGCCGTTATCGCAGTGATGCTCGGTAGTTCGATGCTGTCCGAATCAACGGGTAAGACTAACCTGGTAAAACTCTCTCAAGAGATGGGTACAACAGAAATAGGTACCACGAGCTCAATCGGCAAGACGCTGTTTACAGATTACATCTTTCCGTTTGAGGCCGTGTCTCTTCTGTTATTGGCTGCTCTTATCGGTGCAGTTGTGCTTGCTAAGCGTCATGTTAAGGAGGAAGTACAGTCATGATGGTGAATCTCTGTCTCGATTACTACCTCATACTCTCGGCAGTTCTTTTCGTCATAGGTGCCGTTGGTGTGGTTACCAGGCGTAATGCGATCATCATCTTTATGTCCATTGAGCTTATGCTCAATGCCGTGAATCTATCGATGGTTGCCTTCTCCTCATACTTAGGCAATATTGCCGGACAGATGTTTGTCTTTTTCATCATGGCCGTGGCCGCTGCTGAAGCTGCTGTTGGCCTGGCGATTGTGCTGGCATTGTTCCGTAACAAGCAGACAGTGTACGTTGACGAAATCAACATCATGAAGTGGTGACGCGATGAAGGCAGTTCTTGCATGTCTTGCAGCGTTTGTGGTCATGATAGGTTGCACCACTACAACCGAGCCGGCAACTGAGGCTCAAAAGCTCAGTAATACGGAGCTGACGCAAACACCGGGATTCGCATGGTTTGTAGCAGAAGTAAATAGTTACGTGCCAAACTCGGTTCACGTCGATCGTGTGCGTACTTCCATGGCCGCAGCCCCCGATAAGAAGGTGTTCATTTTTGTGCGTCCAGCATGTTCGTGTCGTGGCACGCAACGAATGTTTCCACAGGTAATGAAGACATTGATGTCTGCCGGCATAGATATGGGGCGTATCGAGGTTTGGTCTATGAAAACAACTACACATTCGCAGCCATACGCTTCAATGTTCACTGTTAATCAGCTCCCATCATTTTTTGTTGTAGAGAATACAACGTTGAAGGCAGCCTTTGGAGATGATTTTACAACGAATTATAACGAGTCGAACGCAGATTCGCTGATTGCGAATGCAGTTTCTCGATAAGGGCGGGAACTCACGTACGTAGCTCTACGTTAACGCTCGCACGAAGAGCCGTCAGGCAAGCGTTAGCGAGACCTGGCAAAAAGCACCCCGCTCTTCCTATCCCCTTTGCGGCCGTCATTGCCCCCTTGATGACGGTCGTTTTTTTGTGCATACACCAAAAACAACAACGCCCTTGCGGCAAATAACCACAAGGGCGTTGTTCTACGTGCAAGCGGCGGGAGTCGAACCCGCACGGGGTTGAGCCCGCTGGATTTTGAGTCCAGTGCGTCTGCCAGTTCCGCCACGCTTGCTCGGTGTGGGCAGTGAGGGATTTGAACCCCCGACCCTCTGCTTGTAAGGCAGATGCTCTGAACCAACTGAGCTAACTGCCCGAGACAACGTTGTTACGTTTAACGAGCCGCAAATATAGGAACAATTTCTACTTGCGCAATTCAATTACGAAACCGCCTCTACACGATGCACCTCGGGAACGTGCAGCCGGATGGCCCGCTCGATACCTGCTCGCAGGGTCATCGCCGACATTGAACACGTCTTGCATGCACCTAGAAAGCGCAATTGCAATACATGTGTCTGCTCGTTATATCCAACAATCTCAATGTTCCCTTTATCGGCCTCAAGAAATGGACGCACATCGACAAGGGCCAGCTCTATACGGTCGAGTATGCTTTCCATTACAATTCGATCGCAATTGCGTTGGACTTGGCGTCTGCTTGAGCCTTACGGACCTGCCTCACAACCTGCGAGGCGATCTCACGGAAAGAATCACCAAGTGATCCGGATTCGGGATCCAGCACGAACGGGAATCCTGCATCAGCGCCTTCCCGCACACGTATATCGATTGGAATCTCTCCAAGGAACGACACCCCGTATTCGTTAGCTACGCTTTGCCCGCCCCCTTGTCCGAAAATGTAATACTTACGATCCGGCAAATCTTGCGGGATGAAGTGACTCATATTCTCAACTACACCCAAGACGCGCACATTTACCTTGTTGAACATCTGGATGGAGCGTCGCACATCTGCCAAAGCAATTTCTTGAGGAGTTGTCACAACCACAGCACCCGAAAGCGGGATGCGTTGTGTTAATGTAAGCTGGATATCGCCGGTTCCAGGAGGCAGATCGAAAATGAGAAAATCGAGCTCTCCCCACTGAATCTGCTCAACAAGCATCGTGAAGTAGCCCGCAAGCATCGGTCCACGAAGGATGGCCGCCTGATCACGCTGCATCACAAAACCGATCGATGCTACCTTAACACCATAGGCTTCGTTGGGATAGCCTATTACTTTGCCCTCGGGCGACTTCTCAGCTCGCATCTGCTGGTCTGCCATCCCGTACATGGTAGGTTGCGACGGACCATAGATATCAGCGTCCAGCAGGCCAACTCGTGCGCCACGTTGAGCAAGTGCTGCAGCCAGATTCGCTGCAACCGTGGACTTACCTACCCCACCCTTGCCAGAGGATACTGCTATAAGGTTTTTGATCTGCGGAAACACTCGGGCTACGTTGGCATCGTGCTCGGACTCCCGCACGAGGACTTCAACCTCTGCATCAGGATAGTGCGCCAGAACAAGTGCCTTGCAGTCATAGTCCAGTCGCTTTGCTATCCAATGCAGAGGCGGGATGACCTCCAGGAACACCCTAACCCGATTACCCGAGATTTCAACGCTATGAACAGCCTTCAGCTGCCCTAGGGTTTGCCCAATATCAGGATCTTGGATGCCATATAGTAACGAGATCAGGTGTTCTTGATTCATGCACAAAAATACCGCTATGTCCCGTATCTTTCGCGTCCAAAAAGAAAATCACGTTTTTGTTTTTTCCCGTTTAACTTCTGGAGTACCTCAATGAAGAATGCTCTCCTCGGTGCGCTGTTTGTAGCAGCAACGATCGGTGGATCAGCACAGAAGATGGCTATCAAGCAGCCTCGTCTGGCAACAGAGCAGATCCCGTTTCGCTTAACAGCCAGCGACCTTACCCCACACTTTTCGGTGAAGCCTGAAGAAGGTACGCAGGCCACAACCTTTAAGCGTGTCTTTACCACCGATATAAGAAGTCAGTTCCACTACTGGCCGTATGGCACAGCGTCGAATGACATCTTTAAATACGATCCAGCGTCGAAGTCGCTCAACATTTCACGCAACAAGGCAATACTCACTGGTGGCTCGCTAACAGGAGTCGATATCGGCATCATGCGTTCAACGAACAATGGCTCTACATGGTCATTCGATATCATTCAGAATACAACCGACCTATTCTTTGGTATGCCAACGTTCGGCTGGATTAACCCTGATGGTGGAACCAACCCTGCTAAATTTGCTACCGCTGTCTACGGTATTCGCTACCCAATGCCTAATCTCACATACGGCGGTATGAGCTTGTGGAATCGCACATCTGCTGGTTCCTACGAAATGATCTTGAGCGACCAACAGCCACCTGCAGCAGGATACACGGTGCAGTTCGGTGATCTCTACTCCGACAATACATCTGGTGCCGTGCATTATGCAGGTACACTCGACCCAGATAACACAGCTCAATACGGTGCATATGGATACTTCAACTTCAATCTTATCGTTGAAGACTTTGGTGTATTCCCAACGATCCCAAATCAATGGTCAGTTGACAAGTTCCGTCCAAGTGAGCAACTAACGTCTTCATACAATGCACCAGTTCTTCTCGAGGGCGACGAGTCCGGAAACCTGTATGCTTGCTTTAACAACTTTGCTGCCGACAACTTAGAGGTTCGCGGAGTTCAGATTTCGAAGTCAGCGGATCAAGGAAAGAAGTGGGATGAGTTTGTTTCTATGCCAAATGCCCTGCTCGAAGAGTTTGCAGCAGCCACAGGCGGCGATGTAGCATTCCAGCCAGGCCAAAGCCCTTATCAGGGTGGCTCCCTCATCGTTACTGGCGATGATGCCCTCTCCTATTTTACACGCATCGCAACTGGTATCGCGAACAAAGACAACCCATCACAGATTGACTCTGTTGTAGCACTGCATATCGTTGAGGTTGCCTACAAGAGTGGATCATGGAAGATGCGCCCTGTTGCGCCCCTTGCCTCATTCGGTTTCCGCATGGTTGCTGTGCAGGATTCTATCTCACAAGCTATCGGTGCACCAGCCATCACGCTGGCAGATAACGGTCGTGGACATGAGATCCAAGTTGCAAAGACAGCAGACGGCAAGCACCTTGTTGTCAAGTACGTCGAGATCAACCCTACTCGCGAGAACACATTCACAGCACCTGTACGCGTGTATGAGCAAGTCTCTGCAGGACAATACAATGAACTTGACCCTATCGCAAGCAACTTTGATACTGATCTGTTCGTGACAACTCGTGAATTGACAAGTGAGACATGGACGGATGCTATCAACTGCACAAATGATGCTGACCATGCCTTCCGAACATACATCCCAGATGTTGTTCCAAGCCTTACGCAGATCCCAATTCTGCGTCTGCTCGGAAGCAACGCAGGATCAATCACAAGCCTTCTCCCTAAAGGGCTCTACCAGCTGATCTATAACAGCAGTGCTTCAATGGACTTTGCAATGGTTAACCTAAAGACTGTTGGAGTACAGGAAGAAATGGCTTACGACTTCCGTTTCAACAACATTGCACCAAACCCAGTTTCGCGCACCGCCGAGGTAACTTTTACGCTGGACCGTCCAGCAACAGTTACGCTTGAAGTCTTCGACATGGTTGGCAACAATCTAGGCGTAGTCTTTGGTCAGCAACTGCAGCAGGGCATTCATGGCGTTACAGTTGATGCCTCAGCATTTGCTACAGGCACATACAACCTAGCACTGGTTGTAAATGGTGTTCGTACAACAAAGCAGTTCGTTGTAGTGCGCTAAATCTGCGCCTAAACGCTAAGTCTTCGTATAATTGGGGGAATCAGCCTGGCTGATTCCCCCATTTTGTTTGGCAGGAGAATAGTTGATGAACAAAATAATCATCGTGATCCTTGCGCTAGCTGCACTGGTATCTCATGCACATGCCCAGTTTTGGAATCTTGCTGTTCCTCAGCGCGCGGTATTCTCGATTGCGACCAACCCGTTGAACCCGATGTCTTTGATAGCGGGCAATTACTCTCGTGGATTCCTCTCGTCGCATGACGCAGGGTCTACATGGATGGAACTTGCCGTGGGCGAGCTTGGTGGAACGTCACAGATCACGGCGCTTGTCTATCATCCCAAGGACACAACCGTCCTCTTGGCCGGTGGAATTGGATTTTCAGGGATTGATCGTTCCACCGATGCCGGCGCAACGTGGGAAAACGTACTTACTGACCCAACAGGAGTTAGGTTTGAGATCGCCTCAAGTGGTAGCATTGCGTTTGACCCAGTAGATCCAGACATTATCTATGTCGTAAGGAGCTCGCCCCCTGGCGTCTATCGTTCTGAAGATGTGGGAGCAACGTGGGAACAACATGGTACGTTCCCGGATCTCGATGCCAGCGCACGAATGCGTGCAATTGCCATATGCCCCATTCAAGACAGTTCGCACATTATGTTAGCAACCGGACGTCGGGCTGCAATTCATCGGTCAAGTGATGGCGGCAAAACATGGGTTTCTACGGAGTATAAACTTGGAACACATCCTTTTGCAGATGGTTCACAGATTCGATGGAGTCCTATCGTGCGTGGGCGGGTGTATGCTACGTCCTTGGTTGGGAACGTAGGCAACGGTGGTCTGCACTACAGCGATGATTATGGTCTGACATGGCAGCTCATGAAATTCCAGGATAGTTCTCTCAACGCGCTGGAAGTTCGCGCAACGAATAATGGTGATGAGATTTTTGTCGGTGGTGCCGAGATTCTGGGCACGAGCTCAGGAGTGCGCGGTGATTCAATTATTTGTCGCTCACCCGATGGTGGCAACACATGGCAAGACCTCTCTGATGTTCCGTGGCTTGAGAATGAACTTGGAGAGGTTGTGGCCAATGTATGGGGCTTTGCTGTAACACAGACCACGGGGCCTGCCGAAGTATTCGTAGCAACCGAAGTTGGAGCGTATCGTAGCAATGCCGTCACGTCTGTTCGTGAGCTTCAGAATACGGACAATGTCTTGGCAATTCGAGGGTATGGGTCAAATCTCGTGGTAGCATCCGAGGTAGATGATGTTATTACAGCAGTGATCTACTCAATCGAGGGACGCGAGTTGCTTCGCACGCAGCTGCATGGCCGCGGTAAGCATCGCTTAGATGTTTCTGCGCTGCAATCAGGAGCATACATTACATCAGTGTTTACAACTGCATCACGAGCATCATCACTCATCGTACGATGACCTGCCGTGTTCTCATAGGCATTCTCTGCTGCTTGTTGTCAGCGACTCGTTTGGATGCGCAAGTGTGGCGTGTTGTGCATCCTGTTCTCTCGCATACTATTGTCATCAACCCCAACGAGCCCCGTAAGCTGTACATCGGCAATTGGGCCAATCAGCTCCTACGCTCTAATGATATGGGCAAGTCTTGGTACACCGTGGAAATGGGGGACCTTGGTGTTCCAAACGCTATTACAAGCGTTGGTGTTTCGCGTGCCGACACCGGCGTGATACTAGCCGGTGGCTACTTTTTTGACGGCATCAAAAGGTCGTCTAATGGTGGTGCAACCTTCGAGCGTGCTCTTAACGATTCAAACAACGCCAAGATGTGGTTCATCTCCGAGGCAATCGTTGAAGACCCATCGCAACCTGGCACATGGTATGCTGCAAGGGGCTCGCAGAACAATGGGATTTGGAAGAGTACTGATAACGGCACAACATGGGACAGCATAAGTGCTATCCAAACATCGCTAACAAGCCGACTTTGCACCATCACCATTAGACCAGACAGTACGAACATTATGTACGTTGGTGCCAAGGGCGGCATGATCTTTCGCTCATCCGACAGAGGTGTAACATGGAATCGTGTTCCCGTGATAGGCGATCGCTTCAGTATCATCAGCGATGATTCAGAGATCCCAAAAATCGTGTTCTCGCCGCGTGAGCCCCTTACAGGGTATGCCGTGGTAGCCATTACGCTCGAAACACGCATCAAAGGCAATGGTGGTGTACTCAAGACTACTAACGGTGGGGGTTCATGGGACCGTATTGGATTTGCAGACACAAGCTTCTGGGCTGTGGATGTGCGTGAGCGCAACGGCAAGGACGAGGTCTTCATCGGTGGCTTTCGCATCAACAATACGGCTACGGTTATCAAGGGCGACGGATTCGTGTATCGCTCACCAGATGGCGGTGCAACGTGGTCGCAGGTAACAGACATCCCATGGGGCAAAAACGAACTCGACGATACCATCCGCAATGTGTGGGTGATTCGATGTGATGAAGTGTCAAAGCGTGTGTACTTCGCCACAACTCCTGGACTCTACGTCTATGAAGACGAACTCTCCAGCGTTGCTGTCTCTGATACACCCGCGAGTCTTCATGCGCGGTATGACAACGGTACGATAGTGTTCACTGAAGCCAGCGATATGGCTGGCAATACCACACTATCGGTCTTCAATGTGCTTGGAGAGTGCCTGCATGGCATATCTCTTTCACCAGGATCTCAGGAAGTGCATCTCCCTACCCCACTCGCGCGGGGCCGCTACATCCTGCGCGTTGCCAACTCTTTTCAGGCGCAGACCACCACGATCTGCGTCCACTGAGATATGCGGTTACCCTGGCGAGCCACCGCATAGCCCCTACCTAATGCACTGCCATGCGTGCAACCGGACTACCGTCGATAATTGCAACAGCGATGTATGCCCCTTGTGAGCAACCCGACATGTCGAGAGCTGCATTTGTTGTCTCACCGGTCATAGAAGTGATAAGTCTACCATCCGTACTGTAAACAGTTAGAGATTGTAAGGGGCTCTGTGTCGATGCCTCGAGTATACCGGCACTTATAATGCGCGCAGCAAACTGGTGATCTGCACTTGTTGGGTTAGACTCTTCGACATTCACGATATCGCTGATCTTGAGCCTGCAGTAACCATCTGATGTAGCGAAGTGGGCATAGCCGTCGTTGGTAAAGAGAACATCATTGACGACTGGATTACCAATATTCAGCGGATCTCCCACGCTCCATCGCAGGCCGTCATCGGAACTTATGGCAACTCCAAATGTTGGATGGAGCGCCATGATGCGTCCGTCTGGCATAGCGACAAATCAGATATCGGTCTGGGCTAACGCTGCACGGTCTGGAAAGATGAACGTACGTGTCCACGTTGCGCCGTTATCGGTTGAGCGAAAGATATACGACTGATCTAGCTGGTAGCATTTGTCCTTAATGCCTCTACTCTCGTAACGACGACGCACACCTTGGACATCGATATACCATGGATCGATGCGGACCTCAGATGCAAGACATAGCAGTGTACCCGAAGGAGTCTTGTGTAATGATGAGACGTACAACGTCGTATCGATGGATGTTGTGATTCGGCGCTATGTGCTTCCACCATCAGTACTACCGACAATCCCACCAGGTGTTGTGTCGCGCAGCTCACCATCTTCTTCATAAATCTGCATTCCGCGCAAGCCGGCGACAATTCTACCATTATTGGCCATGATAATGTCGCCCAGACCGGAGGTTGTTGAAACTGTATCTGTTTTGATCACCGGCATGGTCTTACTTATATAGACCCATTCGCGTCCCTCGTTGAACGAGAAATACACAGAGTCCATAGCCGAAACAATCACATCTGAAGACAACCGCTTTACCAGCCGGGATCTGCGAGGCAGAATTGTATCAATGAACGTTCCGTTAGCTGCGTATCGAGCAACTACATCACCGGTAACCCAAGCGGTATCTGGGTGTGGAAAGAACAGCTGCGACGGACCGTATCGATGGCGGTAATGGTTGCATACGTATCGTAGGGTCCACCATCAAACAAAACCGTAGAACGTACTGTCCACGCTAATCATCGAAGAACCTGTCTTCATTCGATGGTACTTATGGTTCTTGAACAACCACTCAGGTTCTTGCGCAGATATCACTGTAGACATGATAGCGCCGACGAAGAACAACGACAGTACACGACTCCCCATGTGCTCGCTTTCTAATGCACGATGCACCATGCCAATAATGCTTGATTTTGATGTTTACGGAGTGTCCAATACGATTGTATTGGTGAGGTCGCCAAGGCGGTCGATGGAGCACGTGACAACGTCTCCTGGCTTGAGCCACCATGCTGGATCGTAGACCTTGCTGCCATTGAGTTCAAGGAAGCAGCCAGTGCCGCAGGTGCCGCTACCGATCACATCGCCCGGAAAGAGCGTTACGCCATAGCTGGCGCGCTCGATAATCTGCGCAAACGTCCAGGACATATCCTTGACGTTGCCGGTGGAAACATCTTTGCCGTTAATCACGCATTTCATGGCAAGATCGTAGTGGTTGCCAACGGGCGTTGCAGTAGTCACGTCTTGGAGTTCATCCAGCGTTACGAGCCATGGTCCGAGTGTTGTGGCAAAATCCTTGCCCTTTGCCGGACCCAGGTTCAACTTCATCTCCTGCATCTGAAGCGCGCGGGCACTCCAGTCATTCATCACCATCAGGCCAGCGATATAGGAGTCTGCCTCGGAGGCTTTGATGTTGCGACCTTTCTTGCCGATAACGATTGCGCACTCAAGCTCGAAGTCGAGCTGCTGACAATGCAGATCTTGAACGTGCACGTCTCCCGGACCAAACACGGCTTGATGGTTGGTAAAGTAGAAGATTGGTATCTCGTCAAACTCAGGGATCATCTCGAGTCCGCGATTGCGGCGAGCTGCTTCGACATGCTGACGGAACGCGTATCCATCGCGCATGGACGTAGGCCGTGGCACTGGTGACTGAAAATGTAATCCATCGAGAGAATGTGATAACTGGACCTGTGCTGATTCAGGCTGCGCTTGGTACCACGATATAACATCTTGTAGCTCCTTCATCCCAGCCTCTCCAAGCTGAAGAAGTTCCACAATGTCTGCAGAGCATACACCAAACTGAAGGGGCTCGCCATTGGTAAGAGCTGCTGCGTGAGCTAGACATAGATCAACAACGCGGTTGTCAACAAAAGCGCCGATGCGTTCGGCATCGGCGCTGATAAAGGTGCAAAGTTTCATGGTGTTGCTTATCTGCTAATTGCGTGACGTAAAGAGAGAACTCCTACCGTGCCAAAGCCAAACAGAAACATAAGCTGGAACGGTATAGCTGCAATTTCTGCGTAACGGAATGAATTCGCAATACCAAAGACAAAGTAGGCGGCAAATGCTAGCTCTACAATAACGATCCAACTTACCTTCCTTTGTACGTAGCGCTTCTTCTTCCAGTCATCGCCGTTTTGTTTAATAGCATACTTCGGTGTACGCTTAAACTCGGTTCTCTTGCCAATGATAGCCTCGATAACTGCACGCGTGTTGTTAACTGCTAGCCCCATTGAACCTGCCATGAACACGGGGAACAACAGAAGCCTGCGCTGCCAATCAAGGTAAATCGCACGCTGTGCGTACATGTAGAAGAGGAACGTTGAGATACTTGCAAGAACAAAGATTGACATGATGCTGTAGAAGTCTGCATACGACATCAGCCCAAACATCTGTTTTGGATTTGACTCGGCAGTGTTTTTGATCACTACGATAGGAACGTTTAAAAACGCCACCATCATGATGAATGGGAAAACGATGTTGCTGGTAAGGTGAACTGTGCATTCAAGCTTGTGCTTGAGTGAGAGGCCACTCTTCCATACCGATGGCAACAGCTTCTTAGCAGTCTCGACAGCCCCTTTCGTCCAGCGGAATTGCTGCGTCTTGAGTGAATTGATATCTGCCGGAAGCTCCGCAGGCGACGTAACACCGTTCAGGAATACAAAGCGCCAACCCTTGAGTTGAGCGCGGTAGGAAAGATCCAAGTCTTCCGCCAGCGTATCGCTGTGCCAGTTTCCTGCATCCTCAATGGTACTCTTGCGCCAAATGCCTGCAGTACCATTAAAGTTGATGAAGAATCCAGCCTTGTGACGAATCTGCTGCTCAATCACGAAATGTCCGTCTAGAGCAAAAGCTTGAGCCTTTGTTAGGTACGAGTAATCTTCGTTGAGGTGTTCCCAACGTGTTTGCACCATACCCACTTTATTATCGACGAAGTACGGGATGGTCTTACGCAGAAAGTCTGACTTCGGAATGAAGTCTGCATCAAAAATGGCAACGAACTCACCACGAGCAGCGGCCAATCCTTCTTTTAGTGCACCAGCCTTGTAACCCTGACGATTGGTGCGATGAATATGCTTGATATCAAATCCTTGCGCACGGAAACGCTCGGCCAGGCTTCGCGAGATATCTACTGTTTCGTCTGTAGAATCATCCAACAATTGAATCTCTAGCTTATCCTTAGGGTAGTCAATCTCGCAAACCGCTTCAACGAGACGATCGACCACGTACAGCTCGTTGTAAAACGGCAACTGAATGGTAACAACCGGAAGATTACTGGAGTTTACCACCGGCTCTTGGTGAGTTGCTTTCTGCGTCTTGTGATAGTAGTAGATCATCACGAGACCGTGGAGTCCGAAGGCGAAGAGTACGCACAGCGACAAAAAGTAGACGGCAAGAAGGATGTCTTCCATGGAAGAGCTTTGGGTATAATGTGTGAAACAGAACGATTATTGCTGAGTCAACACACCGCCCTACCAATCGGACACAACTGCAAGAAGTACGTCGTCGGCAATTCGTTTGATCGACCTTTCGGCCGCTGCCCTGCGTCCTTCCGTCGGATCGCTAACGTTATAAACATCAGAGTTTTCGAACGTGCGCTTCCATACCAGCTTGTTCTTAACCGCATCGAAGTATTCTACTTCAATAGCAACTGTGATGCGGCGGGTTCCTTCGACATCACCAGACTGCAGTGCAGCAATCTGATCTTGAACTCTTGTGAGTATCGTTGAGATCCGCGCGTCACCGTTTTCTTCGACCAGTTGAACGGTGTTGTCACTTCGAAATCTGCGAATCAATGTTTCGGTGCAAAACTCACGAAACGCGGGGTCGCCAAAGCCACTGCGGTCGATCACCGATGCAACGGACATTGTGGCTATGTGATCTGGAACCGACCCCCCACGAAACGAATAGCATGCAGTGAGCATGAACGCGCAAATCACAATTGTGATATGCGAAACTAGACTACGTTGAGTGTGGACTGCATGAAGGAAGAATGAAACGTTTTTCATGATGCGAGCAGTCCGACAAATGGGTTGGATATCTTCTCATCGCCGATTGTAGTTATAGGCCCGTGGCCGGGAAACACAGTCGTCGGGTCTGGCAGGCAAAATAATACCTGATGAATCGAATCACAGAGCGTCTTCATATCGCCCCCTGGAAGATCTGTCCTACCGATACTGCCAGCAAAAAGGGTGTCACCAGCATAGACCACGCTGTGAAGTTCGTCGATAAAGCATACACCGCCCTCAGTGTGACCAGGGGTATGTACCCATTTGATCTTACCTGCCTCTCCGAGCACGTGTAGATGGCCTTCCGTACCCGAAATGGTTTCGAAATCAGTTACAGCCTGGATAGTAAACGGTAGTGGCCAGATTGTATGCTTCATGGGGTCAGTTAGCCTATAGACATCCTCTGCGTGGACAACAACTCGTGCACCAGTGGCCAGCTGAAGTTCATGGCAATCTGCCGTATGATCCCAGTGTGTATGGGTAAGCAAGATCTCGGTGAGTTTCCAGCCCCTGCTGGCGAGGGTATCAAGTACAATTGACAGCGACTCTTTAGGCGCATCAACAAGGAATGCAAGCTTGGCATCCGTGTCGCCAACGAGGTAGCAATTTGTCGCTACCGGACCGCACTCAAATGCGAGGATGGAATACATGCTGCGAATCTACTCCCAAGTTGTTGATATTGTTATGTTCGCGATGATGAAAAACATACAACGACCAACACTGATCCTATCGCACCTGATTGCACTCTTCTGCGTGATTGCAGTTGTTGCAACGCAGGCACAAACACAAACCGAACAACAGCATGTATGGTCTGGCTCTGCCGAGGTATATCTGCATGCTACGATGAAACAGTTTTCAACGGTTACAGCAAATGATTTCGAGGGGCGCACTCAACTTCCTCCAAACGAGCTCAGGAAGTTGCTGGAGTTCATCGGCAGCACTCGGGGCAGCATAGAGCGAGGAGAGCTTGGTTTCATGGTCGACGCAGCATATCTGCGTATAGGTAAACAGTTCTCGACCAATTTTGCAGATGATTTGTTTTCGGGCGCAGGCAGGATTACCCTGAGCCTTGGTGTGTATGATGCCGCTGTTCGGTATCGATTTGGCAATGGAGAGTCCGACGCATCCAAGCCAGGCACTGGTAACGTTGTAACGTATGCTGGCGTGCGTGTGATTGGTCTGTGGGCAGATATCGACGCAGAGATACAGGGACCTTTTGGACTCAGTTTTCGGGATCAAGGAGAAGCAGAACGCATACGGGCCCAACCACTTCTTGGAGTCAGCGGTTCGGTTGTGCTCCTACCGAACCTGCGCGCGTTTGCCCGGGCCGACGCCGGAGGATTTGGCCTTGCAGGAATCCAGGACTTCTCGGGTAATGCACAGGTGGGCTTGGGGTATACTCTTTGTGCGTCGTTGCAGACAAACCTCTCGTAGCGCTATCGCAGATTGGCATGGAAGAGCTGGGATGATCCTACATATGGGTTCACAAACGACCAGAACGGGGTCGAGCTGGGAGTAAAGTTCCTGTTCTAGGGCTGATGCGTTATATGTTATCTTTGTACCTGAATCAATGGAGCTCAGGAATATGGATCCGGTAGTCAACTATGTACCTCTGATGATCATGATCGCCGTAGGTCTGATCTTCGGTGTCAGCAACATTTTCCTTGCAGAGTATCTTGGTCCGCGTCGTAGTACGCGCTCGAAACTCACAACCTATGAATCAGGAATGGAGCCTATCAAGAGCGCACGGGAGCGATTCACTGTAAAGTTTTACCTCGTTGCCATGATGTTCATCCTCTTCGACATCGAAGTTGTGTTTATGTACCCATGGGCCGTAGAGTTTAGGAACTTTACAGACAATACTGGACTTGTAGCCATGATTCTATTCATGGTACTGCTGTTTAGTGGCTATCTCTATGTACTTAAGAAAGGTGCGCTCAAATGGGATTAAACGAGCAAATCGTACGCGATGGTTTTGTTACCACTCGTGTTGAATCTCTCATTACATGGGCACAGAAGAACTCGCTGTGGCCGATGCCCATGGGTATCTCCTGCTGTGCTATTGAAATGATGGCCTTTGGTGGTCCTCGCGCAGATTCGTCGCGCTTCGGATCAGAGCGATTTTCATTCTCGCCGCGCCAAGCAGACCTCATGATCGTTGCTGGCACGGTTACATACAAGATGGCTTGGGTGGTTAAAAAGGTGTGGGACCAAATGCCCGATCCAAAGTGGTGCATCGCCATGGGAGTTTGTACGTCAACCGGAGGCATGTTCCGTTCGTATCCTGTTGTGCAAGGTATCGGCCAATTTCTGCCTGTTGATGCCTATGTTTCCGGTTGTCCTCCGCGTCCGGAAGCGCTCATGAAGGCCCTGATGTACATACAGGATAAAGTTTCGGAGTCTAAGCCGCAGCTAATCAACCTTGGTAAAGACACAGGCGATATTCGCTGCCAAGACATGCTCGTGACGCCGTAATGCGGATTGCAGGCGTAATGACGGGCACGTCGTTCGATGCGATCGACGTTGCGATATGCGATATTCAACCAGAGGGAGACCGTGATGCGGTGTCCCTCTTTGCTTTCAAAAGCTTCCCTTTCCAAGAACGCACGCAAGAATTATTGCGTCATGTTGTGCATGCAGACATGTCGCTTGAACAGCTCTCCGACCTAGCCTTTGTTCTTGCGCGTGAGTATGCAGAGGCCATCAGGGACATCGAGCGAGAACACAGTACGTCTGTTGAAGCTGTTGCCATTCACGGACAGACAATCTGGCATCATCCACCGTATTCGACGTGGCAGATTGGAAGCGGTCCTGCTCTCAGCGCGCTGCTTGCCAGAACAGTAGTTAGTGATTTTCGTTCAGCCGATGTTGCACTTGGCGGACAAGGGGCTCCTCTTGTTCCAATCTTCGACCACGCAACACTCTGCAAACCATCAACATGCCGTGTGGCTCTCAACATTGGCGGAATGGCAAACCTTACGCTGCTGCCACCTGCTTGCAGTATCGAGACGCTGCAGGCATTCGATACCGGACCTGGAAACGTCTGGATAGATGCTGGTACAAGACTTACGTTTGGTAAACATTATGACAAGGATGGAGCAATAGCTCGTGCCGGGCGTATCATCGCCCCAATGCTTGCCGAGATGCAATCCATGCCATATTTCTCAGTACAACCACCGAAGTCTACCGGACGCGAGCTCTTTACGCTCCAGGAAGCACAGCGCTTGATCACGAAATACTCGCAACCGTCGAGCCCCTTGGAGGATGTTGTCTCAACGATGACCGAGCTTACTGCTTGGTCTATTGCCGATCACATACACCGTTACGCCCCCGTTACAAAGGAAATCATCATTTCTGGAGGGGGCTCACAAAACTCGTTTCTGCTAGAACGCCTCGAAGCGCAGCTTATAGAGAACCAAATGCCCACTAAGCTTGTTGTGCACGAACACTGGCAGGAAAAAGAAGCAATGGCGTTTGCATACCTTGGATTTCTCACGTTAAGCGGACGCCCAGGGAATGTACCAAGCGTTACAGGTGCCACTAAAATGGCAGTACTTGGGTCGGTTTCCAGCCAGCATGTTTTGTAAATTTGCGCCCATTCATACGGACCATCAGCACTGTTTTTCACGAAAACTATAGAGCATACACCAATGAGCTTTAACCTGCAGTTCTCTGAGACACACGAAATGATTCGTGAAACAGCCCGTCAGTTTGCAAGGGAAGAAGTTGCACCAACCTCTATCGAACGCGATAAGTCCGGTGAGTTCCCAACGGAGATTATCAAAAATCTTGGAGAGCTCGGGTTTCTTGGTATGATGGTATCGCCTGAATGGGGCGGTTCAGGACTAGACGCCATGAGCTATGTGATCGCTATGGAGGAAATCTCCGCCGTAGATGCATCTGTAGGCGTCGTGATGTCTGTGAACAATTCACTCGTGTGCTGGGGTCTGGAAACATACTGCACTGATGAACAAAAGGAGAAGTGGTTGCGTCCGCTTGCAAGTGGCGCTGTCCATGGAGCCTTTTGCCTTAGCGAGCCCGAAGCCGGTTCCGATGCAACCTCACAAAGTACGAATGCAGTGAAGGTAGACGGAGGATGGGTGCTGAATGGAACCAAGAACTGGATCACCAACGGCACAACAGCCAGCACATACCTTGTAATGGCTCAAACAAACCGTGAGCTTCGCCATAAGGGTATCACGTGCTTCATCATCGACCGCAATACTCCAGGCTTCGAGCCAGGGCTAAAGGAAGACAAGCTGGGGATTCGCTCAAGCGACACATGCTCGATCGGATTGACCAATGTATTCGTTCCCGATGATCAAGTGCTTGGCGGCGTAGGTATGGGCTTTAAGATCGCCATGGAATCGCTCAATGGCGGGCGTATCGGTATTGCTGCTCAAGCACTCGGAATTGCAAAGGGTGCTACAGAAGCTGCTATTAAGTATTCAACAGAGCGCAAAGCCTTTGGAAAACCTATCGCAGACCTACAGGCCATCCAGCTCAAGCTGGCCGATATGGCAACACGTCTAGAAGCGGCTCGCATGCTTACGTACCGCGCAGCTTACCTGAAAGACCAGCACCAGAACTACATCAAGGCCGCTGCTCAAGCAAAGCTGTTTGCATCGCAAACAGCGGTACATAACGCCTTAGAGGCAATCCAAGTGCATGGTGGTTACGGTTACGTGCGAGAGTATCTAGTAGAGCGCTATTTGCGCGATGCGAAGATCACAGAGATCTACGAAGGAACATCTGAAATTCAGCACATCGTGATCGCACGTGAACTGATCAAAGAACTCTAAGGCAACCTTGCCCCGAGCTTGATCTCCCATAGGCGCTGAAAGCGCGTGATGTTACCTGTGTTGTTCACTGACCTTGAGATGTCGAGGTTGAAGTAGCGCATTGCGTCCGAGTTGTTCAAAACTGTAAACGGTACCGTTACGGTGATCGTACTGTTACCGGCGAAATCGCTTACTTGCCCAGTAAGGCGGTAGACTACGTCGCTCCAGAGCTGACCTGAGACGGTAAGTTGGGTCTGCGAGAACTCCGAACCAAGGTCCATTTGCACAGACTGCACCAAGCCCCCTACGCCACTGAGTAGGTCGCCGAGAGCACTTGTTGCCACAGCTGACAGCGATGCGTTAACCTCGTTAACCAGATTGCCCTGGCCGGTAGATGTTAGCTCGTCTTGAGTGCGGCCAAGTAACAACAGCATCAAGGCATCTCCTGTTACCTTGGCCGAATCTCCCTCTTGCTTGCGCTCATTTCGATAGTACGACCACCGAGCTATCGGACGCCGCTTCGTGCCCGAGATATCTATCACGACGCGATATGTTTCAGGATCGTTACTCTGCACATTCATTCGCCTACCATTGAATATGGCTTTCAAGTCTAACGCTGGATCAGACATGCCACCTTTGGTAAAGTCTAGGATGCCACTGGCGGAGAAGGGCTTGTAAAACTTATACGTAGACGTGCCTTCTTTTACGCGAATGCGCCCGCTCATGTTCGTGGTATTGTCAACAAATCTGCCAGTAATCGTGAGTGGTTTGGTAACATCAACCGGCTCTAGGTCTGCGATGAGAATCTCTGCAAATCCCAGAACCATCGTCATAAGTGTTCTACCGCGGAGGTAAACATTGAGGTTAAACCGAAGAATGTCCGAAAATGATGCAGTCGTAGACTTGATAGCCTCTGTTACTAGCTCAGTTGCTTGAGCTCGAGATGCACTCGATGATGTATCAGATACGCGAAGCACGGATGTGGTGTCTAGGACAGAACGCTGAGCCGATGCGCCATCACCCGATCGCTTATAGACGAATGCAGAGTATTTGGCCTTCGTTGCAGAACGCTCTTGTGGGAAGACAATGTCTGCGTAGAGAACATCGACATCACCCGACAGAACAGGTGCATCTGGTGGACCATAAAACATGATGGGGCTATTACCATTGCTGGCAACTACCACGTCTCCGAATACTTTCGGATTACGAACCTGAGTACCCTTATTCATGATGAGAATACCTTTGCTCGTGACGTTGAAGTCTACACGAGAAACTGACAACCCATCAAATGTTACAATACCGCTTGCAAGTGCCGCACCACCGCGCCGGTCGCGGTCAAGGTTACGAATGTGTATCGTATCGAGAAACAGTTTGGATCCTTCGAGATGCAGATTACCCTCTGCACGGTAGACGATGTTGGTTGGAGAAGCTAAAAATGTTGTGTTCTTGAAGACCGCCGATCCACCCAACTCCATATTGTCCGGCAAGGTACCCCGCATTGTGACTTTTCCATCAGCAATACCATGCACACGCTCGACTGCTGGGAGAAATGGCTCGACTGCTGCGAGTGCCAGTTGTGTTGCAGAAAGATCAATATCAATTACACCCTGGTCAACAATGCGCCGCGGAACATTGCGTAGACCAAGATCGATGGGAAGGTGACGCACCTCTATGGCAAGAGTATTCGGTGAATTTGGGATCTTGGCATTTGCAATCGCAAGCTTCCCAACGATGTCCCTGTTCGCATATCGAATAGATGCAGACAATGATCCGATAAGCTCATGATTGTATTCAACGTCATCTGCTCGGATGCGCATCGAAGCTACTGGCTTTTCCCAAGACCCATTGACATAGAGATCGAGCTCACCAACGTTTCCGGAAAGAAACGTTATGGGGTGCCCCGGATCTAGACGAACGAAACTGGTGATATCCTTAATGTCAAAATCTGTCACCCTAATGTGCAGATTTGAAAAGTTCTCGAGTGAACAAACACCCTCAATTGTGATGATCTCATCTTGACTGCGCTGTAAACGTAGACCGGTAATATCAAATACTTGGTTTCGAGCATGAATAACCGCATCATCAAGCGCAACCCATTCTAGCTTCCGCTGTTTATCTATCGTAGCAGCAATTGTATCAATGAGTAGGGTAACCTGTTCGCCACGATACAATGAGGTAAGACCAACGTGTGCATCAATACTGTTTACATTCAGTGTTGCACTGGTTTGCATGGCCGAGTCATTCCCACGCAGGATCACACGTGGCTTGTTGATCGCATCTTTACCAATAAAGAGATTCCGTTCGCATTCGGCAACAAGATCAATCTTTGCAAGCACAGGCTTTCTATTCTCGACCACATAGAGCAACTCGCCCCTCAGTGAACTGGGATCTGCAGCAATCGTTGACGAATCGCTGATGACGAGTAGATCGGAAATCACAATGTCATCAGCGAGTATTCTAAGCTGCGTTGAGTCTGAAACGATGCGTGCCTTTACAGCAGACCGACTTGATATTGTAACTCCCTGAAGGAAGACATTAAACGGCGACGCATCCACTAACTGAATATCAAACTCTGCATCAATGCTCGGTAGGTTAAAATTTGGATACGAGATTGGCTTGTTACTGGTGTTTACGAATGCATCCATCCTGCGCTCTGCCGTCGTAGCTAGAATGGCAGCAATATTCGGGAATGATCCCAGCAGCTCGGTTGGTTGGTATGCACCTGCAATCGTGATGTTGGCAAAGGGTGCAGCCACTTTGAGCGTTCTTCCCATTGACCCAATACTACTGGTTAGGTTCATGGAGAACGGTAGTAGCGCTCTGTCTTCCAACGCAAACTCGCTCACGCTTGCGCTGATCGACCCAATAAAGTCATCCAACGACAAACCTTGCGCCGCGATGTCGACCACTCCCGAGAACCCTGTCGGAAGTGATGCATTCTTAACTAGTCGCTGAAGATCTACTCCATCGAAGTCTGCATGGAACTGATAGTGCAGAGTATCTGGACGTGAGTCTATAAAGCCAGAAATGCCAATCTGTTGCCGAGTATAGCCATCGTAAGCAGCCTCATCAGCATCGATACCATTCGGCGGTGTCACGTCTAACAGCAGAGTATCAATCTGTGCCACACCTGGCTCTTGGGCATTGATGCGGATTACTCCAGAACGAACGAATCTATCCGATACAACAGACTTCTCGAGATCAATATTATATGAACCTCGCAGCTCATCAAGCGTAAAGCCCTGCCCCTGAATGTTAACGCGACCATTGAGATCACAATACCCAAATTCGGGTCCAAAACGTGACAGATCTCCCCTCTTGATCATGGCGTTGAGTTTGTATGCCATGGGGGCTTTTGCGAGATAGAGCGACATTTGGCCTTGAATCTGACCAATATCATCTGTGCCATCAATATCAAACCACAATGAGTCAGATGGGTGCCCCTTCATCTCTACGTGTCGCACGTATGTTGTTCCCACAAACGGCAGTGTTGGCAGATGGAGAAATCGTAGACGCTGCTGCACTTCTGCATAGCGTGAACGGGAGTCATTCAGCGACACATTCAGAAACAACGGTGTTTCACCATCAAGACCAGTGACCTCCACACTCCCACGTAATACTGTGCTGCCAGACTGCAGTTCCATATTCTGCACTCTAACTGCATCTCCAGAGTATGCAACATCTGTATCGATTGCATAGGCATCACGGATGTCCAAGAACGGTAGAAAGAAGCGCACATCTGGACCCCAAATGCGTTTGCCGTATACATGACAGCGAAGCGGATGCGCTTTTAACAAAGCTGGTGTTAGACCTTGTTGCTCGACGTTAACACCCAACAAATCAGCATGTACCTGACAACTTGTTTGGGGCGTTTCTATCGACAGCGCACGTACCTGTATCCCACCGGGCGTAATGTGCACAGCGGCAGATAGTTGTAGTAGATTAAGTGGTGTCTGACGGACATCTCTGCAGGTGAGCTTATTGATAACAACCGTGTAATCATGCTCAGCAAAATCAAGCAATGTTGATGCCTGCAAATCTACATCGTGCAACTGCAAGTGCATAGGATCGAAGGTAGTCGAGTCAGCCTTTGGTGTTGTACGATCATCAACGTTTACGGTACCATTCTCAATGGTAAACTCTTTTAATCGTAACACAAGTGACGATGGTCCAGAGGGTGTGGTATCTGTTGACATGCTTAGCTTGGAGAAGTTCCAAACACCGTCTGTTGCCCTAACGAGATTGATAGTTGGCTTGATAATCGTGATGCTATTAACTGCTGTCGTATGGCCCACCAGGGCAGCTATATCATAGACAACACGCAGCTCCTTAGCCTGCAGCAATGTTGTTCCATCCACCCGAAGGTGGGGCTGCTGAAGCACAACGCCACGGAATACATCAATACGCACATCATCGCATGTTAGGGTACCATGTATCTGTCCGTTCACATAGCGCAGCACTTGCGACGTGAGAAGTTTCCTACCCGTCTCGGTTTGAAGGAATCCAACCACCGCTGCTGAGAGAATAACAAGACCGAGTAACACGTCGAGAGCTCTACGCAACACAAAAACCGCAAGCCTGCGTATGCTGCTAAGCTCACTTACGGTTTCTGTACTTTGTTGCGGTTCTGTGTTCATGACTCTTGCCGTGGAATTCTAACAACGGCTTGCGCCGCCTATTCGCCCTGCGCCTTTGTATACTTTGCTTCTTGAGCATCATTCCAGAGTAACTCCGTATGAAGCCACTGAACATTTTGCGTCGTAAGCTCGGTGAGCAGAGCTAAGGCATCGTGTCGAGTGATTGGTGCCTCGGCAACGTATCTACACCGAAAATGATCTACCATGAAAATGTCCGGAGTTGTTCCGGGCCATACTTTCGTACCACGGTTCGACATCAAGCGTAGTGTAAACGGTCCAATGTTGTTCGGCATTGTTGGCAAGCCATCGTGCTGAACAAACACGTCAACTCCGACACACTCCCAGTTCTTCATAGATGAAGTGCTAAGGGGCTTAGCATCGGCAGCAGCCCCTGATGGTACTGGCTCGGCGTTGGTTACCGGTACAATGTTGGCGATGATAGCGTCTGTGTACTCCGTCGTTGTTGCAGTTCCACCCAGATCTCGGGTTTTAACGCCACTTGCAAGGGCACTCGTCATGGCCCTTTCGATAGCTTCAGCATGGCCTATGTAGCCCATATGCTGTAGCATCTGGATTGATGAAATAAGAATAGCCGTTGGATTTGCCAGCCCCTTGCCTGCGATATCCGGAGCAGAACCATGAACAGCTTCGAATACAGCACACGTCTTGCCGATGTTGCCACCCGGTGCAACACCGAGACCACCAACGATACCAGCACATAGATCACTTACGACATCGCCGTAGAGATTAGGGAGTACCAGCAGGTCGAATTGCTCTGGGCGCGCCACCAGCTGCATGCAGCAGTTGTCTACGATGATATCATCAGAGGTGATCTCTGGATACTCGGCAGCAACCTCACGGAAAACTTGCAGCCAAAGTCCATCAGTGATCTTGTGAATGTTAGCCTTATGAACACACGTAACGCGCTTGCGTCCAAGTTTGCGAGCTACTTCAAAGGTGTACCGAATAACTGCTTCGCTGCCTTGGCGCGTGATAAGTTTCAAGCATTGTGCAACGTTAGCTGTCTGAAAATGCTCGATACCTGCATAGGTATCCTCAATGTTCTCGCGAACAATAAGAATGTTCACGTTGGAGAACCGCGTCTCAATGGCTGGCATCGACTTGGCCAACCGAACGTTTGCATAGAGCTCTAGGGCCTTGCGAATCGTTACGTTTACGGACTTATGTCCACCTGCTATGGGCGTAGTTGTAGGCCCCTTGAGTGCCACTCCACTGCGCTTGATGCTCTCTAGTGTTTCAGGCGGCACACCATTTCCTGTTGCCTCGATGGCAGCCAAGCCAGCGAAAGCGCGCTCCCACTGAATCGGGACACCTGCAGCTTCAAATACGCGAACAACGCTATCACAAATTTCCGGACCAATTCCATCGCCCTCAAGAAGAGTTACCGTGCGTTTATTCATGACTTCTGTATCCTGGTACAATGTTCGTGTTTAATGACATTCGTGCGTTGCCAAGCCTATACGGCTTCAACAATAACTGCGCTTGCCTCGCCCCCTCCAATGCATAAGGTTGCCAAACCATAGCGTTTACCATGGCGCTTCAGAGCATACAACAATGTGGTTAGTACTCGGGCACCCGAAGCACCGATCGGGTGACCAAGAGCGACAGCGCCACCATGAACATTGATTTTTTCGCGTGGAATCGACAGCTGTTGTTGTGCTGCAAGAGTAACAACAGCAAAGGCCTCGTTGATTTCGAAGAGATCAATATCGCTTATAGAGAGCCCAGCCTTTTCAACAACACGCTTGATAGCATCTACTGGTGCTGTTGTAAACCAGATCGGATCTTGAGCAAATGATGCCTGCGCAACGATTCGTGCCATGGGCCGCAGACCATGAGCCTGCACCGCTGCCTCCGAAGCCAGCACCAATGCCGCAGCACCATCGTTGATTGTAGATGCATTGGCGGCTGTAACAGTGCCATCCTTTTTGAACACGGGCTTCAGCGTTGGGATTTTGTCGAACTGCACCTTTGTTGGTTCTTCATCCTTATCAACGATGACATCACCCTTACGCGTTTTGACCGTCACTGGCGCGATTTCGTCGTTGAAGACACCATCAGCCTGTGCTTGTTGCGCTCGAGTATATGACTCGATCGTAAACTCATCTTGCATTTCGCGTGAAATACTACACTCACTGGCACAAACCTCTGCAGCATCTCCCATGGGCACTTGGTTGTAGACGTCCCACAAACCGTCCCACTGCATAAGGTCTACCATTCGGGCATTACCAAATTTTATACCCTTACGTGAATCGAGCATAGCATGAGGGGCGTTTGTCATCGACTCCTGTCCACCGGCAATAACAATCTCAGCATCACCACAGCGAATTGCCTGGTCGGCAAGCATAACAGACTTGAGTCCTGAGCCGCAGACTTTGTTAATCGTCATTGCAGGAACACTCTTGGGGAGCCCGGCAAAGATCACTGCTTGGCGCGCTGGCGCCTGACCAACACCACCGGCAAGTACATTACCCATGATCACCTCACTTACGGCTTCACCTGGCACTCCGCTTCGATCGAGAGCAGCCTTGATGGCAATCGCGCCTAGTTGTGGAGCTGAAAAATCGCTGAGCGATCCTAGAAGTGAGCCAATCGGGGTGCGGGCAGCCGAGATAATGTAGGTCATGGTAAACGACTCAATTTTTGTGGTGTATGGGGAAAACTACAGCCACAAATTTACCATTTACGACATCAATAGCGCACCGAGACTTTCTCAAAGGCACCGGACTTCCGTAAATTTGCGAGTCTACACCAAGACGCTGCAATTACTCACTGAGATCATTCACTCGGATCATCATATGAATAAGGGCCGTATTGTCCAGGTTATTGGTCCCGTCGTTGACGTGGAATTCACCAATGGTCACATCCCAGCTGTTCTCAACGCTCTCACAGTGGAGCGTTCATCACCAGAAACAGGCAACAAGGAAACTCTCATATGCGAAGTGCAGCAGCACCTCGGAGAAGACCGTGTTCGCGCCGTTGCGATTGACTCCACCGATGGCCTCGTGCGAGGTATGGAAGCAATTGATACAGGCGCGCCGATTTCAGTTCCGGTAGGTCCCGGTGTGCTGGGGCGACTGATCAACGTTGTTGGTCAGGGCATTGATAACAAGCCAGAGATTAAGTCAGAGAAGAAGTGGTCGATTCATCGTCAGTCCCCTGCCTTCTCCAGCCTATCTACACAGAAAGAAATGTTCGAAACCGGGATCAAGGTTATCGATCTTATTGAGCCGTTCACAAAGGGTGGCAAAACAGGTCTTTTCGGCGGTGCAGGTGTTGGTAAGACGGTTATCATTCAAGAGCTCATCCACAACATTGCCAAACAGCATGGCGGTTACTCCGTGTTCGCTGGTGTTGGCGAGCGCACACGCGAAGGAAATGACCTGTATCTCGAAATGACCGAGTCTGGTGTTATCGACAAGACGGCGCTGGTGTTCGGTCAGATGAACGAACCACCGGGAGCTCGTGCCCGTGTGGCTCTAACAGCACTCACAATGGCTGAGTATTTCCGTGATGAAGAAGGCCGCGACGTTCTGTTGTTTGTAGACAACATCTTCCGATTTACACAAGCTGGTTCCGAAGTTTCAGCTCTGCTTGGTCGGATGCCTTCTGCCGTGGGTTACCAGCCAACACTGGCCACAGAGATGGGTGCTTTACAAGAACGTATCGCCTCAACAGACCGTGGTTCGATCACGTCTGTACAGGCCGTCTACGTTCCTGCTGACGACTTGACTGACCCAGCGCCAGCCAACACGTTCTCTCACCTTGATGCTACAACGGTTTTGAGCCGTTCAATTGCCGAGCTTGGTATCTACCCAGCTGTAGATCCGCTTGACTCAACATCGCGGATTCTGGATCCGCTGATCATTGGCGACGACCACTACACAACTGCGTCACGTGTGAAGCGTATTCTGCAGACATACAAGGATTTGCAAGACATTATTTCGATCCTCGGTATGGACGAACTTTCAGACGAAGACAAGCTTACTGTATATCGTGCCCGGAAAATCCAAAGATTCTTCTCGCAGCCATTCCACGTTGCTGAGCAGTTTACAGGATTTGCTGGTCGGTATGTCAAAATCAATGACACGATCGCAGGCTTCAAGGCTATTCTTGATGGCGACGTCGATGATGTACCAGAAGGTTTCTTCAGCTACAAGGGCACACTCGACGAAGTAATGGATTCATACAAGAAGTCACAGAACTAACGTATGGCAGAGCGCACACTATCCATCAGCATCGTCACACCGAGCGAGACTGCGTTCGAAGGCAAGGCATTATCCGTAGCCGTCCCAGGCTCGCATAGCCCCTTTCAAGTCTGGTACGACCACGCACCAATCATTTCGTCACTCGGCATAGGTGTAGTGAAGATTGAAGATGAACACAACAACGTGAGTTTTTATGCTTCACGTGAGGGGTTTATCGAAGTCCTGAAGAACAATGTGAACATCGTAGTGCAAGAGCTCTTGCCAGCCATGAACATCAGTCCTGAGCAGGCAGAAGCAGATCTCGAGCACGCACGCTCAGTTGCTAATGGCGAAGGCCGCCATCTTAAGGAGCAGGCCCGCGCCGACATTCATTGGGCAGAGGCTCGCATTCGCGCTTCCAAGCTCCAACGAGAAGGTCCATAAACTAAACTTTCTCACTCAGAAAGTATCTATGTGAACAAGGGGCTTCCGTAACTGGAAGCCCCTTTTGTATTTTTGCAAATGCGAACCGACAAAATCCTCTATGAAGGCATCACGTTCGATGATGTCCTACTTGTTCCCCGCTATTCTGCAACGCTTCCACGGGATGCAAGCACCAGTGCCGCTCTAACAAAGAACATTACGCTGCGCATACCAATCATCAGCGCTGCTATGGATACTGTTACCGAATCAGCGATGTCTATTGCACTGGCTCGCGAGGGTGGTATCGGCATCATCCATAAGAATATGACGATCGAACGGCAGGCCGAAGAAGTCGATCGAGTAAAACGCTCCGAAAGCGGGATGATTCGCAAGCCAATAACCATGAGCCGCACAAGTACAGTGCGAGACGCACAAGAACTCATGGCTAAATACCGAGTTTCGGGCTTCCCCGTAGTTGACGATTCCGGTAAGCTTATTGGTATTGTTACCAACCGCGATTTGCGATTTGCAAAAGACACGCATGAGTCTGTAGCCAACATCATGACCAGCAGTGGACTCATCACTGCACCGCTCGGGACAACTCTCGAAGATGCTGAGCAGATCTTGCACAAACATCGCATTGAGAAGCTGCCAATTATTGATGCTGATGGCAATCTTGTTGGGCTCATGACAGTTAAGGACATTTCCAAGAAGCAGAAGCATCCACAAGCAGCGAAGGATGATCAGGGCAGACTTATCGTTGGTGCCGGTGTTGGTATAGCAGCCGACACTCTGGATCGGGTTGCAGCACTGGTGTCTGCAGCTGTAGATGTGATCATCGTAGATACAGCCCATGGTCACACGAAGGGCGTTATCGATACAGTGGGCTCCATAAAGTCTGCTTACCCATCACTTAATGTAATCGCTGGTAACATTGGCACGGGTGAGGCCGCCCAAGCATTGATCGATGCTGGAGCTGACGGAGTAAAGGTTGGTATTGGACCCGGCTCTATATGCACTACACGGATCATTGCTGGTGTAGGAGTTCCACAGATTACTGCCATCATGAGTGTTGCCGAGGTCGCATCACGTCATGGAGTACCGGTAATCGCAGACGGTGGAATCAAACAAACCGGAGATGTAGCCAAGGCAATAGCTGCCGGGGCAGATACGGTGATGGTGGGCGGCATGCTGGCCGGACATGAAGAGTCGCCCGGGGAAAAGGTCCTTCTTGAAGGTCGTGCTTATAAAATGTATCGAGGCATGGGTTCACTTGGTGCTATGGGTCAGGGATCGGCCGACCGATACTTTCAGGACGTGGAAGATGAGATCGCCAAGCTTGTTCCAGAGGGTATTGAAGGCCGTGTACCTTTCAAAGGCAATGTTTGCGACACCATTTATCAACTTGTGGGCGGTCTTCGCGCTGCCATGGGCTACTGCGGATGTTCTACCACAGCCGAGATGAAGCAGGACGCCCGCTTTGTGCGTATGACTGCTGCCGGCCTACGTGAATCTCATCCGCATGATATCATCATCACACAAGAATCACCTAACTACTATACACGATAATCATGGCCTCTTCAACAGCACAGCTTAAGGCAGCTACAGACAGACTAGCTAGTATTCGTAAGGGGCTGTCAACGCACAAGCTCGACGGCTATGTGATTGCGCACACACCCAGCTTGCGCTACCTGACAGGCTTTTCCGGCTCGTATGCAATGGCTATCGTTACAAAGAAGAACGTACACTTCTTTACTAACGACTTGTACGAGGTACAGGTACAGAAAGAGCTGCATAAGCTTGATGGTCTCAAGGTATACATCAATCGTGATCCTTGGAGTGTAATCTCTGCGCAGGATCTTCACAAAACTTGGAAGACGGTTGGATTCGATCCCGGACGTCACACGTACGCCGGTTATGCCTCCATGAAGAAGGCTCTAAAAGGCTCAAAGCTCATCGAGGTTCCAGGTTTGATTGATGGGCTGCTTCTCCCGAAAAGCACACAAGAGATCAAGAGTATTGCCAAAGCTGCATCGATTACTAGTACTGCTTATGAGAATATGCTCGGTATGGTTGCTGCTGGAATGAGTGAGAGAGAGATCGCCACATTCCTTGCAACAACTACTCGCGAGATGGGCTCGGATAAGGATGCATTTGATATCATCGTTGTGGCAGGTGTCCGCAGTGCGATGCCCCATGGCAGAGCTAGCGATGCAAAGATTAAGAAGGGCGATGTTATTACTGTCGATTTTGGATGTTGTGTTGATGGTCTCTACAGCGACATGACACGTACGTTCTGTGTGGGCACCCCAAAGAAGACCGTGATCGATGTATTCTCGGTGCTATACGATGCGCATATGACTGCACTTGATGCCGCTGTTACAGGCATCACAGGTGCAGAGCTCGATGCGGCAGCACGCACTGTGATTGCTCGAGCCGGATTTGGAGACTTTTTCCGTCACTCACTCGGTCATGGACTTGGCTACGAGGTTCACGAGAATCCACGCGTCTCATACACCAACAAGTCTGAGAAGCTCCCCACAAACTGTGTTGTTACCATCGAACCAGGTATCTACTTGCCGGGCAAGTTTGGAATGCGAATCGAGGACGATGTGGTGATCACACCAAAGGGGCCCCAGATACTAACTACTGCCCCGCGTGAATTGGTGATTGTGTAGGTCCTATGTCAAAACAACGAGTCCTGGTGTTCGCCTACTACTACCCGCCAATGGGGCTAAGTGGCGTGCAACGCGTGAGTAAGTTCACCAAGTATCTACCCGACATGGGCTGGCAGCCTCATGTTATCACAACAGGTCCAACTGCTTACTATGCTCATGATGAGACGTTGCTGGCAGACCTTGACGGCAGGGACATTGTTATACACCGCACAGAATGTAAGGACCCTAACAGCTTGCTCAAGGAGCAAGGTACGGTGAAGATGCCACGAGAGTCTGTGCGCAAGTTTCTTCGTCGTATAAGCGATACGTTTTTCGTGCCCGACAATAAAAAGGCCTGGGCGCGCCAAGCCCTAGCCTTAGGTCGCGAGCTTGTACAACAGTATGAGTTCGAGGCGATTTTTGTCAGTGGTCCCCCATTCTCTGCAATGACCGCCGCCGCACAATTGAGCAATGAAACAGGTATCCCACTTGTTGTAGACTATCGTGATCTATGGGTAGGAAATCAATTTCACTTCTATCCAACGTTATGGCACTCCAATAAGCACCAGCAACTGGAACGCGATGTGCTTACGCTTGCATCACGGGTAACTGTCACAAATAGGCGCATCAAAGAACATTTGATTGCCCGATACAACTTCCTCAGATCAGACGAAGTCGCGATTATTCCACACGGATATGATCCAGCAGACTTTGATACTGCAAGCCCCTTTCACCGCGAAGACTCGGCGTTTCGGCTTACCTATGCTGGCATCTTCTATGATGTTGTAACACCGGTACCATTCTTTAAAGCCGTACGCAAGGTGTTGCAGGAAAATCCTAGCGTCCAGCTCGACCTGCACTTCGTTGGGCTACTTCGCGATGAATACAAAAAGACTGCACGAAAACTTGGACTCGAAGCTCTGATAACCGACCACGGCTACTGCACGCACGACGACGCCGTGCGGCATCTGTTATCAAGTGATGCAATATGGATGATGGTTGGCAACACACGCAACGCAGATACCATTTCCAGTGCAAAACTGTACGAGTATATGGCATCAAGAAAGCCAATGCTCGTAAGTGTCCCAGAGGGAACGCTGCGTAAAGACGCCCAGCGGTATGGGGCTGCCTGGATCACAAACCCAGACGATATAGATGCAATAGCTACAAGCATTCTCGAAATGTATATGGCCTGGAAACAAGGCTGCCTACCAAAGGCAAACGAAGATGTCGTGGCATCACACAATCGTGCTGCACTTGCGGAAACGCTTGCCAAGCAGTTTGGCATGAGCGCACGGGTAATCTAACACTACGCCTCAATAACCCGATCGCGCAAGATCTCTGCGATATCACGGACTGCTACTGAGTCCACTCGCTCGGCTGCCTTTACACCATCTGTGATCATTGTTGCACAGAACGGACAATTCACTGCAATCGTCTCAGCCCCTGTGGCTAAAAGCTCATTAGTGCGTGTAATGTTCACTCTGTCTCCAACATGTTCTTCCATGAACATGCGTCCACCACCTGCACCACAACATAGCCCCCTGTCTGCTGACCGTGCGGGTTCGAGAATAGTGAGTCCCGGAACATTCTCGATCGCAGCGCGAGGGGCTTTAAACTCATTGTTGTATCGGCCCAGATAGCACGAATCATGATACGTTATGGCTTCACTTGAGGTTGTGGTTCGATCGATCACTAAGCGACCATTGGCGATAAGCTCTTGAATGAACTGCGTGTGATGTACGATCTCTGCATTCAATCCATATTGTGGATACTCGTTTTTGAGCGAGTTAAAGCAGTGTGGGCATGTGGCAACAATCTTGGTAACGTTATAGCGCTGGAATGTTTCGACGTTGGTTTTCGTAAGCATATCAGCGAGGTATTCATTGCCAGTTCTGCGCGCAACATCGCCAGTACAATTCTCCTCTGTTCCTAGGATGCGGAAGTCTACACCAGCTATCTGCATTAACTCTGCAAAGGCCTTTGTCGTCTTTTTAGCGCGCTCATCATATGATCCAGCACAACCAACCCAGAACAAAACCTCCATAGATGCATCTTCGGCAGCTGTTTTAATGCCCATTCCGTCTGCCCAGTTTGCTCGGTCAGACTGACCAAAGCCTCCCCACGGAACTGAATTGGTCTCCATATTTCCATAGATGTCCGGAAGGAGTGCTGATTCATCATTGAACATGGACTCCATCATAACCATCGATCGGCGCATACCTACAATGGCAGGTACGTGCTCGATATTCACAGGGCACTCCTGCATGCATGCACCACACGTGGTACAGGCCCAAAGAGCGTCTGGGCTAACATAGTCACCAATGAGCTTTTTATCCCATACCTCTTGCTCGGCTTGCGTTAGCTCTTCATTATTCTGCTTCTTCAGAATCAGAGGTGCTTTATCCATCGTTCTGTCGTGGATTGAAATAATCACGCTTCTTGGATCGAGCACCTTACCGGTTTGATTAGCTGGGCAAACACTGGTGCAACGTCCACAATGAGTGCAGGTATAACCGTCGAGAAGCGACTTCCAAGACAGATCCTCAATGTCTACAACACCAAACTTCTCCACACCCTCCTCTTCGAAGTTGATGGGTTGCATGGCATTTGACGGGGCTAGCGGACCCAAGAACACGTTTGGTATCGATGTGAGCACATGTAGGTGCTTTGAATACGGCAAGTAGTTCATGAAGGCCAGAATCAAGATTGCATGTGTCCACCAAGCAATCTCAAAAACGATATGCGAGCCACTACCCAAAGCACCTGCAAGCACTTGTCCAAATGGACCACTTATCGGGCGCACAGCCCACGAGAAATCGCCCAATGGCAACTGCCCACGCAAGGCATTCTGGACAAACAAACCAGAAACAATTGTAAAGATGGTTAGCAGGATCATTCCTGCTTCGACCTTTTCATGCTCTACCTGCAAACGCTTGACTTTTGTGACATATCGACGCCAGAGCGACATCATTGTACCAACAATGATTAGCAAACAGAACACATCCGTAAGAACTGTTACAATGCTGTATACCGGCCCCAAGAAGTTCAACGACCAGCCCTCGTGGAAGCCCTCCAGTATCATTTCAATCGCAGAAAAAAGAAGGATCAAGAAGCCCCAGAAGATACCGGCATGGATGGGGCCTGCTACCTTATCGCGCAAAATTTTGCTCTGACCAATACCGACAATAAGCGTCGTCTTGATACGCTCACCAAGGCGATCGATGCGATTCTGTGTCTTACCCACCCTGAGCCAAGCTATAAGGCGCATAGCACTTCGTGTAAAAATGCCTAAGGCAGCTACAAGTACGATGATAAAGGCGTAGTTCTTGACGTCCATGCGAAGAGCTCCAAATTGTCATACAAAAATACCAAACAGTAACTTTGTGGCTGGGCATTCATACATGGAGATTTCATGGGCAAGCTGGTCCAAGTATCAGAGGCGATTTTGGCTATCAAATCTGGTCAAAGCCTCTACATTCATAGCGTGGCAGCGGCACCGCAGACGTTGATACATGAATTAGTGCGTCAAGCAGATCGTCTTCGAGACGTTCGCATCATACATCTGCACACGGAAGGGCCTGCCCCGTATGCCGATGCGGCGCATGCAGAGAGCTTCCACGTAACATGTCTGTTTATCGGCGCAAACATGCGCAAAGCAGTACAGGAGGGTCGGGCCGACTATGCACCAGTATTCTTGTCTGAAATCCCACACTTGTTCCGCTCGCGAACTATACCCGTAGATGTGGCATTGATCAATGTATCGCCCCCTGACCAACACGGGTTTTGCTCGCTTGGTGTTACAGTTGAGGCAGCACATGAAGCCTTGCACTCGGCGAGCATTGTTATCGCTCAGATCAATCCGCACATGCCCAGAACGCATGGTGATGCATTGATTCATAAGAGCAAGCTCACCTATATGGTGGAAGTGGACGAGCCAATCTTTGAGACGCAACCACCTACACTTGGGGAAATAGAAATCTCTATTGGCAAACATGTGGCCTCATTGGTTGATGATGGTGCAACATTGCAGATGGGTATAGGTGCGATTCCAGATGCCGTGCTGCATCAGCTTGGTTCGCACAAGAACTTGGGTGTGCATACCGAGATGTTTAGTGATGGGCTCATTGATCTGATCGAGCGGGATGTTGTTAACGGATCATGCAAAACGATTCACCCATCAAAAGTTGTTGCCACATTTGTCATGGGTACCCAAAGAGTTTATGATTTTGTCGACGATAACCCTATGGTCTCTATGTTGGATGTTGCCTATATCAACAATCCAGCAAACATTCAGCGTAACCCGAAAATGACGGCAATTAACAGTGCCATCGAAGTGGATGTTACAGGGCAGGTTTGTGCCGATTCAATCGGGCCCGCTCCGTATTCTGGTGTAGGAGGACAAGTTGACTTCATGCGCGGAGCAGCACGATCTGACGGTGGGAAAGCGATCATTGCACTCCCGTCTCGTACGTCATCTGGAATTAGTCGCATCACGACATTGCTCAAACAAGGGGCAGGTGTTGTGTCTACTCGCGCACACGTGCATTATCTTGTTACCGAGCATGGGACAGCATACCTTTACGGCAAATCATTACGTGAGCGCGCGGAGGCTCTCATCGCTATCGCTCATCCTGATGATCGTGAGCGACTTGCGAAAGAGACGCGCGAATTATGGAAACTTCAAATACACGTATAAGAGTTGAGATGCCATGATCATACCAATTTTGACCAGTGCAGTTGCTATTCATGCGATTCCATCAGAAGGTGGAATAGAGTATACGTCGCCAGTCGAACTTGACGTATTCTCGTGTAAAGGCCGTGTCATTGGCGATAACCCAATTCTGGATATCTACACAACAATTCCGTTTGAGCATTTACAGTTCACTTCATTCGATGGTTCATTTCTAAATAAGTACACAATTCAGTTCGTCGTGCGTGATACAACTGGACGGACGATACTGGATACCACGAGTACGCAAACAATAGTGGAATCGAGCTACAATGTTACTCGGGGCAAGACGGGTAAATCAGACAATCATCAGCACCGACTTACATTGGCCCCGAATACATATGATGTTGAAGTTTTTATCGTAGACCAATTCGCACAACGAACATTTTCAGCTAAGAAACGACATACTGTACGTGACTATAATCAAGAAGCCCATGCTCTGAGCTCGATTCTTTTCGTGAGCGACGTAGAGCAAAAGGGCAACAGATACTCGATCATACCGTATATCGGTGAACCCGGTTGGCAACCCGAACGTCATCTCTTTGCATTCTTTGAATACTACACCACGACCGTTGATTCTTATATCGGATTCTCATGGGAAATAACCTCCCAAGATCTGCGCACGTTAGCATCGGGCATATCCGAGGGTGCAAAGATGAGCAATACAACAAATCAGGCCTTTGTACCTATCATCCGTACGAGCCGACCCGTTCCTGGGGATTATGTGCTAACTGTAAGAGCCCATCCAGCTGCAGCTGATGGTGTTCTTGATACAACGTCAATCCTCGCATCTACCAGCAGAAGCTATCGCGTTCCGCAATCGATGGCTGGGAATCTCTTAAAGGATCTACGCAAGGCAATAAAGCAGATGATGTATGTTGCTGGACAAGACACGATAGACTCGCTTCTTGCTATCATGAACCAAGGTGAGCAGCTAACTAGGTTCGAAAACTACTGGAGAACATTGGATCCTACTCCATCAACGACGAAGAACGAGGCTTTGGAAGAGTATTATGGCCGTATTGACATTGCTAACGAGCGATTTCGGTCGTACAACGAAGGTTGGCTAACTGATATGGGACGTGTCTACATTATCTACGGTGAACCATACACCATTGAAACATTTCGCGGGCAAAATGGACTAAGTATCATTTCACGATGGACATATGGGAATGGTATCACAATCATGTTCGACGATCCGTCTGGATTTGGGGACTTTCGCCTACGTGGTACGTTACCAGGGAATCCCAAATATGTTTTCAGGCGATAGCTTCAACTCTCGATTCTGTTCATAAAAAGGGCGCTCCAGTTTCCTGGAGCGCCTTCTTTATTTCTGCTGTGTGTAACTCTTAGCGCACAACCACGATCGACATAACAGCGCGATCTTGGCCATTGGAAGCCACAACGTTATATGTACCAGCCGCAAGGTTCAATGAACCGAGAGAGATTGTCTCTTGACCGCTGATTACACCATTGAAAATTGTAGCAACAACTTCGCCTGCAGCATTTACCACAGTAAGTGTAACATACTCGTTAGCACGCACGCGAACTGCCGTTGAAGATGTAACTGGGTTTGAGCCAGCAAGCATCATTCCGATTGCGCCTGTTTCGCTAACCACGTCTGTTTCTACACTTGTAGCAACACTTGTTCCACGCACCGGTACTGTCTTGTCGCCGGCATTGCTCTTGATGGAGATAGCAGCTGTAAACAGAGCTTTTTCTGAACCAGGCCAGAATTGAGCACGCACGGTGTGCTTACCATTTGGAGCAACTTTGACCCTGTTATTAACGTCTGCACGACCATCAATGACGTCGAACTCCGTTGCGTCGGCACCAGCGATATCAATCTCGCTGATGACAAGATCTGCCTTGCCAGTGTTCGTGATAACAAATGCGAGTTCCTTCTTGGCATCCTTGGCAACGTAACCGAAGTCAAGCGAAGACGCATTCAAGGCGATTTCTGGACGATCTCCAGCAGGCATCAAGTACTTGATGATGCGCTCCATAAGTGTCTTGCGAGCTGTTGCATCGTTGCTGTGCTCAACGCCGAATGATGAGTAAACAACGCGGCCTTCGCCAGGATTTGCGCAGCGGATACCTACGATGTTGCTCTTGTTACCATCAGCATATGCCCAACTGATTGAGTTCGAGCCATTCTTGATCGACATGAGGTCTGTGATCTGAACATAGAAAGGCCAGTTGGTTGTTGGACGGTTACAGTTCCATGTACCACCCATGCCAACTTCATCACCAGTTACGCCAGTTACTGCGAATGGTGTAAGCGTGTTTCCAGTATAGCGCTGTGATGAACTCACAAAATTTAGACCGAGCTTCGATGTAAGCCATGCGTTTGCTTCAGGATATCCCGGGCTTGATTGGTTATCCGGATATGTAGCAACAGCGAGACCCATAGGAGCGCTAACGAAAACTCCCTTACCAACCTTTGTCATCATTTGTGCGATTTGCGCTACACCAGGGATCGCAAAACGGCCATCGATGCTAAGCGAGAAGATACCTACATCAAACGATGTTGGATCGTATGCCTGAAGGATTTCATCCGCTGCAGGAACGTAGACTACTTCCTGACCATAGCTTGTCTCGAGTGCAGGGATGTAGTTACCCGCATTGCCTTGTGAGATACCAGACCAAACCACGATCTTGGCACCTTCGGTGAGATAACCAAACTGTACCTTACCTTCTTTGGAAATGCCAGCCACGTTTTGAGGCGTAGCAGCAAATTCAATTGCACCAAAGTACGCACGTGATCCAGCTGTTGTTGTAACCATTACTGTAGTTGACGTACCAGGCTTGAGGGAGATTACGTCCTTGTCCAACGAGGCAGACCAACCTGCTGATGCAAGAGCATCTGCATTCTTGATCGAAAACGCTACTGGAAGCTCAGAATTTGTTGGGTTCGTTACCGTGATTGTCTGTGACTTTGTTCCCGAGCGAGCGATGTAATCCCATGCCTTGCCTTCAACTTCCACTACTGGTTCAAACACAACAAGGTTTGTACCGGCATTGATAACTTCCTTTGTGCTCGTGTTCTGCACATACGCAACTACGTACTGCATGCCTTCTGGCCAGCAAACGCCCGCCTTACGGTTGTATGTGAAGTTGAATGTCTTTTCTTCTTTTGCAGACATCGAGAGTGATGTACCACCTGCATTTGGAAGCATCTTGTTCATGGCATCATCAAACTCTGTTTCGCCGTTGCTATTCGCAAGCGTCTGCGTGAGGTCTGGGATCTCTGTGTGATATGATACCACTGCCACGTGCAGCTTGTGCGTCTTAAGATCAACGTTCGTGTTGATCTTGATCGTAACTGCACCACCGTCTGTTGTTTTTACCTCTGTTACGGTAAGCTTAATTGGGCTCTTCTTATCATTATCAGCATTGATGGCTGAGATCAACGATGCTGCAGTGCTGAGAGCAGTCTTCTTACCATTGAGGTAACCATCAGGGATACCGCTAACAGCATAATACTGGCGACGACTGTCGTTGTCTGTTGGATTGTCCAAATTGAACGGATCGTTTGGAGCAGGCCAATTCATGTGGAAACGTACGGATACCACATTTTTTGATGGGCTGATAACGTCCTTGAGCATGACGCCTACAGGCACGCATGGAGGACAAGTTGCACTTGTAAACTCCTCTAGAATAGACAAGCGATCGTATGTGTTTTGTGCTCCCGCACTAACCACACACATTAGCGCTACAAGGCTAAATGCCACTAAGCGAATGAGTGCACGTGTGTTCATACACGTCTCCTGATGTAGTGAAAATTTGATGTTAGAATTACTCGATTTTGTGTCGGGAAAAATACAACAAGCGAACTGTAAATCAGCCCCTTTTGATGAAAAAACTGTCCACAGCGCTCCTACTTCTTCTTGCCCGGCTTTGACGGCTTTTGTGGACGCTGAGTTGGTTGACCTGGTATCAATCTGCCCTGAGCCGCTGCCATTTCTTGTGCCTCGCGTATTTTTCGCTGCATCCAGCTCTCTTTTTTTGGCATTTTCTTCAAATCGGCCAACGTCAGCTGGTTTTTCGAGAACTTTTTCTGCCAAATTGTTTGTCCAATTGCCACGACATTGAATACGAAATAATACAGATTTAGGCCAGACGGGAGCGAGGAGAACATCAGCGTCAGCATCAGTGGCATCATGTAGACCATGGCCTTCTGGCGAGGATCAGAGATCGCCTGTTTTTGCTGAATAAACATCGTAGTGCCCATCAAGAGTGCAAGGCCCGAGAACTGGTCAATATTGAAAAGGGGCAACTTGAAAGGCAGAGAGAAGATCACATCTGGTATGCTCAAATCTGTAAGCCACACTGGCAGAAATCCCTGTTGACGCAGCTCGATATTCAGGTTGAGTACCGCATACAAAGCGTACAAAAAGGGCATCTGCAAGACCAGCGGTAAGCACCCACCGGCTGGATTGATGCCGTATTCACTGTAGATCTTCATCGTTTCCTGCTGCTGCTTCTGCATGTCGTCGGGATATCGCATGCGCACTTCGTTGAGAAGGGGCGCAACAAGCTGCATCTTTTTAGCAGACTCAAGTTGGCCGGTGCTCAATGGATACAGCAGCACCTTCATCAACAATGCGAAAAGGATAATAGCAATGCCGTAGTTCGGAATAAGATTATGAATGAACTTGAACGTGGGCAGCATGAAATACTCCCCAATTGGCTTTACAATCCACTTCCATCCAAAATTCATAATGTTGGTAAGCCCATAAGCCTCCAATGTGTCGTACTGCATCGGTCCCACATAAAGCCGTGTGGTGTAGTCAATGTTCCCATCGGCCATCGGGACTTCCACACCAAGACTATAACGCTCTACTACACCTTCGTCTGGAGCACCATTGCGCTGTCCATATACACTGGCCTTTCCGGCAAAACCCTGTTGTGGAAGCATTGCAACCGCAAAGTACTTCGAGCGCGTAGCCAGGTAGTCGATGTTCGTCTTTGAGGTATCGCCCACAGGCTGACTAAAATCTGTGGCATCAATTTCTGTTAACGACCCTCCCTCGGCAATGATACCAACAGCATTATTGGACTCATCAACACTACTTCCCTCTTGGTAGCGAATCCCGTTCTTCCATTCAATAAGCATCGTACGCGTACGACGATGATACACACGCTGCATACCTGTCATTACGATACGCGACGTAACATCATAAGCGCCACCTGTGAACTCATATGTACGGGTAATAACTCCACCGAAAGCCGTTGCAGCGGTGGCGGTAAGACGAACCGTGTCGTTCTTTGCAACCACAATCGAATCCGATGTCGCATCAAACGTGAATGGTATCTCACGCGATAGCAACGTATCAATGGGGCGCTGTGAACTCATCGAATCCGGGACAACCAGAAATGAGAATCCGAACTCATGCACACCAGGCTGAATAAGATCTACAACCGCACCTGGTTCCGACTTAGCATAATGCGGCTTGTAATTGTTGAGAACCCACGAGCGAACCAGCGCACCTTCAGAAGTAAATCGGATGGTGTAGAGGTCTGATGTGACAACAATGGTTCGTTGTGGTGCAGGCATAAACTGGACGGGTGGACCGTTTCGTTCACTATTAGAGATCTGAGATTTCGAAGTTCCCGCAGTTGCTGTTGGTGCAGAGGCCGGTTTTGCAGCCTGCGGATCCACCGAACGTTGTTGCATGAACATCCAGAATGCCATGAGCATTGTAATCATGACGACGGCAAGGAGTGAGCGTTTATCCATAGTGGGCTAGCAGTAGTGTAAAGCGTGAATACTCGACAATAATTCTAATGATGTTTAGGGGGCACGGGGTCGTGTCCACCAGGATGAAGTGGATGACAGCGCCCAATTCTACGAATCGTAAGAATCGTGCCCCGTAGCCATCCATGCACTTGGAGCGCTTCAATGCCATAATTCGAGCACGACGGTGTAAACCTACACGCTGGTGGCAACATCGGCGAAAGAAGACGTTGATAAAGTCTGATCACTGCAATCAGTATTGTAGACATTACCGAGTCTCCGAACGTGCAAGCTTTTGAAGTCCAATGCTCATGTACTTGTGTATATCGGCAAGTCGTACATTCGATGCCTGCCGGGGTGCCTGCCTACATAAACATACCACGCGTATCCCACGCAGGGCCGAGTTTAAATCCTGAAAACACAATCGAGCAGACTCTCGCATTAGTCGCTTGATACGGTTGCGAACCACTGCCTTGGGTGCAATCCTCTTTGGAACACCCACGCCCAGTAGAGATTGCTCTGAATCCTCGTTTGGGATAACCGCAAACAGAAGCGGCCCGGACGTCACACGACGTCCAGACCGCAGTACAGTTTCAAAGGATTTGTATCCTTTCAGTGGCCCCGGGACCATGTTGAAAGGATTCCCTCGTTAACGGGCAAAGCCAACGGCAATACGTGCACGACCCTTCGCACGACGACGTGCAAGAACCTTGCGACCGTTCTTCGAGGCCATGCGTGCACGGAACCCGTGTGTGTTTACACGACGACGCTTGCTTGGTTGATAGGTACGCTTCATAATGTCACCCGGACTAAATTTCTCGTTGAGTTAAATGTGAACTGCAAATATACGAAGGATCAATTGATATTTGTTACGCCAGGCGGAAATGGATTGTGCTGACCGTCAACAGCAATCTCACCGTACTGATTTTCGTATTTCCCGATGTTATCTGCCAAAGCGTGCAACAAGAGCTTTGCATGTTGGGGGGTCATGACAATGCGGGCATGGACCCTTGCCTTGGGTACTCCTGGCAGAATTCTTGTAAAATCAACGACGAATTCGGCTGGAGAATGGGATATGATAGCCAAGTTGGAGTATATACCTTCGGCTTCTTTTTCTCCCAGCTCTATCGTCATCTGCTGCTGCTGATCATTCTGGTCATTTGCCATTAGAGTTTTGATCCTTTCTCGTTTGCTTGTTTCATTTTATCCAACATTTTGTTGCGTCCATAGAGACCTTCCATGGTACGGTAGTATTCTTTGTCTTTATTGTATACCTCTTCCAATGCCTCCAGCTCGAGGATAAGTGCTTTCACTTTGCCAAGATCCTTGCGCACTTCATAGACGTTTGCGATCTCGGAGATCACGATGTAGTCGTTACGATACTTCGCACTAACCCTGCGAAGTTGTTCGAACGACGAGGCAGCTTCGGCAAGCAGTGGCAGATATGTCGCGGTGTCGGCAACATATTTCTTGTTGTTGTCCTGCTTTTCCAACTCAGCGCGCTGCCTGATGCTTGCAAGGTTTTTACACGATGCGCCGAAATCGAATAGTGCAATCTCATTTTTCGGGTCGAGACGAATCACTTCCCTGTACTGTGCAATAGCCTCATCGTACTTCTCCGCGCCTGATAACATCGTTGCATATTGGATGCGGGCGCTAACATTTGATGGGTCCTTATCGATCTGTGCCTTGAGCTCTTGCACGGCCTCATCAGCCTTACCCGAGAGCTGCAGTGATTGGGCACGTAGAGCCGATAACTCTTGATCTGCAGGTTTAGCACGCATCACGGCGTTAGCCCAAGTAAGCGCCTCATCGTATTTGGCCATTCCATAGGCGATGTAGGCGAGATTCTTTAGCGGTTGAACATTTGCCATGCGAGCCCGCCACTTTTCGGCCTCTGTTAGATTCGGTAACGGATCGTACGTCCAACCTTCAATTGCTGCATCACTCGCCCCTTCCGCAAAGGAACTGAATATGATCTGTTTAGCATTAAGGGTAAATGCATCACGGTACAATACACCACCCTCGACGGAGTCCATCTTCGTGGTAAGGGGCGTTCCCAGTGCTTTTATCACGGAACCACGCGCAGAGCCGATTGTAATGTTTTTGGAAGCGATTGCCTCATACCCTGGACGCTCTGCTTCCCACCATTGTGTGTACACCTTTACAGCCTGGGCAGTATCACCAAGACGTTCATTCACTTCGCCAAGAAGCATCAGGGGTTCTGTGTACTCAGGACGCACAGCAACTGCAGTTACCAACGCAGCTCGAGATTCCTGGAGCATAGTTGTATTCTTGGATGTTGCGTAATCATTGTACTTAGCTATTCCAAGATTGTATGCTGCAGCATACTTGTTGTACAGTGAGACAGTGATAGCGTCACGCAGACGAGGATTTAGTGAACTGCAAGAAAGTGCAGCGCGATAAGCAGCAAGCATTGAGTCTTGTTCGTTCAACGAATCGTGTGCATCACCAAGCATCGCATATGCATCGCATGGCGCAGGAGTTGCCTGAAGAGTTGCACGAAGTGCATCTTTAGCCTTGGCGTAATCCCTGGCAGCCATTGCCTTTTTTGCACTTGTCATCTGCGAGCTAGAGCATTGAAAGCCCTGCGCAAACACAGCTGTGATAGCAAGACCGGCAAGTAACAGAACGTGGCGCCTCATAAACAGCCTATTCATTGTTTTGTGAATCAGGACTGCGAAAATACGCCTTTCTTGCTAGCAAAGGCTACTTCTTTGACTGGCTCTTCAGTCTTGCAAATGTCTGCTCCCGAGACTCTGTAAGACGTCCAGATAGTAGCTTTTCAGCCTCATTTGTGGCCTGCATAATTCTCTTGCGTAGCTCTTCCAGCAGAGCCAATTGCATTGCGCCCGGCCTGCCCAAGTACCCGTTCACCTCGCCGTAGAGTCCAGCAAGTTTTTCCCGGATCTGTTCTTCGCCTGTTACAGCTCCCTGCTTTGTGTTTACGAGGGTTTTGTTGAGCTCAACGAGTGCGTTGAATACTGTGGTGTTCCCAAGCGAATCATGTGTGCTCTCGAGCTGCTTGATAAGCACTTGTACGCGTTCGGTCGTTACGGCGAGTTGCTCATAAAGCTCATACATAGCCTGCATCGTTTGATATTGCAGTGCGATGTCTGTTGCTGAATGCCCAAGTGTGGTATCTGGAACCACATCAATCGTAGTTGTATAGATTTCTCCAGCCTTATCAAGTTCCACTGTGTATCTGCCTGATGGCAATAATGGACCCGAAAACGTTCCAAAGACGCCCCCTACTTCGGACTTTGGCGATAAGGGGGCTTGATACGACAATGCAAGTTCTACCATGTTCACACCCTTGCGGCCAGATGCAGGTAGTGTGCGGATAACAGTACCAGAGGCGTCCTTGATTCGAATCACGAATGATCCTTTTACATGCTTTTCCCGCAATACATACCACAACAATGGGGCCTGACTCTTAGACTGACCCACATAGTCAGCATCGCCTCCAAACCATCCACCGCCCGAGTTTGCATACCGACGCATAAAGGGCTTGGGTTTGATAACCGTAACCGGCGCCTGGTCAGCAGAGACATCGATACCTCGCAATACATCAACATTATCAAGAATGTAGAGGCTGCGTCCATGTGTCGCAATAGCCAGGGCATTTTGATTATCCTGCAGCTCTAGGTCTCGAACTGGAGTTCGTGGGAACGAACTCGTTACATGAAGCCACGAGGTGCCACCAGAGAAGCTTAAAAACAGACCATCCTCGGTTCCAAGAAAGAGCAGTTTGGGGTTGCTATGATCTTGGCGCACGACATGCGCATAGCCTGTTACCGCAGACGTAGCAAGGGTTGTCCAAGTTGCGCCATAATCTGTAGTGTGTGCAACATACGTGCGCATATCTCCGTACATATGATTATCGAGCGTTACGTAGCATTCACCATCTTGATAGACCGACGGTTCAACGCAAGTAACCCACGACCCTTTGGGAACCCCTTGGATGAACGATGCCACATTTTTCCATGATGTTCCACCATCTCGTGTAATCTGAATGTTCCCATCATCGGTTCCTGCCCATATCACAAGAGAATCACGTTGTGATTCGGAGATCGTAAATATTGTACAATGATTCTCGGCAGATGAGTTGTCGAGAGTTAGCCCTCCGTTGTCATCTTGGCCCAACTTCAATGAATCATTCGTCGTTAGATCTGGTGAGATGCGTTTCCAGTCTTCACCTGCGTTTGTGCTCTTGTAGAGATATTGCGATGCTACAAACAAAACGCCCGCCCGGTTTCCACGTACGATCGGCGCATTCCAATTGTATCGAAGCTTTAACGATCCATCGTCAGGCTTTGGCGCGATTGTCTTTTCCTCACCGGTAGCGAGGTTATTACGTACGATATTCCCGCCCTGAGATTCCCAAACCACAATGTCTGCATTGCCACGATCTGGCACAACGTAGAATCCATCTCCACCCCCTACAAACTTCCAGTCCCCATTAGCAATGCCGCCCGGCTTAGAAGAAGGCCCAGCCCATGATCCGTTGTCTTGCAGGCCGCCATACACATTAAATGCAGTACGGTTGTCTGTGGCAACATGATAGAACTGACCAATAGGCAGGTTGCCATAGAATCTAACCGACTTGCCTTTGTTGAAAGACTCGTACACACCGCCATCAGTCCCGATTATAATGTGCTCTGAATTCTTTGGATCAATCCATACAGCATGATGATCGCTGTGTGCACTGTTGGCTGTTACGGAAAATATATTTCCTTGATCATCGCTACGATACAGGTTGATTCCACATTTGTAAAGAATACTATCGTTCGATGGATCACACACAATACGTGAGAAATAAAACGGACGAATATCTACGGCAGAGCCTGTATATCTGCGGGTCCAGCTCTTTCCCCCATCGGTACTGACAAACATCCCTGATTCTTTTGCTTCTATGCTGGCAAAGATGAGATTCGGATTCTTGGGTGAGCGGGCCAGTGCAACGCGCCCTATGTCTCCAGTGGGCAAACCCGCGCTTACTTTTTGCCAAGTCTTGCCAGCGTCGTTGCTGCTGTATATCCCACCAATCGGGCCACCCGAGACAAACGAGTATGGCGTACGTCGAAACGTCCAGAGCGATGCAAGCATGCGATCTGGGTCTTGGGGGTCTATAAGTACGTCTGTGCATCCCGTTCGCATGTCTCCCGGCAGAACATTTGTCCAAGACGTTCCAAAATCAGTTGTGCGATACAGACCGCGATGCGGACTGTCATGAAACAACGGTCCAGGGGCAGCAACAAATACAATCGATGGGTTACGCGGATGAATTGCCACCATCGAAATACGCTCGGTAGAATCCAGACCGGCTGAGGTCCACGTCTTGCCTGCATCCGTTGTTCTGTACAGCCCCTTCCCATAAGAAACACTATTACGTGTCCATGATTCACCCGTACCAACCCAGACCGTGTCGGGATGGTCTTGGTCTATGTGAATCGTACCAATGGATTGCGGAAAATCATCGAACACGGGCTCGAATGACACACCACCATTGATCGACTTCCATATGCCACCAGCAGCGGCACCTACATAGATGATGTTGGGCTTACCGTTTACCACATCAAGATCACTAACGCGACCGCTCATGGTTGCCGGACCGATCGAGCGCGGACGCAATACACCAAGCATGCCGGTGGTAAATGTTTGTTGGGCAAGCACATCTGCTGAAGCACACAGCAATGCTGCGGCGCAGAATAGAGCGCAGCTTCTCATATCAAAAACCTGCCTTATTGGGTCTTACTTCTTCGATCCATCGTCGCCGGGAAACGCAAAGCGTCCATCCGGCACATCAACATTGGCCTTGATGCTTGAATACGTCATCGACATCATCGTGTTGCCGTCATTGCGCATCTCGACAAGCATGGGCATTTGCACACCGTTTACTTCTTGGTAGTTCGAGAATACCATCTCAACGTCTGCTTCTTGTCCCATCATACTCATTTTGCGCTCGATCTTGGCAAGCAGCCACGTAACGGCGTCGATGTAGATGAATGACGACTCTTCGCTTTTCGTTGCCTTAATCTTGTAGGCAGTAGAGCCGTCGATATCTTCCGAACCAACGAGCTCGAGGGCATAGCCTTTTGATTTCCAATCGATCAGCTCGCCATCGATATCGGCACGATCCGCCATTTCCTTCACCTCATCGCTACCAGCCTTTTCAGGCTTCCCTCCGGCCATCGGATTGATACCCCAGGCGGTCGTACCGTCAAAAGCTTGCACGATAGCCGATCCCTGGAAACTCATATCCATTCGCACCTTGTCCGGACGCTTAGTAGTCTGCGTAAAGTTTAGCTCAAATCCCTGTGCCATGGACATCGTACCCTCTTGTACAAGGGTGTTAATGCTCTTGATGGCCTTCTCTCCACCGCGAGCAGCATTTGCTTTAGCAATAATCTCGTCGAGGTCGATTGCCGAAAGCGACAATGTGCTGGCAAGGACAAACAGAGCTGATACGAAGAGTGTTTTCATTGTCGAGGTACTCCGAAATGTATTGTGACCGTGTAAGCTGGAAAACCTAGTAGACAACAATCAATGTGAAAAGGTTTCGAATTAAGGGGGCTATGCACTCGTGACCCATGACTATCGTCCTGGAAATGCGAACTGTGAATCGGCAATCTCTACGTTCTGTTTGTAGCTGTTGATGTTCATTGTCATCATCAATTCACCGTTCAAGCGAATCAGAACTGAAGCTAGAACTTTCGTACCACCAATGTCCCGGTAACTCTTGACTAAGATCTCCGATGTTGCCGTGATGCCTGCTTCGCCGCCATTCGCAGCCGGCACCTTCGCTACCAGCTCATCGATATCGATGGCATATGCGGCACTAACGCTCAGCAACAACAGCAGCAGTGCCAAACATCCTTTTCGAAACATATTCATCCCACAGCAAGAAGGAACACCATGCTAGATCAAAGCTACAGAGAACCTTCGATCTGCGCGCGGTTGTATGTGAGGCGTCCTCGATCATCTAAGCGAACAACGATCTGCTCTCCATTTGACAGATTTCGTAGTGCGGATGTCAACGAACCAGATGTGCCAACCTCTTTCACTGCTTCCGCACGAACGGCAAGGGGCTTGTAGTCGGCTGTAAAGACCATAAGAGTAGAGTCGTTACCGTTGTAGAACTTGGCAACATCGTCTCTACGTATTGCATCAACTTCTACTGGGCTTACCGAAACGCCGATAAACTGGGCGGCAGCGCGAGATAGGTCAATAACACGGCGGCGAATAAAAGGGCCGCGATCTGTGACTTCAACGAGCACGGCTTTACCTGTTTGCTCGTTCACCACACGCAGGAGAGTTCCGAACGGGAGCGACTTGTGCGCAGCCGTGAACTCGTTCATATCATAGCGTGCACCACTAGCGGTGCGACGTCCATGGAAATCAGCCCCATACCATGAGGCCAGTCCATCAGGAACATCAGACATACTGAGTTCCTCCATCATTGGCGCAGGAACCATTGCAGGTGCATTGGCTGCTACAACCCTACTATCTGTTGGTGCATCGTGTGCCTGAACGAAAAAACTAACCGACATCACAACCACGAAAACAACAACGAAAATCGCTATGCGAGCGTTAACGCCGAGTGCAAGTATCTTCTTCATAGGGTAATCCTCCCGTATAAGTCCAGGACCGTTGGCTTGTCATACAGTCACCCTGCACTGCTAACAAGAATGAAAAATCCCAATCTGGGCCCCTTCGGACGTCCGAAGGGCACGCAAATTGGGATGTTTTCCACAATTACCTATGAATATTCTATGAATTGTCATTCATAGAGCGCTAAGTATCTTTATTCGCAATCTCTTAGAATAGATAGTTCTATTCGGCGATTCTGTTCGCGTATAGCCTCTAACTGCAACTTCGTCATTCTACGAGCAGCTGCAGCAGGTGGATCTGGTACCCTAGGCATAGACGATCCGTAGCCAATTGCACCCATTATTTTCTCTGGCGCAACGCCATTATCGACTAGCCACTTTGCAACTGCGCGCGCACGCAGCACGGACAGTTCTTGATTACGCTTTGCCGGACCATCCACGGAGGCATGACCTTCAATCAGAGCCTCGAGTTCATCACACGACTCGTTGAAGAACTGTACCATCTCGGCCATACGTGCCTTAGTTGTAGGGTCTGTAAAATCAATAACATCCGAGTTTACATTAAACCGAATTCCTTGGGTGATAAGCTTGCGATTTGGCTTCGGCGTAGGCTCAGGTTCTGGCTCCTTTACCACTGGTGCAGGTTCAGGTTGGATCGGCTTTGGTGCAGGTTCGGCCGCTGGTTCCCGGTTGTCGGCAATCTCGGCAGCACGACGTGGCTGTCGCTGTCTACATATCTCACAATTCTGCACCTCACAGATGGCGCAATTGTCTGCATCATATCTAGACTTACCCAACTCACACCAGCAACGTCCCTCGTCTGATTTCGGGCGCTCGTTGAAACGATAGGCCAAACCAATGGAAATGCTCGACAACCCATCGTTCGCCCCCCCAACTTGTATATCGTCGAGGTAACCAGAGAATACAAAACGATGATCATAGCGAGCAGATAGAGACACATCGTCAGATAGCGGCACCAGCAATCCAACACCCAGAGGGATACTCGCTACAGAAGCAGGGTAAGCCCCCTTGTCGTAATTCGGCAGCGGAGTATTGTCAGACTCGTTTCGTGGAGAGAAATGAACGAGGCCCAAACCACCTGTGAGGAATGGGGTTACCGATGCATTTTTCAGGATTACGAACCCAAATGAGACGTCCAATGCAGTATAGCTCGACGAATTCTGTGAGCCGATTTTGGTTGGCGATCCTGGATACAGCCCACCTAGCGTGCCAGTTGGACCATAGTATTCAGTGTACTTTCTCACGAGATTGGCATCGGTCTGGAAAAAATAGGTCCCAAACCCTATCCTGCCCTCGATCCAGAAGCGATCAGACGTGTTATATGCAAGAGTTGCAAAGAGCGCATCGCCAGACTTGTCAGATTTTAGCTCGCCGCTATAAAACAGGGCCGAGTACCCAATTGATCCAACGACGTCTCCTCGCCTTGTCTGTGCTTGAAGTGTGTTCGACGATAGTACGAACAATGTCGCTACTAACAATGTTGTCGCAATACGTATCATGAGTAGCCCACCCCATTTTCACTAGCTAAGCCCCGGCCACCTGTAGGCCAGATGCGATGTCACAATTTACATCAAAAAAGTATTCCACAAATGTGGAAAAGTTTACGTTAGGGCTGCAACAATGCGAGAGGACACTTCATTAACATCGCCTATCCCATTGATACTAACGAGCAAACCCGCATCGTTGTAGTAATCTAACAGTGGTGCTGTTTCTGCGTTATACACGGCAAGGCGGTTGCGGATAATGTCTTCCTGGTCGTCTGCGCGCCCTCTCTGAAGCAACCGAGAGATGATGGTTTCATCGTCAACCTCAAGATTTACCACCTTGTCAACAGCCAGCCCCTTTGCAGAAAGAAGTTGTTGCAATGCATCAGCTTGTGGGCGTGTGCGGGGGAATCCATCAAGAATGCATCCGTTGGTGAACTCTTCCCCGTTCATTGCTTCTTCAACAATTCTGGCAACAACATCATCGGGAACCAGATCACCAGCATCTACATACCCCTTTGCCAGCAAACCCACTGGCGTTTGATTCTTGATTGCCGCACGAAAAGCGTCACCCGTGCTAAGGTGGGCTATACCTAGTTTTTCTGCTAAGATTACTGCCTGAGTTCCCTTGCCAACGCCGGGAGCACCGAAGAGTATGACTATCATGATAGTTAGGATGTGATGGAAGGTGAAGCGAAGCTGCGGTTACTTGTGTAACAAAACAAAGTTACCTCTTTGGCCGATAACACGCCATCCATCCTGTTGCCACGAGGCACCCAGAAAACGCTCTACCAGCTCTGGCTCATCACAGAACCAATGTACGTGGCAATCTGAAAGGTAGCGCGGGATGTCATTTCGACGCCTCAGCGCTTCATGGTTGACCTTACCATCGATGTTGAGCACTAAATCGCGCATGAATCCGAGCGTACCAGTTTGACCCGAGGCCACTATTGCGCTTTTGGGTACATGCCTCTCTACGAGAGCAACCTGATCGTTAATCATTTCATTGCCGGCCCCCTTACCGAGAAGCATTGCACCGACTACGACAACAAACAACCCAAAACCGGCCCCAAACGCCAGATGTTTATACAGATCGTGCATACTCGAGCCGATAAGAACTATCAACCCGAGCGCAAAGATGATCAGTGCCACGGGTGCAAAGTACCGTGTGTAATGCCATGTGGCGAAGTTGGTGAGTACGTAATACCCAACCATACTACAAAGGCCCAGACCAAGCGAGAATAAGGCCTGCCGTACATGTGCTTGCAAACCGCTGCCCACATCCTGGGTAGCCCTGAGAAGCACTGGCAACACCATGAGGAAACACGCTGTACGTGCAAGCTCGCCCCAAAACGTTGAAAGGAGATGGAATCGCAGAAACGCAAATGGGAATAGCGTTTCAGATATATTGAAAAAGGCCTGCTCTATACGTTCTGTCGTAAAGGCAATCGACGTCTGTGCAGCACCTCCAGACGGCATAAATGTGCCGAATGTTCTGTAGACGTATCCAAACCATGGCATAATGATCAGCACGAGAGGCACAGCTGCAAACACCACAGACACGCGCTTAGCGCTCGTTCGTAAAAGCATCAGCCATGCCAATAGAAAGGCAGCAGGAATGAGCACGTCAATACGGGTGAGTATCATAAGCCCAAGCAACACCCCGAGCCTCGTCATCCATCCACGTGAGGGCTCTGTTGGCATCGCAAGCACATGAAGGGCAAGCAACTCATATCCCAACAACAACATGCCTGTCTCAAGCCCGTTAAAGTGCAGCGTAAACACATAGAGCGACGTCAGATACCCTAGTTCCATGGCAGGCAGCCACCTGCGCGTTGCATCCTTGGGCACAAGCCTCGCAATCAAGCGCGCGAACATTGATGCAGCAATGGCAGAGACAACGAGTGAGAATATGAGATAGAATCGCAGACCAAGAATGCGATCGCCCCCTGAGGCAAAGAAGCAGAGAGAACTCAACGTTGTAACAAGGGGCTGAAAACCGCTCGTAGGCAGTACCCCATCAACGGTGCACCCATTGCCGAGAGCAAGATTTCTCGCTACAGAGAGCGAGTAGTACCCATCTTCTTGTAATGGGTTGTTCGCAATTGATACGTCTTGACGAAATGCCAACGCCAGCAACAAGGTGTAGACGATGTATCGTGCAATGCGATACACGGCTTAGAAAAACTCAGCGTCAAATACCGAGGCATACGGCGCTGCATATTTCCGCAAGACTTGCAACGTTGCCTGGAAACCCTTTGGCGCATCTGCGGTAAATGTTATTTCCTGTCCAGTTCCAGGGTGCACAAACGTGAGCTTCGCAGCGTGCAGCGTTAATCGATCAATGATTGGTCGTTCTTCTTGCCCCTTAGCAAGATTGAACTTCCTCTTAATCGATGAGAGCATAAACGCGCCAGACGTACCATAGTCGGGATCTACAAGCAATGGATGCCCTATGGCAGCACAATGCACACGAATTTGATGCTGACGTCCAGTAATGAGGTCGCATTCAACCATTGTTGCCAATCGGAACTTCTCAATCACGCGCACGATTGTTTTTGATTCCTTGCCTCTTGCAGATGGCTTCATTAGCCCCTTACGCCGCGGGTCTGGCATGATTGGGATATCGATCTCTACAGTATCACGATCAACAATACCTGCAACAATGGCAACATATGTTTTCCGAACGCTGTGGCGCTCGAATTGCTCATTGAGCACCCTGTGGGATTCTGGAGTTAGCGCTACAACGAGCACACCAGACGTTTCACGATCCAGACGATGCACCGGATACGAAGCACCGAACATATCGTGTACGAGGGTTTTGACACTTGGCAACGTTAGGTCGTAACGATCTGGAATGGACAACAGACCTGAGGGCTTGTTTACAACCACGATGTCGTTGTCGCTGTACAACACGTCGAGTTTTTGCCTCTTCACTGCTTGCCCCCTGCGATCAGAGCAGCCTTTAACGTGTTGCGTAGCAGCATTGCGCGCGTCATTGGCCCAACGCCACCGGGCACGGGTGTAATGGCTTGCGCGAGTGGTTCAACCTCGTCGAAAAGAACATCGCCAACAAGTTTATGTGTCCCATCAGGTAGCGTGATTCGGTTAATGCCCACGTCGATTACCACAGCACCGGGCTTAACGTGATCCTTGGTAATAACCCCGTGAGAGCCGACTGCGCTGATGAGGATATCAGCCATACGCGTGTATTCGGCAATGTTTGGCGTTCCAGTATGACAAATCGTAACCGTTGTATTTCCTGGCTTGCGCTTCTGTGCAAGCAGAATTGAAAGGGGCTTTCCAACAATGTTGCTGCGTCCGACTACTACTGCATGTTTCCCCGACGTTTCGATGTTATAGCGACGAAGCATTTCCAGAACGCCAAAAGGCGTGCATGGGATAAACCCATCAAGCCCGATCATGACCTTGCCGGCACTCTGCGGATGAAAACCATCAACGTCCTTGAGTGGCGAAATCGCATTGATCACCCGATGCTCATCGATGTGCTTTGGCAGTGGCAGTTGCACCAGAATGCCATGCACTGCAGGATCGGCGTTCCATGCCTGTACAACATCAAGCACTTCCTGTTCGGATGCACCTGCAGGCAGTCGCATGATCGTTGATGTAATGCCAACTTTTTCGCAGTCCTTGCCTTTATTGCGCACGTACACGGCGCTGGCCGGATCTTCGCCCACAAGAAGAAGGTTTAATCCAGGTACAATGCCCATTTCACTGCGCAGTTGAGCAACCTCTGCCTGCACCTCTGCGCGTATCTCTGCTGCAAGAGCATTTCCATCTATAAGGACTGCCATGGGTGCAAAGGTACGGACTTCGTCCGTCATGCTCTATTGGGCCTCTAGTGTGCGCGGTATCTCACACGCATAGCCCCTACAGACAAGTACACTGTTGTTCGGCGCAGTCTCCCAGGGATATGATGCGTTGGCTAGAAGTTCGAAGCCAACGTCATCATCTGGACGGTGCACGAAAACCGCTGATGGATTATATGCGGTTGTATACTCACGGGCAAGCGTGCTAAAGGGCTGTTCCCCACACTTTCCATTAAAGGCGATTTCGACACTGTCGCTTGAGATCATATCCCAGGCACAGAGCAACATACAGAAGCCAGGCCCGAACTGCTGCAACTGGGCTCCGTAGGTCTGCACACACACTCGAGCTGCATCACGATAACGCTGTTTATTGCACAGAGTGCCGAGCACGGCAAAGAGCATAGCAGCCATGCTGTTCCCCGACGGATAGGCACTATCAAAGCCGCTCTTTTGACGAACGGGAATGTCTGTGATATTCTGGTTGACGCCATACAGCGCCCCCTGTTCATCGGCGAATTCTTCCAGGATGCGGTCTGCACTTTGCTGCGCGTCGAACAAGTAGGAGCTTGCACCTGTTGTCTGATACAGTTCCAATGCCGCCCATCCCATCGACGCAACATCATCGAGCATTGGATCTATTGCCATGTTTCCGTTGCGCATGCGATGGCACGCAAGGGGCTGAGCAAACGCTCCATAGGCAGAGATAGCCATGTCCAGCAAGACCTCGTCGTCAAATGCTCGTGCGGCCGTAGCCAGGGCCCCAATCATGAGGCCGTTCCAATCAGCAAGGACTTTGTCGTCGGTAAGCGGACGCACCCGCGTGAGCCGGCGCTTGAGTAATTGTGGACGCACTCTCATCCACTCTTCATGGGAAAGGAGTTCGCGAAGCGCTGTTGGTTTTGCGTGCAGGATATTTTCCGGCATTGGGTTACCCGTTGCTTCGTCATGAAAGTTACCATCTGGTCGCACCTGCAGAAGCCCCTTGAGCTCTTGCGACATCTCAGCGAGTTCTTCATTAGTCCAGATATAGTACTTGCCCTCTTCGCCTTCTGAATCGGCATCCTGCGCGGAGAAGAACGCCCCTTCGTCTGACGTCATCTCGCGCATCAAGAACTGGGCGATTTCCATCACAACGGTCTTATAAACATCATCACGAGTCACCTGCCAGGCCTCTGTATAGGCCATCATAGCCATGGCCTGATCGTAGAGCATCTTTTCGAAGTGCGGCACCTTCCACTCTCTATCGGTGCTGTAGCGGTGCATGCCAAAACCTACGTGGTCGTACATGCCCCCTGATCGCCAGGCATCAAGTGTGGAACAGACCATACTCAGAAGCCCCTTGTCATCTGTGCGATGTGCTATGCGCAACAAGAGCAGGATGTGATGGGGCGATGGGAACTTCGGACGTGATCCAAAGCCGCCATACTCATCATCAAACGTCCGCTTGTGATGATCGGCAACAATCTCTAAAATGTTTAGCGGCACTTCGCCATAGAAGCTTGCGCTTGCCTGATCGCGCAGCGCCTGTACGATCGTTGATGCAGTTTCGACCACTTTTTGGTGATCGAGTACCCAGACTTCTTTCAGACGCGTAAGCACATCCATAAAGCCGAGACGATTTCCAACACCGTAACGAGGGAAATATGTACCAGCAAAGAATGGACGCTTTTCTGCATCCATGATGATGGTAAGGGGCCAACCACCGTGCCCAGTTAGTGTCTGGCACACGTCCATGCACATCGCATCAACGTCTGGCCGTTCCTCGCGATCAACCTTGATGCTGATGAAGTTGTTGTTTAGATACTCTGCAACGGCCTCGTCTTCAAACGACTCGCGCTCCATCACGTGACACCAGTGGCACGTGGCGTAGCCGATGCTCACAAAGATGGGCTTGTTCTCAGAGCGGGCGCTCGCGAATGCTTCATCTCCCCATGGATACCAATCCACAGGATTGTGTGCATGCTGCAGGAGATACGGTGATTGCTCGTTTGCGAGCCGGTTCGGCGTCCGGTTACCCTGCATAGACCTGCGAGATGATCGGCATCAGATATTCATTGAATGCCCGCTCCATATCAAAGTCTGGAGTCCATCCCCAGTCGCGTCGTGCTGCAGAATCATTCACATCGCCACACCACGAATCAACAATGGCCTGACGCTGCGGATGCGGTGCGTAGGTTATCTCTGCACTCGGGAAAGCCGACTTCACCTTGACTGCGATCTCCTCGGCTGATGGCGAGAATGCGCCGATGTTGTAGACGCGTTGCGTCAAGTTTTCCATAGGTGCTGCTGCTAGATCCAACAGCGCCTTAACGCCATCGGGCATTGCCATAAACGGGATACGTGCATCTGGACGCACAAAGCATGCATAGGCCTTGCCTTGGGCTGCAGCGTGGATCATCTCCGGCGCGTAGTCGCTTGTGCCCCCTGTTGGGACCGTTGTTGCAGAAATAAGCCCCGGAAAGCGCAGTGCGCGGAAGTCCAGAACCTTTGCGCCCCGCTCATCGGTAAGCTGACCAAACCGGTCGCTCATGTACGCGCCAAGCTGCTCGCAGTATACCTTGTTAATGCCATACATCGTTGTCGGCTGTAGGTGCTCAAACTCTGTTACTGCGCCTGCATTGTTTTTCTCTTCTATGCTCTTCATACCGTAGACGGCGATCGTGCTTGGGAACAAGAACTTCACAGCCTTTCCCGTGCGCGTTCCGATGCGACGAGCCATCATCAGCAGGCCCATCGTGCCGTTCACGTTTACGTTGTGCGCGCCCTCTGGGTTCTTCTCAGAGCTTGTCGATAGCAGTGCGGCCAGGTGATAAATCTCATCAATGTCGTGCTGATCGAGCTGAGCAACAACGTTGGGATCGGAGACATCTCCTTGCACGTGCACGTGCACATGCCTTGCGAGAGCATCACCAAGGGGCGCAAGGTCTAGCGCAATGATCTTACGATCTGGTTGTGAGGAAAGTGTCTCTAGGAGACTGTGTCCGATTTCGCCGTTTGCGCCAGTGATGAGTGTCGTAATCATAGGGGCGTAAAATACGCTATGCCGTGCTTACGACGTATACACTGGAGAGTACCACCGTACATATTCCAGAAGACCTTGTTGCTGCCACATGTATGATTGGTCGTACCCAGGGAAGCGGCGTCGCAGCGCTGCATAGTGATGTATCGAAGGTACAGACCAGTACCACTGAAACAGCACAACTAATCGATCGTTAGAGGCAGCAGCACAGCAACATGGGAATACCACATTCATGAGAATCTCACGCCGCAGTGAGCGCCCTTCGAGTGCTACCCGATGCAGTTCAGCAGTTCGCAGTGTATCAAGGATCTGATGAACATCGAGTGAATTCACGTCTAGGGCTAATCTGCCCATGATCGAATGGCAGATGCCCAACCGGAGCTGACATTGCACATCTGCTGATACTGGGTGACTCTTGCGCGCCGACATTCTATCAAACCATTCATCAGTCAGTGCCCTCAACGCCTCGCGCATGCCAATTCGTGCAATCATAATACGTGCATGCTCAACATGACGCTTGAGACGCACGCATGCTGCGCGTTGGAGCTCTTCCACGTGGTCACTCGCAGGAACAAATGCAAGGGGCTTGGTACGGATGCATTTCATCACATCAGCCACCGGTATAACAAGCGTCCATGGTATGCCTTCTACAGGGCGATCATCTTGCAGAACAACATGTAAGGCAACGTTGCGATACGAGGTGTCCACTTGATGGCGGTGCGCATACCAGTCCGAGCTTCTGGCGTGGAATTCGCCTGCTGCGATTGTAACAGCCCCCTGACAAAGAATCGCCATGTCTGTATAGTCTGGACCGTCGTGCACATTCACACTACCAGGCGACAGGACTTGAATGTATTGTCCGTTTGTAGCTCGCCAACGTCGGCGTCCATCTGCTAGAGCGCGATGGGCAGCATATTGCAGCACACGCTCGGGGAAAGCATCGAGTTGCATAGGTGTATCCTTTGATACACTGTGCGATGAAACAACTAAAACGTGACATCGCAGGTGCAACTTTCTTCTACTGCATCATTGCCACGTTATACTCACGAGCCAAGCGGGCGATTGTCTCGATACATGAATCTGTTGCATCTGCGTAGAGCAGGCCTCGAGAAACATTAAACACCGCAGGCCCCTTGGCATTGGCTGCCACAGTTTGTTCTGCATCACCACCTTGGGCACCGATACCCGGTATAAGAAGCGGTGCATCCGAATACTTCGTGCGAAGCATCGCCAGCTCGTAGGCGTTTGTTGCACCAACCACAAAACCCAAATCACCGGCACGCGGCCAAGAGAGAATAGTGTTCATCACCAGTTCGTAAAGGGGCGTCTCACCAACGAGCCGACGCTGAAAATCATACGAACCCGGGTTGGAGGTAAGCGCCAAAACATAAACCATTTTGCCCTGCACATCGAGAAAGGGACCGACAGAGTCGCGTCCCATGTACGGGGATACCGTGATCGCGTCTGCCTGCAAATCCTCAAAAACCGCTTTCGCATACGCTGCCGACGTATTTCCGATATCTCCACGCTTTGCATCGGCAATTACGTAGGCATCGCCAATCCGTTCGCGAATGGCGTACAGTGCGTCAATTCCAGCCCTACCATATTGCTCATAAAAAGCAAGATTGAACTTGTAGCAAGAGGCAACGTCCTTTGTGGCATCAACTACATCGCATCCAAATCGTTGCAGATCAACAACTTGCTTTTTGTAAGGGGCTGGCAGCTTCTCAACATCGAGATCAAGACCAACGCATAATCCGTTTCGAGGTACCATGAGGGGCAAAGATAGGATGTAACAATTTCCCAAAAGCTACGTCTGTGGGATTGTCCCCTCATACATGACGTGTGGCTGATCCCCCAGATCTGTCCCCCAAGCACAAAGCCACACGATCACCACAGATGCCCGAGCACAGCACTCCCCCTCCCCAGCTGGCCGGGCATCTCTTTTGGGGCAGCGAGCAGCGAACAGCGAGTGCTTTTCCCTAGATTCGTAATTCACGTTTCACGGCATTTCTATCTTATGAACAACGTTCGCCCCTTTCTCGCGATTTCTTTCGCCGCAGCATTACTTTTTGGCTGCGGATCGAGCACACCCTCGCAGCAGTCGATGGCTGGTGCAGATAAGCCCTCCGACAAGGACAAAAAGATCAAGGCCTATGATAAGGTGATCACCAAGGAAGCAGTATCCGACTCCGGAATGTTCGTGGTGCACCGCATTGATGAGAAGTTCTTCTACGAGATTCCAACGTCCATGCTCGGCAAAGAGTTACTCCTGGTGAGCCGCATTGCCAAGACCCCGCAGGTAGGCTATGGCGGCGAAGAGAGTAACACCGAGGTGGTTCGCTGGGAACGTAAATACGACAAGATCCTGCTGCGCACGATTTCGTACGTGAATGTCGCGAGCGATTCGATGCCGATTTCGCGTGCTGTGAAGAATGCGAACTTCGAAGAAATCATCAAGGCCTTCCCGATTCAGGCCTACAATAAAGACTCATCAAATGTTGTGATCGAAGTTACCGACATGTTCGTTGGTGATGTGGGTATCCTGACGCCGAATCGCAATATCCGGTCGCAGTATAAGATTGGTGGACTCGACAGAGATCGCTCGTATGTGGAGTACATCAAGAGCTTCCCAACAAATGTTGAAGTCGAAAATGTTGTGACGTTCTCGTCCGAGAGTCCGTCACAAAACTCAGCCTCCAAGACAATGTCGTTTACAATGCACCACTCCATGGTGATGCTCCCGGAAAAGCCGATGATGCCACGTCTTGCAGACCCACGCGTTGGCTTCTTCTCGCTTGATCAGACCGATTATTCACGTCCAGAACCAGAGGCTGTTAACCGCGAGTACATTCTCCGCTGGCGTCTCGAACCCAAAGATACCGCAGCATTTCAGCGAGGCGAATTGGTAGAGCCGATCAAGCCCATCACCTATTACATAGACCCAGCAACACCTGTGCAGTGGCGCAAGTGGCTGAAGAAGGGCATCGAAGCGTGGAATCCAGCCTTCGAAAAAGCTGGATTCAAGAATACTGTGAAATGTCTCGAGCCCCCTACTCCCGAGCAAGACCCAGACTTTTCTCCTGAGGATGCTCGCTATAGTGTGATTCGATATTATCCGTCTCCAATCGAGAATGCCTACGGACCAAACATTCACGACCCGCGCACAGGCGAGATCATTGAGTCTGACATCGGTTGGTTCCACAACATCATGAAGCTTCAGACGGGCTGGTTCTTTGCCCAAGCTGTCAGTGATCCAAAGTCGCGCGTGCTTCCGTATTCTGATTCGCTCATGGGCGAGCTGATCTCCTTTGTTGCTGCGCACGAGTTTGGTCACACAATCGGCATGCCCCATAACATGAAGGCCTCGAGCGCCTACCCTGTTGATTCGCTGCGCTCGAAGACATTCTGCGCAAAGTATGGAACTGCACCAACGATCATGGATTACGCACGATATAACTATATCGCTCAACCAGGCGATGATGTGGATGTAATGCCGAAGGTTGGACCCTACGACGATTGGGCGGTCAAGTGGGGCTATCGTCCTATCATCGGCTCCAGGACGCCCGATGAAGAACTCGATACCCTTCGCGCTTGGGCATCAGAAGCCGAGAAGAATCCATACCTACGCTTTGGCTCGCAGCAATGGATGATCATGGACCCGACTGCGCAGACAGAAGACCTTGGTGACGACGCCATTAAAGCAGGTGCGTATGGAATTGCGAACCTCAAGCGTGCAATGGGATATGTATACGACGCGACGTACAAGCCTGGAGAAGATTTCCGCATGCTCTCCGATGCCTACGATGATCTCATCGGACAGTGGTCTCGTGAAATGGGGCACGTTGCAAACATCCCCGGTGGCGTTGTGATCGAGCGCAAGGTGCATGGATCTGCCGGACCTCAGTACTCGATTGTACAGAAGGCACGTCAGCGCGAGGCCATCAACTTCCTCCGCGACAATGTCTTTATCACACCCATGTGGCTACTTGATGAGCGCATTGCGCAACTGCTAACCCCGACGGATGTAGCGCAGCGTTTGTCATCGCTACAAACACGTATGCTTCGCACGGTGATCTCCTCAGACAAGCTTATGCGGCTTATGGATCAGCAGACGCGCTTTGGTCAAGAGGCCTACAACGTGAGTGAGCTCTTCGATGACGTTGAGTCGACGATCTTTACAGAGCTTACAACGAAAGCCCCTTGCGATTTCTATCGTCGAGCGCTCCAGCGCACATTCGTGCAGGAGCTCATTGATAAGTCATCGAAGCCGGCTTCGTCTGGTGATGCGTTTATGATTTTCATGCGCGGACCAAACACCTACGGCACAGACGTGCGAGCAATCTGCCGCGCACGCCTTCGCACAATGCTCAAGAAGGTGCAGGGGGCACGCAGTAGCGACGCCATGACGCAAGCTCATTATGATGACCTGGCAATGCAGATCAAGCTCGCGCTCGAGGAAAAGCTGGATTAATGAAGCAGCACACCAAGGTTGTATGGCTTGGATATGCCAGTGTATTTCTTTCCATTGTATGGGGAGTGGGTATTATCGCCGCAATCTGGGCGCGACATCTCGACCGACATCTGGAATTTGCAGGCGAACAATCCGTGCACGCTATGCGTGATCTCAAAGGCGGACGATTTCTCTACCGTCTTGGGTTCGTGCTCAATCTTATCGTTTTGCTCATGATTCTCTGGATATTCATTTCAACATGGGTCTTCTAACATTATGACGAACGTATATCCTTGGCTTGGGCTAGTATTTCGAGCTTTCGTAGGCGGGTACTTTGTCTATGCGGCAGTACCAAAGATTATGGAGCCCCTTGCTTTTGCGACATCCATCGCACACTATGGCATCATGCCTAGCTGGGCTGTTCATGGTTATGCGCTGATCGTTTCATGGCTTGAACTTGTTGCTGGTATTGCACTCGTTACGGGACTCCGCGTGCGCGCAAGCTCTGCTATCTGCGGTCTACTCCTTGTGATGTTTACGGTTGCTGTAGCATATGCCGTGGTTCTTGGCCTGAAGATCGATTGTGGTTGCTTTGGATCGCAGGGTGGCGATGAGGTTAGCTGGTTTAAGGTTTCCAAGAACACGGTCATGATTGCCATGTGCGCCTATTTATGGTGGAAGCCCACAACCGCCTTCTCACTCGATCACGGCCTGCTTGGAAAGCGTTCTTGAATAGTAGCATCACAGATGGGACATCATTTGCAGACTGGATCGCGAATGGTCCACTTGTAACCGATGGCTCAATGCAGATCGAGCTCGCAAAGCGCGGTCTCTCGGAGCGTCCTAGCGATCGGTACAACCTTACATCCCCTGTTGTGATCGAGCGAATATACCACGACTTTGTCGAGGCCGGCTCTACGCTCCTGCAAACAAATACGCTACACGCCAACCGGTACGCACTTGAATCATCGATGCTGAGTGCACGCGTGTTGGAAATCAACCGCAAAGGGGCATGGCTTGCCCGCTCATCTGCCGGGACGCGCGCACGCGTGATAGGCGTGGTTGGTCCTACAGGACGCATGATGCGTCCGCTTGGTCCGCTTGAGCCTCCTGACCTGCGCGCGTGCTTTACCGAGCATATTGCCGCACTGCTGGCTGGGACAGTTGACGGCATAATGCTAAAGTCATTTATCAACGTGGACGAGCTCGAGATCGCCATTGAGTGTGTCCGTGCACTTAGCACCGACATCCCGCTCATCGCGTTGAAGTCGTTTCCCGAAGATGGATCGGTTCTCAGCGGTTCTTTCCCGAGCATGGTGGCGCAGCGTCTTCTGCAGCATGGTGTGGATGCCATTGGTTCTAACGGTACCGTTGGGCCCCAGCGCATGCTGGGTATCATCGAATCTCTGCGGGTTGCTGAAACGCCCCTTGTTGCTATCCCCGACGTAGGGATCCCAACGATCATTGATGGATACCCAATCTACAATGCAGAACCCTCATACGTTGCAGCTGCTGCACGCAGGCTTGCAGAGCGCGGTGCGGCCATCATTGGTGCAGATGGCGGAGCAGATGTTGCGCATATCAAGGCCATTGCAGAGGCTGTTAAAGACGTAGCCATTGGCTCTGTTCCTGTTAGTGTAAAAACATCGAAGCATGCTGAGACAACAGAGCAGATCACCTCGGCGCAAACAACGTTTCATGACCGCATAAACGAGCGCTTTGTGACAACAGTGGAGCTGGACGTGCCGCGCGGACTCGATATGTCAAGCGTGATTGAGGGCGCTCGCTACCTTTACGAGCACGGCATCGATGCTGTGAACATCAGTGATGGTGCACGCGCACGACTCCGAATGAGCCCTATTGCGATCTCAAAGCTGGTGCACGAGCAAACATCAATGGAGTGCATCGCACATCTAGCTTGTAGAGATCGCAACATGGTGGCACTTCAGGCAGAGCTTATCGGTGCTCATGAAATGGGCGTGCGGAACATCCTTGCTGTAACCGGCGACCCCACACACATTGGCGATTACCCTTCTGCAACGAGTGTGTACGACGTTGATTCCATCGGTCTCATCCGTGCTCTTGGGCACATGAACACCGGACAAGATCTCATGGGTAATCCACTCGGAGCATCCACTGGTTTTTGTATTTCATGCGCTGTTAATCCAGCCGCTGACGATCTTGAACGTGAACTCGACCGTCTAGCAATGAAAGCTGAGCAAGGGGCTCACATAGCGTTTTCGCAGCCAATTTTCGATATCGACGTCCTCGACAGATTCCTTTCGCGCACTCAGAATATCAATGTCAAGTTCATGCTCGGCATCATTCCTCTGCGCACGATTCGTCATGCTGAGTTTCTCCATTACGAGGTACCTGGCATGAATATTCCGAAGTGGGTACGCGAACGCATGCTCGCGGCAACATCAACAGAGCAAGCAACTGATATAGGAATATCCATTGCCGTCGAGTTTTTACAGTCCGTGCGAAGTCGCATACATGGTGTATACCTTATGCCGCCATTTAAGAAGTACGATATAGCAGTGCGCATTATCAATGAAATTACTTGAGGAAAACAGCATGAACGAGATCCCTCAGCCCCCTTCCACAAACCCGTTCGGATCCTATCAACCCACCATTGAGGATAGACGCGTTGGGTTTGGCACGCGTCTCGGTGCCTGGTTGCTGGATCTCATTGGACTTTGGCTCTTGACAATACCATTGGCGATCATCTTTCGTTCGATGGACTTGCCGCAAACCGATTTTCTTCGTGAATCACTACAAGAGATGTTCCAAGGGCTCAAGCAGTATGGTCTGCCAAGAGAGCTGCTGAAAGACATCGTACCATTGATGCTACCGATGTTGTATGCAGGAATTGTTGGGCCACTCCTCTACTGGGCACTGGAAGCATTCTCGGGTGCCTCACCAGGAAAGCGCTTACTCAAGTTGTACATAGCACGTGAGGATGGCGCAAGCGCAGAACCAAGTATTATCGCGATGCGAACGATTATCAAGACATCTGAAAGCATTCTAAAGCTGATTGCCATTTTTCCTGTAGCAGATGTTGTTGCACGCGGCATCACGAGTGCAGCATCCTTGGTTGAGATCGCCATTGTTATTGGTTGTTTTCTGGCACTTAGCGCAAAGAAGCAGGCATTGCATGATGTGATAGCGCACACAGCTGTTTTTAGAACCGAAGAAACATTCTAAGCAAACTCACATGACGTATTACGCAGACTACCTCGGACTCGACAAAATCCTTAACGCCCAAGAGCTCGAGAGCGATAAGGCAAACGATCATGCGCATGAGGAAATGCTCTTCATCATTACGCACCAGGCCTTTGAGCTGTGGTTTAAGCAAGTGCTGTTTGAGCTGAACACGGTGATTGACCTTATGGACAAGCCGAACGTGCCGGAGTCGGCCGTTGACCTTTGTTGCACACGTGTTCAACGAGTGAACAAGATCATGAATCTGCTCTGCGATCAATTCTCGATCATGGAAACGATGACGCCGCTGCAGTTCATGAACTTTCGGGCATATCTCAATCCTGCCAGTGGGTTTCAATCGCTACAATGGCGCATCCTTGAGCGCAAGCTGGGACTCCAGGAAGACAGGCGCGTACTCAAGCACTACACCGATGCACTAACACCCGAGCATCGTCAGCTCCTCGATGATGCCAGCGCTGGCGCCTCATTGTTCGACGTTGTAGAGCGATGGTTGGCCCGCATCCCGTTTCTGCAGATGGGCGACTTCGGATTCTTGAGATCATTTACAGCCTCGGTTCGCACGATGCTGGACAACGACCGCTCGGAAGTTCGACGGTTGAGTGAGATGGAAGGTACCGATCCAACGGACGCCCTGGCACAGATCGATCGCAACGAAGAGAGCTTCATGGCCTTTCTCAACGAAGAGTCGTATGAGCAGCTCCGTGCAGAAGGTAAACGCCGAATGTCACTAAATGCCACGCTGGCGGTACTATTCATTACGGCATATCAAGATCGTCCGTTGCTGCAAGCCCCTTTCCGTCTGCTTGAGGCAATTGTCGAGCTTGATCGGCTTGTTTCACTCTGGCGCTACCGTCATACCATGATGGTAAGCAGGATGATTGGTATGCGAGTAGGTACAGGGGGCTCGAGTGGACATGACTACTTGATGCAAACTGCGATGCGTCAGCGAGTCTTCGACGATATCACATCGCTGTCTTCGTACATCATTCCAGATAAGCAAAAGCCCGTCTTACCGCGAGAAATCGACGATCTAGTGAAGTTTACGATCACAACATAAGGTAGCCCCATGTGCATCCTCGACATGGTGGTCGGAGGTGCACATCAAATGCTACGCGCTCTGACCACGACAGTGTATCCCGAGCATTGTCTGCTCTCGGGCTCGCGCCTGCAATCGCAGACAACCTATGCCCCTGGTATCGACGACACATCGCTGTTGTTCCATCAGCCTGCGCCGAGATCGGTCGAGATTGAGCTGCTCATCCAAAAGCACATGAATGCCGACGAGCTGATGATCTCCTCGTTTGTTGCGCTATGGGGCTTATCTGCAACGTCAACCATCGACAATGCCATCTATGCCATCAAGTATGGTGGACGCACCCGATTGGCCGTTGCCCTTGGCAGGATGCTGGCAAATCACCCCCTGATGCATACAATCGACCCAGCAACGCTGGTATGCCCCTTGCCAATCCACCGTGCGCGCAAGCGAGAGCGTGGGTATAACCAGGCAGAGCGCATTGCATCGGGGCTCTGCGAGCAAACGGGGCTTGCCATGCTCGCAGAGGATGTAGTCGTGCGCACGCGGCACCGTCAGTCGCAAACCACCCTTACAGACGTCGAGCGCCGTGCCAACGTGGCAGGCATCTTTGCGATAGCCAAACCCGAAATGGTGATGAACAAGCGTATTCTGCTCGTAGACGATGTTCTCACGACTGGGTCCACACTTAACTCCTGCGCCACAGCCTTGGTTGAAGCTGGTGCCCGCAGGGTGGACGTAGCAACACTCTGTATTGCTGTGTGAACTGGCGTTGCTGGTGGCTAATTTGCAGACCATGACTTGCCCGCTTCTTTCTATACTGCTGTGCCTTCTTGTAGGGGGCTCGTTGGCTTCTGCACAAACGTTTCCGTTTGAGATGTTCGATACCGACATGCCCCTTCCGCATGTCTACAAGGAACGACGCTCGCGCGTGCTGGCATCGATGTCAAACACCTCGATCGCAATTGTGTTCTCAGCCGACGTGCGCAACCGTCAGAACGACGTGGACTACGAGTACCGTCAAAGCTCTGACATGCTCTATCTCACTGGCTGTCAAACGCCCGGTACAACGCTGCTGCTTGCTCCAGCTGGCATTAAGATTGGGAATCGCACATTCAGCGAAGTACTGTTTATTCCGCAACGCAACGTTGACAGAGAAGTATGGCAAGGTGTGAGCATGGGTCCGCAAGAGGCTATGCAATACCTCGGCGTAGACACCGCAATTGTCGCGACAGATCTCAAGTCCATCCTCGATTCGCTTCTCCCACGCGTCGACACCTTGCACTATTCAACACTGCCTACAAAGGCTCTGCCGGTGCCCCTTGCCGGCAAGAACCTCTATGCCGACGCTGAACTCAAGAAGTGGGCCAAGGAGCGCAAGGCATCGATCGTCTTCAAAACCCCAATGGGTATCCTTCGTGCCATGCGCGAGGTCAAGGACACCTCGGAACTCAGGCTCCTTCGCAAGGCCATCGACATCTCCATAGAGGGTCACCGAGCAACCATGCGCGGCGCACGCCCCGGCATGAAGGAATATGAACTCGAAGCGCTCATGGAATATGGCTTTAAGCGTCAAGGTGCCGAAGACGTTGGGTATCCATCCATCGTTGGCTCCAACTACAATGCCTGCATCCTACACTACACGGCCAACCGTCGCGCCACAACGATGAACGATCTTGTGCTGGCCGATTGTGGCGCAGAGTATCATGGGTATACAGCCGACATAACGCGGACGTTTCCGCTTAACGGCAAGTTCACTGAAGAACAACGTCTTGTTTATGAACTCGTGCTGCAGGCGCAAGACTCTGGTATAGCGGCCTCGGTAGCAGGAGCCCCATTCCGTGCGCCGCATGCAGCTGCCACATCAGTGATTGCAGATGGGCTGCTTAAGTTGGGTATCATCGAAGACCTTGCCGACGTAAAGCGGTACTTCATGCACGGCACGTCGCATTATCTGGGACTTGACGTGCACGACCCCGGAACGGGAGGTCCACTACAAGTTAATTCCGTTATCACCGTAGAGCCGGGCATCTACATTCCAGCTGGCTCTCCTTGCGATAAGAGCTGGTGGAACATCGGCGTCCGCATCGAAGACGACATTCTCATCACCGAACAAGGACCCGTGAACCTCTCTGCTGCGCTTGCCCGATCAGTGGCCGACGTGGAAGCATTGTGTGGAAGCGCTCCCTAATACTCTTGCACTGCCATGGCCTGTATACGATCGATCTCCGGACTTCGCGCCACACTGGGTGATGACCTAACACCAACGCTGGTAGCACGCTATGCGTGGGCGTTTCATGCCATCCTGCCTGATGGACCCATCGTGGTTGGCCGAGACGGACGTCCGAGCGGTGCCTGGATTGAAGACATTGTCGTGGGAACACTTCGCGCATGCGGACGCCGCGTTGTGGTGCTTGGCATGGCAACAACACCAACCGTTCAGCTATTGACAGAACACTCTGAAGCCGTTGGCGGCATTGCCATCACGGCTTCCCATAATCCAGCTCCATGGAACGGACTCAAGTTCTTGGATGCAGGGGGCGTATTCCTTGATGCCGATGCCAATGTCAAACTTTGGCAGGCAGTGGATTCGGCAATGCCGAGCCCCCTTCCGTCAGAACAGCAACACGGCAGCGTTGAGCATCGCACCGATGCCGATGCATTTCATGTCGAACGCGTACTGTCCATCCCTGCCGCACAGACAGCACCGCGTGCGGCTGGTGATACGGTCGTCGTTGACGCCGTGAACTGCTCTGCTTCGCAAGCAGCGCCTCTCTTGCTCGAGAAGCTCGGATACAACGTTGTGAAGCTCTATTGTGACGCATCGGGCAACTTCCCGCACACCCCCGAGCCCCTTACCGAAAACCTTACGGATCTGGGCAACGCCGTGCGCGCATATAGCGCTGCATTTGGCGTTGCAATCGATCCCGATGGAGACCGACTTGTGCTCTTTGATGAGCATGGCAACCCCATAGGTGAAGAGCGCACGATTGCTCTCGCAACAAAGGCCGTTCTCGACAGTGGTGAACGGGGCGATGTGGTTGTAAACTTTTCTACGACACGAGTTGTGGATGATATAGCCGCATCGTACGGAGTTACGTGTCACCGCGCACCCGTTGGCGAGATCAACGTTGTCCGCACGATACAGTCAACGCATGCCGTGATCGGCGGCGAAGGCTCAGGCGGTGTGATCTACCCTGCGTGCCACTCCGGACGTGACAGCCTGGTGGGCATTGGCGTGATCTCCTCGTATCTGCGCTCGCGCGGGCTAACGATGTCTCAAGCATGCGCTGAGCTTCCGTCGTATGCCATGATCAAGACGAAGTTTCCGCTGGAGAATCGTGAAGCATTTTCTGCATCGTTCGGCATCATCGCAGCGTCGTTTCCTGAGGCAAGTATTTCCACGCTTGACGGCGTGTTTATCGGGATGGCAGACCGTTGGGTGCACGTACGCGCATCGAACACCGAGCCCATTGCGCGTGTGATTGCAGAGGCCCCAACAGCCGAGCAGGCGCAGGAACTTATTCACCGCGTAACAGCCTTGATCAACGGGTAACATGACACCATCGCAAATCGCCACTGTGCTACGATCAAGTCTGCATACATGTCTTCAGCAGCTTACCTCAGATGCTGCCAAGGGGCTTGCAGTAGAGGAATACACAAGCGTAGAGGGTACATTCTATGTGTTAAAGCAGAGCAATGGCAGCACACTTGCAGTTGTCGATGCAATCTCGCCCACAGAGAGTCCATTTGACGACGTACCGCGTGATAAACTGCGTTCTGTTGCTGCTCGCGTTCTAGCACCATATTTCATTCTGACAAATTTTCGACGTGTTGTAACGTATCGCACAGAAGCCGTAACGGAGCGCCTCCATGATGAGGAACAAGTTGTGGGCTGGCATCAAGCTGGAGACGTTCGAGCAATCGACGATCTAGGTAGCTCTGGCTCTCAATTAAACCTTGTTACTGCTTTGTCAGCTGCCATGAACTGGCTCAGCATCGAATCAGCAATGCCTGCCGATCAACATGTTCGCGATGCATCAGCCTTTTTCTCGGAACGTGTCTTGTCGATGTTCGATGACTTAACGTCGTGCACCGAAACGCATCCAGAGCAACGTGAGGCAACACTTCGTCTCGGTACGAGCATACTTGCCTACGTCTTGATGCATGTTCGCAATGCACATACCTTTGACCGGCTAGCTATCCCATATGGCACGCGCAGCGCCGATCTGATGTTGGACCTCATGGGGGCGTACTTCCGGCAGGCGCGTCGCAAAGGGTATGCCATGCTACCCGAGAGCGTAAGTGATGTAAAAGTGATCCCCGAGCGACAGGAAATCTTCAGGATGACTCTTGCAGATTTAATCCACTTCCTGCACAGATTCGATCCAGAGCGGCTAACAGATCATGAACTTCATCGGGCTGTAGACGCAATACTACAGCGCTGTGCGCGCATTGCGCGAACATCTGTACCAACAATTGATGCTCTGGACTTAGCATTGCGAGCGGTTGTGCACGTGCGAGAACGCACACCAGAACGCATTACCATGCTCGAGATTGGTCAGACGCAGGGACTTGCTAGTGTACGCCAGATGCTTATGCTTCAGGGATCTTCATGTGACGCCCGCGTCTATGCACGTACATCAGAAGATGAGCGTTCGATTGTGCTGCGTTCGTCTGGAAGATTGGATGCGGCTACTGATGTACAGATACTGCGCGAGCCATCATCACTCAAGCGTCCGTGGGACCTAGTTGTTGCTACATCTGCGGATCTCACAGAACGTCATCGTATCAAACTACTCCTCGAGCGCATGCCGATGGCAGACGATGGCTGTGTTGTCTTGTTCTTGCCACTGTCTGCATTACACGACGAACGTTATGCAGGTATCAGACTTGCACTAGCCTCAAGATTTGCCATTGAATGGGTAATGATGAGCGATGTAGAAGCACTTGCAGAACCTGATTCAGGAGTATGCTGCATTATCGCTCGTAACAAGCACGTCGATCGTGATGCAGCATTGGCTCGATTTGTCTACCTGCGCAGACCAATTGCTGCATTCTTCCCCTCTTCGAAAGCATCGCGAGATCTCGAACAGGCACGACTAAAGTCACTCGATGCGTTTGTTGCCTATCTCGATGCATCCGATCTCGGCAAGCTCAATGATGAAGCTGTCGTACGCATGGTACCTCAGTCGCTGTTAATAGAGACCATTTCATGGGAAGATTTCCTAGTACCACCAGACGTGCTCTCCTCTATCCTGCGCAAGACACTACATCGCATGAGCCCCCTATCCTCGATTGCTGATGTTGGAGGGGGCTTGCGCACAGGCGCTAATGAGATCTTTGCGCCGGATACACATGACATCGCAACAAACAATCTCGAGTCTGAATATTGGCAGCGTGTTCGTGAGAACGGCTCTACAGTAGACGCAACGATCTTAACCTCGGCTGATGATATAGACTCTATCATGGGCTTGCCAAGCTCTGATAGACGGCTACTATTGCTACCGGCTGATCGCACTGCTATGAGTGGCACTAACGTGCTCACACGAATAGAGCGTGCAGAGCGCGAGGGTGTACACCTGCGGTCGAGCATACGTAATCGCGATGCATGGTGGCACTTGGCAGCGCCTGCGATACCACACCTGATCATTCCGAAGCAACAGCGCGAGCGCTGGATCGTACACTTGAACACCGTTGAAGCATATGCTACCGACGCATTCATTGGCATCACGCTTCATGATGAACAATTGCGCGATGGTGTAGCCATCTGGATGAACTCAACGCTTGGCTTGTTCTTTAGCGAGCTGATGCGTTTGAATGATAATGTTGCTGACATTACCGTTCGAGACGCACAAGAGTTTCCCATCCCTGATCGTGAAGTACTGGACGTACTTCTTGATGCGGGTATTCAGCAACTTGCCAGACGTCCGATATCAACGCTCGTCGATGAGTTCGGTGCGGCATCATCTGATACCATTCGCCCAGAGACGGTTCGCCGAGACCGGCGAAAGCTAGATGCGATGCTCATGCGAGACATTTTTGGACTCTCAGATGAAGAGCAACGTTGGATCTATCGATTCACCTACGGTTGGTGGGACAGGCCGTCGAATGTTCGTCACCTAACCAATAGTGTAGCGTACCAACTTGAGCGAGAGCACAAACTGCGTCCGCTAGCTGCATGGTATACCCCATACATCGAACAACTTCCGCAAGCCAACCGACGTGTCTTTGTGCTCGATTCTGGCATTACCCGTGCCGAAGTAGACGGCACAATGTTCGGATGGAGAGTCAAGACGTGGAAGGGGGCCCGACCCGATATCGTTCTCGACTGCGACTCACAAGAACAGGCAGAGTGCCTAGCGCTTCTGGCAGGTCTTGGTAAAGTACACGTAGAGATACCCAGTGATGCAATCTTGATCAACGAGATTCTGCCGAAGCTACGTCACTTCTCAGCGGACCTTCAGCAGCATCTTACCCAACGCACAAGCCCCTTCCCAGAAGACTTGCGTCCAGCTCTTGAGAGAGCTGTGCGCATAATGATGATACAGACCTAATGAGTAGTTGAGTGACGAGATAACCTGCTAACCGGAGTCAAGTAAAATGCTTGTGTTCATTGCCATAGTGTCAGCAATAACAATGTTGCTTACGGTCTTGTCGAGCCTTGTGATCATCAAGCGTATAAAACGGACTCAAAGCAAACTGACCGACAACACAAAGCGCTGGGCAATCTCGGCACTTTCCAGCGTCGAAACTCGACTACGCTATCAATCAGATCTTTCTGATCCTGGGAACAACAACTTCATTGTTCTTGCCACGCGAGATCGAGCGCGGCTATTTCAGGCAACGGTTCGGTCGATAAAGATGCACGAGCCAGATGCGAAAGTTATTGTCGTGGACGTAGGTAGTAGCGACAATACGGCTAGCATAATTAGCAGTCTCTTCGACGAGGGACTTGTTTTTGCAAGCATCAGACATCAGATAGATACTGTTCCACAATGGCAAAAGGGCTATGCTATTCACGAAGCTTGGCGAATGTGCGCACTAATGAATCCACATAGCATTACAGTAATTGATGATGACATGCTTGTAACGCAGCCATTTCTCACCAAATGCATGCACTTGTGTACCGAGGATTCTCGCATTAAGGTTGTGGCGCTGCATAGAGACCAGTTACAAGAGCGAAATCACCCAAGTACAGACCAGATGCATTTTGACGGTCAAACTATTCAGTTAGGCAAGACCTTCAACGGGGCTGCTTTTTACATGCCATTTGAAACGCTAAGACAATGGGGCCCACCACCGATTGACGAGGGAATCAACGACTACAGCGTTGAGGATTGGTATTACTCACGTGCTCTTCACGCACCTGACTCCTTTGCTGCATTTCTTTCTTGCGTCAGCGAACAGAACAATGTCGTCTCACTGCGAGAAGCAGAGGAATAGCGTTAAGACTGCAGAATACCTGCTCTCTTTGGGTGAACCTGGTTTCCCGCTTTCGCGGGAAAGACGTTCTATCGCGGCAACGACGAGACGTACCTCGTACCCAGTACCTCGTACCTAGTACCTTGTCCCTATCTCAACGTATACTCCTTCATCTCTTCGATGTGCCCGCCTCGCTTAGTGCCAAACCACTCCTGCGATGGAGTAACTCTGCGAATGACGGTTCCGAGTGAAGGGGCAAACCACACATATGTAACTGCGCGCATATCAGATTCGATGGACTCGTTACCCTTGACGATGATTGAGTACGAGATTTTAAACTCGTATGCAGTAACTGATGTACCGTTGATCGGGAAGCTCTGCAGCGTCATGCGTTCTGCAGTAATGGACTTACCTGTCTCGTAGACAACGCCGTTGTTTGTGGTTTTATCACTGGTAAACACCGAACTCGGCACGCCGGATGAATATGGAAGGCGGATCCATGCGGTGTTGAAGAAGGCATCCTGCATGCCACCAACGCGCATTTGCACATCGTTGTATTGGTCGATGCGATAGTTGGCTGTATCAGCCCCTTGCACAACCCACACACCTGTTGAATTATCGACAACAGCATTTGTTGCAATTACGCTTTCGACGCGCTCTTTTTCGGTACCGGGCGACTTTGTGCCGTTGTCGTCGGTATCGTAGGTGCTGTAGGTAAAAGTGCTCCCTGTGCTGGGAACCTTATATGATACTGGTATATTGTCTGGTGATGTTGTGTCGGAGCAAGATGCGAGAACCAACACAGCGACGAGTGAAAGAAGGAAATGTTGCATGGAACGCAAGATATGAACAGTCGGCCTTCTCAGATATGGAGCACTATTCACTATTTTTCTCACTTGACAGAAGTCCTAAAACGTCGATTTCACAATCAAGACCGCATGAAAACATCCATTACCAAGCTGATTCCTGTCTCACTGTGCGTAACAGTCGCACTCCTGCTCACAAATTGTAGTGATCGAATCGTCGATGGACTGCTACGTCCCGGATTTCCACAAAACGGTGAGGTCTTCATCGACGATTTCACGAGTGACCTCATTTATGCTGCCTTCGGTGGATCCGATGTTAAGGCGTTTCAGGTGGATTATGCTACTACGCACAACAGTTCCAAAGCATCTATGCGATTTGAAGTACCCGATGCGAATAGTCCACAAGGAGCTTATGCAGGGGGCGCGTATTTCAGTAGAACAGGCAGAGACTTATCGGGATTCAATGCTCTCACGTTTTACATCAGAGCAACGCAGTCAGCCACGATCGATGTGGTTGGTTTTGGAAACGACTTTGGAGCATCAGCATACCAAGTAGCCATGAATGCGCTGCCTGTGAATACGAACTGGAAGAAGGTTGTGATACCGATCCCCGACCCTACCAAACTGATAGGTGAGAAGGGATTGTTTTACTATTCAACCGGACCGATGAATGAGAAGGGGTATACGTTTTGGATAGATGAAGTTCGATTCGAGAACGTACCAGACTTGGGAACTTGCTACGGTGCGATCTACTCTTCTTGGACATCATCGCAAAGGAATGTCCTGATGTTGATATCCTTGGCATCAACGCTTACCGCGGAATCTCATTCGACAATGCCTTTGAGAGAGTAAAGAACGAGTACGGTAAGCCGCTGATGTTTACTGAGTTTGGTGCCGATGCATTCAACACGCAAACAAATGCTGAAGACCAAGAATCACAGGCAACGTACCTACTTGGCAATTGGACGGAAATCTATGGCAATGCCGCAAGGAATGGGAAAGCCGGTAATAGCATTGGCGGTTTCACATTTCAGTTCAGTGATGGTTGGTGGAAGTTTGGGCAGACTGCAAATCTGGATGTTCACGACATCAATGCATCATGGTCCAATGGTGGCTATCAGAATGATTATGTAGCCGGCGAAAACAACATGAACGAAGAGTGGTTTGGCATATGCGCGAAGGGCAAGGTCAACGAGCAAAGTTTGTATGTGCTGTACCCACGTGCAGCATATTATGCGCTCAAGGAGCTGCATGCCTATGACCCCTATCGTGTAACGGCCGACTCATTACAACTCCTCGTGCAGGGGGGCACGGTAACACAATCCATGCTCATGGCAAATGCGGACAAGTCAGCGCGTGAACAATCCAAGAATGCCGTGTATCTGAGCGACCTTCAGGCGAACTTCACAACCTACAGCACGGGTGGAAGTTTGATCAGCACAGGACAATCGAAGATCACAAATGCTACTGCGTATCCTAGGCGACTCGGTTTCGATCACATGCAGTCATTCAACGTAGGTGTTACTGCAAAGCCAGCACCGAATGTCACGGCAAACGTGCAGTTTAATATTCTTGGTAATGTGGCTGAGAATCCAATCGATGAAGTATTCTATGAGAATCGTGGCAGACCGATCACGATCAACAATCCAAATGGCACGCAGCAAAACATTGTCAACGATAGAATACAACTCTACAAGAGCAGCTTATCGTGGAACTCTTCGTATATCAATCTGACGGGATTCTATAGAACAGGACACTTTCATTGGGGATATGAGGGTGACTTTTTTGGGCTCTATCCTGAAGCGAATTACGGACCAAACATTGACATCTACTCAGCTAACACGCCGTTTGGTTTTGAGATAGAAGGCAAGAAGTTTCTCAAGGGACTCAAGGTTGCCTTTGGTCCAGAATTGTGGTGGGGTGCAAACCCAGCGGTCTTGGTGAAATACACAACATCGCTCTACAACACCGACATCACGGGGATGTTTCAAGAGGACCTGATGCAACGGGGCAATGTGCAAAGCTCATTTGCCGTTCCTGTGCCCAAAACGAGAAAGGCAGCACTGAATCTCCAGAAGAAGTTCGAAAACATCGGGATCTCACTTGGGGGATTGTGGGCAGGCCAACCATTAAACGGCAGGCCGTTTCAATTGATGAGAGGCGATGTAAGCAGTTACGCCGTGTATCAGGATACAATCCGATCGTCGGACAACCTTGGTGGTAAGGTGAAGATTACCTACGAGAGTTCACTGTTCAATTGGTACGCGCTGGGATCGTACATGGGGCTTGTTGCCAATGGTGGTTTCAACGATACGAAGACATTTACAGGATGGAGACTCAAAGACGTTGGTAGTGGCAACATGATGAACGTCCTCTCGGGCTTTACCGTGAATGTTGGCCCCCTGCAGATTGCACCAAACATGCTGTGGCAAAAGCCCCTCGAGGGTCCAATACCTGCATGGGTGCAAGCACCGGCCAGACCCAGAAACATTTTGGACGATCCTTTTTCAGTTCGATCAAACAGAGAAACACTTGCCGGTGAACTTCTCTTGACCTACGACCCTACACCAGCAACGTGGATGTACGAGTGGGACAATGACAGAGCAGAAGATGCAACGTTCGCAGCAAGTGTAGACCTTATGTACCGTCATTTGCCCACGACACAAGACGCAGCGATTGGCATCTTATCGAACGGCAGAACCACATTCGTCTTCCCCGGTGCCGCACCTGCGCAAGACCTGTGGGAAGTGAACACGCGAGTTGTATCAAAGATCAACCCTGAATTAGGCTTCATCCTGAACTTCTACGCAGGCAATGGACAGGCCAATGGAAGCGACACGCGCACCATTCAACGCTTTGGTGCAGACCTCCGTACTATCTACAAGCAGTCAAAGCTAATCCTGTTTTGTAAACTCAACGACTGGGGTCCATTTGATTACCACCGGGACTTCAACCTAACGTTTCCTCTGCAGCTAATGGCCGAGCTATCAACAGAACTTGCTAAGCCCGATTGGTTCATGCTTCCAAGAACAAAGATTGGTATGCGAACAACGTACCGAACGTTAGACAAATACTCGCCAAGGTACGCTCCGACTCTCACGATCGATCCGGCTGGCAACTGGGTTCCCGATCCAAATGCCATCGGATTCCCTAACGGCAACGAATGGGAAATCAGAACTTTTGTTCAAGTGTCGATAGGTATGTGACGTCATTCTCCTGCCTCGAAACCATTTGCTTTGCGGCAGATCTGCCAGCGCGCAAATAACCTCATCGAAGCAACACTTCTGCAGGAATCTTCAGTTCTCTGTGGATGGTGCGCGCAATTTTTCTCTAATCACCACGATTGAATCAGGGTGTGGAATTGGACGATGAATATCCTCGTACTGTTTGATCAAGAGTAGTGCTACCTCGATCTTTCGCCCCAATGCTGAGGTTAGTTTGACACCTTTGTCAAGTTGCGCGTCAACCCATTCAAGGAACTCCTGATACTGCTGTTGGTTCTTGATAATTGAAAGCTCTATAGCTAACTCCTTCGTGGTTGAATCGACACAACATCAATGATGTCATATTCACTGTGTGTTCCAAACCATTTCACTTGGATCACACGGTACTCGAAGACGATGCGCACCACCAATCGATAACGATTGCCCATGATATTGAATAACTCGAGAATAAGAGTTTTTTAATAGAGAACCCATCGAGGAACACGACGGGAGTACAACATCAAGCCGTTCCCCGCTGCATCGAAAAAGACGATCCTGTCCCTTCCGTCCCTCTCGTCCCTCTTGTCCCTCCCGTCCCTCTTGTCCCTCCCGTCCCTCCTGCTCCCCTACACGTCACATTCGCCCCCTTTCGCGGCACATTGACATAAAGGGAATACTACATGTTACGAGCTGATGATGTTCTTGCGCTGCGGCTTATGGGCGGCGTTACCAATGATGACATAATTCGGGTTGCGCAGGTGTGCGATGATCTGCCGATGGCGCTTGCGATGCTGGGTGCTATGCCAACGGACCTCGATCGGTTGTGCGACGAGCAACGGGAGCGATGTATGATGCACGATGTAACGATCGTTACGGTCATGGATGATGCATATCCTGAACGTTTACGACATATCACAAATCCACCATCGGTGTTGTTCGTTGCAGGTATGTTGCCTGACCCCGCAACACATAGCGTTGGAGTTGTGGGTACGCGTCAGTGCACGCACCATTACGGTTTGCCGGTAACGCAGATGCTGGTTGCGGATTGGGCGCGCAGCGGCACGGTGATTGTATCGGGGCTTGCCCAAGGGATTGATACGATTGCTCACGAGTCTGCTCTGCAGAATACCACGCCAACCGTGGCTGTGATTGCTAGTGGTATCGATCGCATAACGCCGAAGGCAGCACACGAGCTTGCTGGACGCATACGCAGTGCGCATGGGGCTGTGATCAGCGAGCATCCCTGTGGGGTGGCTGCCCTGCCCCCTGCCTTCCCTGCACGAAACAGGATCATTGCGGCGTTATCCGATGCTGTGGTGGTGGTCGAGAGTAAGGCGCGCGGCGGTGCGTTGATCACGGCAGAGTTTGCGCGTCAGCAAGGTAAGCCCCTCTATGCTGTGCCCGGACCCATTACCTCTGCACGGAGCGAGGGGTGCAATGCTCTCATCAGCTCGGGTAAGGCTACGATGCTGCTCTCAAGCACATCAGTAATAGGTATTCCTCAAGGCACTGCGCGAGCAATGTCGCAACTGCCACTGGAGGTACTACGGATCGATGATGGAGCCCCTCATCACGTTGATGAGTTTTGCGCGATGTTTGCATGTGATGTGGCCACGGCACGAGGTAAACTGTTGGAGTTTGAACTTTCCGGGCTCGTAACGCAGTTAGCAGGCGAGAGGTTTGTTGTTCGACGGTAATCAGGAATTGTATGTCTGTTCATTCTCGCAAAGAAGATCATGTGCGCATAGCGCTGCAGGAAGATGTACGGTTTCGTCGCAAACGGACGTCGTTTGATGATTGGGAGTTCGTCTACAACGCCCTGCCTGAGATTGATGTTGCAGAAATCTCCACCCAGACGCCGTTCCTGGGAACAACGCTCAAGCTGCCGCTGATGATCACGGGTATGACAGGGGGCTATCCAGATGCAACACGCATCAATGGCGACCTTGCTGAGGCATGCCAGGACCTGGGCATTGCGATGGGCGTTGGGTCGATGCGCGCATGTCTTGAGTCAGCCGAGCACCGTGAATCGTTTACTGTTGTAAAGCAGTTTTCACACAACGTGCCCATCCTTGCCAACATCGGCGCTGTGCAGGCCGTTCGCTGGAAGCGCGCAGGAATCCTCGATCGCATGGTCGAGGCAGCCATCGAGATGGTCGGCGCTTCGGCCCTTGCTCTGCACCTTAATCCGCTGCAAGAACTCACGCAGCCTGAAGGCGAGCCAGAGTACCGCGGGGTAACTGGTGCTATTGCCTGGCTTGTTGAGCATTCGCCGGTTCCGGTGGTTGTGAAAGAAGTTGGTGCAGGGATTTCCATGAACGTGGCACAGCGTTTGGCGGGGGTAGGTGTAGAGATGATCGATGTTGCCGGAGCGGGCGGCACGTCGTGGTCTGCCGTCGAGATTATGCGTCACCCAACCCCCGACCAGGTAGATCATTTATGGGACGTTGGGATACCCACGGCCGAGGCGCTCGTGCAATGCCGGGGCATTGTGCCAACACTTATCGCCTCGGGCGGCATCTCGAACGGTGTGGATATCGCCAAAGCCGTTGCTCTGGGCGCTAACCTTGCTGGTGCGGCGCGTCCTTTATTATTAGCACACCATGCCGGTGGAACCGCTGCAATTTTGCAACTTGTGCGCAGCTGGGAACTGCAGATCCGACAAATGATGTTTCTTTCAGGGTCCGGCTCACTCGAGCAACTACGTACCACTGAAAACATGATATGTCTCCATTGACCACCGCTGCACCGATGGCCAACATTTCACAAGAAGCCTTAGCCCCCTACCTGACAGAGGTTGAGGAGGCACTTCAGAGCGCTCTCGCAGAATTCGACGAGCCCGGCTGTCTGTACGATCCCGTTCATTATCTCTTCGAAGGCGGTGGCAAACGGATACGTCCAGTGCTGACGTTGCTTGCATGTGAATGTGTGGGCGGCAACCGCGCAGTGGCGCTTCCGGCGGCTGTTGCTGTGGAGCTTCTACACAATTTTACGCTGGTGCATGATGACATTATGGACAGCTCTGCGAAGCGTCGTGGACGTGAAACGGTGCATGTAAAGTGGGACACCAACACAGCGATTCTTTCGGGCGATGTGATGATGGGCATGGCCATGCGCCTACTGCTGCGCAGCGCGCACCACGCTCCACGTCCACTTGATGTTGTGGATTCGTTCTCGACAGGTCTTATCGACGTCTGTGACGGCCAGGCCCTGGATATGGACTTCATGCAGCGTGCCGACGTTACAACCGATGAGTACTTCACCATGATCGAGCGCAAGACGGCACGTCTGCTCGAGATGTCTGTTGCCATCGGCGGCAATGTAGGGGGCACAACAAACGGCCGCGTCGAGGCGCTCAGAATGTTTGCGCGAGAGATCGGCATTGCGTTTCAAATGCAGGACGACATACTCGACCTCTTTGGGTCGGAGCAGTTTGGGAAGCAGCCCGGCGGAGACATCGTCGAAGGCAAGCGCACGTGGCTTGTGATCGAGTGCGCACGACGCGTTCGCAAGAACAGCGCAGCTACCGAAGAACATCGCGAAATGATCTACTCCTTCTTTGCCAAGAATGGACTGCCACGGGAAACCGTGCCAGCTGTGATCGACATGATGGAGCATTATGGTGTGATTGCCGATGCCAAGGCCGTGGTCGAACAACGTACCTCACGCGCCCATGCGCACCTGAACTCCCTGCCCGAGACCGAGGCACGTGAGCTAATGGGGCTCATGGCTAAGCTTCTGATGAATCGGAAGAGTTAATTTCGCGCATGCGAGTTACTATCATCGGAGCGGCAAAAAGCGGGCTCGCGGCCGCAGAGCTTGCCCAGCGTCAGGGCCACACAGTATTTGTCAGCGATGCAAAGACCCAAGAGGCAAGCCTGCAGAGCATTGCGCACCTTCAAGAGCTTGGTATCGATCATGAGTTTGGTGCTCATACCGACGCAGCACTACAGTCAGACCTGATCATTCTCTCGCCTGGGGTGCCCCCTACCAATCCTGTGCGCATTGAAGCAGAGCGTCAAGGCATTGAGGTTATCGGCGAATTAGAATATGCCAGCAGGTTTCTGACCAATCCCATAGTTGCGATCACAGGTACAAACGGTAAGACCACAACCACCGCGCTTACGGCACACGTGTTGCAGGGATGTGGTAAAAAGGCTGTTACCGCAGGCAACATCGGCACGCCATTGAGCAGTCTGGTTGGGAATGTATCGGAAGCCACAATCATCGTTACAGAGTGTAGCAGTTATCAACTTGATAGTACTGTAACGTTTCGTCCGGCGGTGAGTATGATCTTGAACATCACACCAGATCATCTTTCATATCACGGCACGTTTTCCAACTACGTGCATTCAAAGTGGAAAATTGTCCGCAACCAAAACGAGAATGACGTTGTAATTTTGAATGCCGATGATGCAAATGCAGCAAACGCAGCGTCGGTAGCTCGAAGTATGGTACGCTTCTTCAGCACAGAACATGATGTTGAAGGGGCATTCATCCGGGGGGGTGAAATCATACTCCGAGATAAGCAGCATTCAGAGGAGACACTCATGTCATTGCGTCGTCTTGGATTGCCCGGAGTACACAACGCAGCAAACTCCATGGCAGCCACTCTCGCGGCGCGGGCTTTCGAAGTCCGCAACGAAGACATCCGCGATTCACTCATGTCGTTTAACGGTGTTGAGCACCGACTCGAGAACACGCGCATCGTTAAGGGCGTGCGATTCATCAACGACTCCAAAGCAACCAACATCAACGCAACGTGGTACGCTCTTTCCAGCTACGATCGTCCAATCGTATGGATTGCTGGCGGACGTGGCGACAACAACGACTATGTGTCGCTGAACGATTTAGTTGCAGATAATGTTAAAGCCATTGTGTGCATCGGCGAAGAAGCAGACGCAATCTTTAACCATTGGTGCACTACCAAGCGCTGCGTGAAGGCCGCCACACTTGAGGAAGCCGTGCGCGCTGCAATGGATATCGCCGTTGCAGACGAGGTTGTGTTGTTCTCTCCTGCATGCAAGTCATTTGACATGTTTGCGAACTTTGAAGAGCGCGGACGTGCCTTCAAGCAGTTCGTAACACAGCTCTAATCGTATATGCCAGCTCCGATCATTGAGATATCACACCTTGCCAAGCACTATGGCAGTTTGCAGGCTGTTCGTGATCTCAATTTGACCGTTGAGCAGGGCGATATCTATGGCTTCTTGGGTCCGAACGGGGCTGGCAAGAGCACAACAATCAGGATGATGATGACTCTGATACGTCCAACCGCTGGAAGTATCAAGATCTTTGGTTTGCCTCTTCACGAAAATCGCTTCAGAATTCTGCGCCGGGTTGGTGCCATTGTGGAACGTCCTGACTTTTACAATTACCTCTCTGCTCGACGCAACCTCGAACTGCTCGGCAGGCTAAGCGGAGCCGATGTGTCGAAGTCCAACGTAAACCGCGTCTTGGGCATCGTTGGCCTGGGCGAGCGTGCCGAAAGTAGGGTTAAGACCTTTTCCCATGGCATGAAGCAGCGCCTCGGTCTTGCCCAAGCGCTGATAAACAATCCTGATCTGATTGTGCTCGATGAGCCCTCGACTGGACTCGACCCGCACGGTATGGTGCATATGCGCGACTTGATTTTGGAGCTTGCCAGCGACCATAAAAAAACTGTGTTTTTGTCGTCGCACATTCTGTCCGAAGTAGAGCTCACCGCAAACCGCATGGTGATCATCAATCGTGGCAAGACCATTATCGAAGGTTCGGTGCAGGAGCTACTAAATGCCGGACGCCTGAAGGTAACGATCGAAACCACGCAGGTGCAGCGTGCTGTAGAGGTTGTTGGCTCTACACCATTTGGTGAATGGATACAATCTTCTACTGAGCAAGACATCATCATGATGCTCAACCGAGAAGACATTCCCTCGGTGGTCTCTGTGCTAGCCACTGCTGATATTCCTTTGCGCGCGGTAACGCCCGTGCGATCACTCGAAGAATACTTCATCTCGCTTACACGGGAGAGTGCATGATCCTAACCGCCTATCGCGTGGAGATGTCGAAGGTGTTCTCGAAATGGAGAACCTTTATCGGCATTATGGCTCTGGCCTTCCTGATCCCTGTGATTGTGATCGCTATGAGCGTCGAGGGCGGCAAGTTCTTAAACTTTGCCACACAAAGCCTTTCACAGAACTTTGATATCAATGGCAACCTGATGAACGGCTATGCAGTAGCATTCATCATACTAAGCTCGCTCTATGTGCACGTACCATTTCTGATCACGCTTGTTGCCGGAGAAGTTCTTGCCGGCGAAGCCGCTGCCGGAACCTACCGTGTATTGCTTACTCGCCCCCTATCGCGTGCTACGATGGTGAACGCCAAGTACATGGCGGCACTCACGTATACGATCCTACTTGTGGCATGCATGGCTGCATTGTCTCTTGGCTTAGGTACATCGATTATGGGTACGGGCGACTTACTCGTGATTCGACAGAAGATTACCGTGATCACCGTGGATGACTTGCTATGGCGCTTCGGCTTTGCCTATGCATGGGCAGCTCTTGGTATGATCACCGTTGCCAGCATTGCGTTTCTATGCTCTGCGCTGGTTGAGAATGCCATCGGCCCCATCATGACAACGATGGCACTGATTATCGTGATGACCATCATCTCGGCCATCGACATTCCGCTGTTCGATTACCTTCGACCGCTGTTTTTTACCACGCACATGAATGCCTGGAAGCTGTTCTTTGACGATCCGATCAACTGGCAGCGTGTAACGACATCATTCTCGGTACTTCTCCTGCACATTATTGGTTGCTTTGTAGCAACGCATGTTGTTATCCGCCGAAAGGATATCCTGACATGATTCGCGTGATCGCACTCGCATTTCTAACAGCCGCGATCTGCGTGCATGCTGCCACGGACGCCAACTCGCTGCTCGAGGCAATGAAGAAGCGCATGCAGTCTGTCAAGAAATACACGGCAGACCTCAAGCTCAAGGTGGACATCCCCTTTATGAAGGTGCCTGATGCCGATGCGAAGCTCACGTTCAAAGCACCTAATACAACCAAGATCGAATCAAAGAGCTTTGCCATGCTTCCCAAGCAGGGTCCGGAACTGAATGCCTTGAATATTCTTCAAGGGGGCTTTGCAGCCGTAGACATGGGTACCGAGAACATAGCCGGCAAACCACTTCGTAAGGTAAAAGTCCTGCCAGCTGATGAGTCGTCAAACATTGTTGTAGCAACCCTGTGGATTGACGAAGCCGCATTGCTCGCGCGCAAAGTAACATCGACCACCAAGGCAGGTGGGTCTGTAACTGCAGAGCTCTCCTACGACAACCCGAAGGCTGCTGCGTATTGCCTGCCGAGTTACATCAAGTTGATGATGGAGGTTCCAAACTTCGAGATTCCTCGCTCCATCACCGGTGATTTCGACGAACAGTCAACGCCGAAGAAGCAGACATCCAAGGACGGCAAGACCAAGGCAAGCGTCCAGATCTGGTACACGAAGTACAGCTTCTGATACCATGAAGAGTGGCTTTGTAGCATTTCTTGATCGTTACTACGAGTGGATGCTACGCATTGCTTTTGCGATCGTCATTGGCTGGTTTGGAGCTCTCAAGATTGCGCACATGAGTCCTGCAGAAGAGCTCGTTGATGCAACGCTCCTCTGGACACACATTCCTAACGTTAGTTACTATCTCGGCATCTGGGAAGTCATCATCGGACTCTGCTTCCTTTTCCCGCGCCTAACAACACTCACAATGCTCATGTTCATCGTACACATGGGCGGCACGCTGTCACCCCTATTCATGCTCCCCGAGCAATCCTGCATCCGCATTCCCTTTGGCCTCTCCCTTGCCGGACAGTACATCATCAAGAACCTCGTGTTCCTGGCCGCCGGCGCCGCGCTGTATGTGAAGTGGGAGAAGTGTAAGACGACGCTGTAAGGGCGAGCCGATGGCTCGCCCGAAAAGGGCAGATCGTCTTTCCCGCGAAAGAACACCTCGCGAATGCGGGGCGAGCATGACGTTCGTACCCCTCGTACCCTGCGTACCCTCGCACACATGAGTACCTGTCGCTCCTGTCCCTCTCGTCCCTACCGTCCTTTTTTGGGCGAGCCACCGGCTCGCCCCTACGTATTCAACACGATCCCTACCGGACAATGGTCGGAGCCCATGACGTCGGGAAGGATGAAAGCGTTTTTCAGCGATGGGCGCAGTCCTGGAGTGATCCAGAAGTAGTCGATGCGCCAGCCAACATTGCGGTCGCGTGCGCGCGTGAAGTAGTCCCAGTAGGTGTAGTTGTCGGGCTCGTCAGAATGGAACTCACGAAATGTATCAAGCCATCCATCGGTGCTCATAGAGTCGAGCACCGCACGTTCTTCAGGAAGAAATCCGGTGTTGGATTCGTTTTCTTTGGGACGCGCCAGATCAATGGGATGGTGTGCGATGTTGTAGTCGCCACAGATTACGATGTGCTTGCCCCCTGCCTGCTGCTCTTTGCAGCGTGCAAGGAGCGCGTCGTAGAACTTGAGCTTATATGGCACACGCGAGTTGCCGGTGGAGCCGTTTGGGAAGTAGACGTTGTAGAGTACGAAGGAGCCATAGTCGAGCTCGAGAATGCGCCCCTCTTCGTCGAATTCTTGGATGCCGAGATGTTGGTTCACAGAAAGAGGCTCCGTGCGGCTGAGCACTCCAACGCCCGAATAGCCGCTCTTGCGCGTGCATGAGTGCCAGTACGTGTGATAGCCGTGTTCCTTGACCTCAGTGGGGATCTTGCCTTCGTCGGCTTTGGTTTCTTGGAGGCAGATAATATCTGCCTTGACCTCGTCTACCCAATCAAGAAAGCCCTTCTTCATCACAGCACGGATGCCGTTCACGTTCCAACTGATGAGCTTCATCGTCCGACCTTGAGTTCTGACATTGTAAACAATGATGTTAACTCGTAGCCGGCTTCTTCAAGCTTGCCGCGCCCGCCCTGCTCGCGATCAATTACACAGACAACTTGGCTCACGATAGCTCCGATAGATTTTAGGTCGTTGCCAGAGATGATGACCTGTCCACCAGAGGTTATGACGTCCTCTACGATGAGGAGTTTCTTCCCTTCAATAGGCGGACCCTCTGCAAGCTTACATGTGCCATAGTCTTTGGCTTTCTTACGCACAAAAACAGCCGGTATGCCGGTCTCAAGCGACAGCGCAGTTGCTATGGCAAGGCCGCCCATCTCGAGTCCAGCGAGGTACTCCGTACCCTCGGGCACCATTGGTGCCATGTGCTGAGCAATTGCTCTGAGCAGCTTCGGATCGCTCTCGAATTGATACTTGTCGAAATATTCGTTGCTCGTAATTCCACTATGCAGCTTGAACTCTCCCGTCAAGTGGGCAACGTCGTAAATAGTTTGTGTTAGGTCGTGCTTTGTCATGGGGCAAATCTACTGCGAGTAAAAACGACAACGGCACGAGCTGTTGCTCGTGCCGTTGAGGTGTGAATAACTTTTCGTTCTTCGTTATCGTGTGATCACAAGCATGGTAGACGTGCGATGTCCGGACGAGACCACCGTCACTGTATACACTCCACTCGCAAGTGGGGCAACATCAATGTTCATTGCTGAGACCACTGTGTTGTCTGCATTGCGTGAGATAACAACAGCACCCGCTGCGTTCGCGATTTCAACTCTATCGATTCTTGTCGACGCGCCAACAGCAATCGTGACTGTCTGGGACGTAGGGTTAGGATAGAGACTCAGAACAGGTACAGATGACTCTTCATCCACTGATACTGGCTCGTTTTTGTAGACTGTCACATCAGAGACGTAGGACACGTCGAGTCCGCACTCGTTCTTCACAACGCACACGTACTTACCAGCATCATTCAGTGCAGATGCTGCGACAGTAAGTGTTGGCAGAGTTGCACCTGGAATGTCCTTACCATTACGCGCCCATTGATACGTGAGTGCAGGCGTGCCACTTGCCTGCACTTGTAACTTGATCGGTTCGCCTTCCTTGACTCGAAGGCTCGGCACGGGCTGTAATGTGAAGAGCGGCTTGGCCGCGCTGGAAATCGTCACAACGTCAGATGTTGTGGTCTGACCGCAGTCACCCGTCACACGCACAGCATACTTGCCAGGCTTTGTCGTCGCATAGGTGTTTGCTGTTGCAAGTGCAATTGGCGATCCATCACGAAGCCATTGGTAACGAAGTGCTGTTGAACCAGAGGCAGCAACACTAAACTGGAAGAACGTGCCTTCGCACAATACGTCCGTACTCGTGCCGTTAGGAGCAAGGGGCTGACGAAGAATTGTCGGCATAGGGCGGACAGTAACGTTCACGTTGCGTGAGAAAAGGTTGTCATTTGACGGGAATCCTGTCGCAACACAGATATACTCCTGAGCATCTGCCGCTGTTGCCTTGGCAATGCGCAACGTTGGACTAGATGTACCGCTGAATCTTGCACCGTCATTGAGCACTGTACCATTGGCAAGTCGCCACTTGTACTGTACTCCCACATCGCCACCGCTGGAAGATGCGCGCGAGGTCAAGACAATCGTATCACCGGGACATACTGTTGTATCTGCAGGTTGCTCAGTGAACTGGATCCGTGGGATATATACTCGTGCATCACGAGTGCGCACGTTACTGCAGCCCCCTACAACTGTGCAGTAGAAGCGTCCGGATGTATCTGCGAACGTCACGTTCCGTATGGTGAGTTTGTTCGTTGTAACGCCAGCATACTTAGCGCTGTTGGCAAGGGGCTGACCAGCCCTAAACCACTGCAGTGTTTCCCCTGCCGTTGTCGTGGCTTCAAAGTCAAGGTCAACCGTCAATCCAGCATCAATCTGCGTCAACACGCGTGGCTCGCGTGTTATGCGTGTGCGTGTAAAGAGTGTTAACACCGTGGGCTTCGTGCTTGCCGGCAGACCATTTGCAGGCGTAATCGTACACGTATACGTACCTGCTGCTGAGCTGTTGATGGCATCAAACGTGTAGGTAGCCGAAGTGGCACCTGCGATGTTCGTGCCGTTGCGGCGCCATTGGTATAACAGTGAAGGACCTTGTGCCACGACCGACAACGTGATGCGATCACCAATACACTGCGTGAGCGCAGTTGCCGGCTGCGTCAGAATACGTACCGTCTTCATCTGCATAACACTCATCGTTCCACTGATCTCATTGCCAACCAACAGAAGATCTGTGCTATTCGGACTTGCTGTTGATGGGATGTGGCAGATCACCTCTGGCCCCAGGTCTCCAACTGTACCGTTGTCGACATTCGCTAGGCTCGGCGTTACAGTGAAGTTGCGTGCGTTGAAGTAGTCAGAGTAAGAAGGGGCTGTAACGTTTGAGATGTTGTACATGAACACACCACCAATACGCTCGTTACCGACCATGACGTACGTGGAGTCGTTGATGACTGTTGAAGTAATAGCCTCTGGCTCTGGCCCCTTGTTGTCGGAGCGATCGTCCATGGAGTTGGTTGTATGCCCTGCGTTGAAGTTCGAAGGATAGAATGCGGCTGTGCGTGTTTCGAGCTCATTACCAGAGTCCCAGATCAGATTACCATCTGCGTTCCAGAGTGTGAAGCCACGTCCGCCGAGTGTGTAGATCTCATCAAAGATTCCATCGCCGTCCAGTTCACCCATATTCGTGACAACGCTCAGACGTCCTAGCTGTGGGTTTGTCTTAAGCGATGGGAACGAACTGAGAAGGGTTGCGTCAATTGGGAACCCGCTCGAGCCTGCGCGAATCTCCTCGACAAACGTACCCCACTCACGAGCATCACCTTCGTTCGCTGTTGCGAGGTAGGTCTGACCGCCAATCGTTACAGCTGTTATGGCATCTGGTTGATACATGCCGTAAACAGGCCAGTTACCAATTTTGATGGCTGCGCCCGACCCGGCCGCGTTATCGCGGTCACTTGGGTCGAGTCCATTCGGACGATCAAATGTGATGAGGCCTAGAATTGGATCATTCTGAGAAACCGTGATGCTTCCATTTGGTGGCGATGGAAGCAGTGAGCCCCCTACACCAAAGTCGTTGTCGTTGATCACGGCAAAGGTTGTCGCATTGATGCGTGCAATACCCTCTACCTTGTCCACTGCTCCATAACCAACGCCTGGTAGGTAAACGCTCTTCTTCTTGACAACTGGCTTAACACCAGCAACTGTAAGTTCTGCGAAGGTGCATTGTTCAAGTGTCTTCCCTGCTGGCAGCGTTGGCGTGACTACCGCAAGATTTGTTGCACCCTTGAGATTGATTTCAAACACGTACTTGCGAGCACGAAGGCCCGTAGCATCGTCGCGCTCAACGACAAAGAACTTTCCGCCACCGAGTGATACTGCATCACCAATCTTGTCGCATGATCCAGCCTTCTCGAACATTGGGTAGAGATACTCACCAACGATCTGCTTTGTAACAACATTCATCGCGATGATGCGGCAGAACGTCGATGCTTTTGATGCTGCATCGGTTGTGTTATCTGGATTATCAATCGGACTCTGGATGAAGGAATACAGGATGTCTCCCTCTATGGCACAAGCTTCGAAACCACGATTAGCTCTGCGTTGTGCGTACACAGCTGGTAACAGCTCATTCCCATATGTCCCTGCGGCGGCGCCTACAGATGCAGCAGTTCCTGCAGGTATGTATCGATCGATCAGCTTGCCAGTGTTGCTGAAATTGTAAATCGCTGGTCGATACTCATCAACCATCCACCACGTGCCAGCGTTGTCTACGACGATACCCTCTAGGTCTGCACCAAATGGGTCGTTCGGAATATCATTTCCAAAGAGGTCAACCGGAAGTTCGTCTGTGTATGCTGTGCCTGGTGCACCCGCCTGCAGATTTGGAAGGCCTGTAATTGGTGTTGTGCCATCAGCTCTGGTGAGCTTTATTCGATTCAACACAGTAAATGCGCCCGTTGTCTTGTCGAGCTCAATTCTGATAACTTCAGCTTGATAATCGGGCAGTGCAAATGGACGGCGCGTCAATCCGCGAATCACGATTGGTTCGCCGTTTGGTCCACGATCTGGATGCGTCAAGAAACGAAGCTTCGTTGTATCCGCGCCATACCCGTCGAACCAGAGTCCGGAGAACCCACCCATGAGAATCTGCTGTCCCGCAGGAGTTGTTCCAAGCACGGGGCGATTTGACCACGTGTAGTTCGTTGATCTCGGAAGCCCCCTGCTGTAATCTTTCCAACCAAGCGGCATAACGCGAAGTAGTGCAGCATTGTTGATATCGATCACGGCGATGGCATTGTTTTCTTGCAGAGTCACATACGCTGTTGCGCCGTCAGCAGAGATAGCCGCATACTCTGGCTCTAGATCCTGTGCAACAGATGAGAAGATCTTAGTGCCAAGTGAATCGCGGAAGCCATAGATACGCACGCCAAGTGCGCGCAGAGAATCTTGTCTCCCGTTGAGAGATGTGAATGTCACAGTCTGAACAGTTGGGCTCGTGGGATTCGTTACGTTGATGATCGAAACACTACCTTCGGGGTCCACTGTATAGTTGTTCTCTGGCTCTCCCTCGTTGCAGACAATCACGCGCTGTCCGTTTGGTGTAAACGCCAGCATGTCTGGCAATGCGCCCACTGTTACCTGCGAGCGCAGGTTCCCTGTCATATCGAGGAATACGACCTTTCCAGGATTGGACTTCAACACTGCATCTTCGAGTGCAACTGCTACGAGGCCGTTCTTAACTGCTACGCTGTTCACCTTACCACCGAATGGTGTGAGTGCTACATCTCGTACAAGCGTTGGCTGTGTTGGATTAGCAATGCTCACAAACGTAAGCTTGTTGACGAAGGCATCAGATAGGATCGCTATGCGAGAAGCTGAGTCGTACGTTACAACTTCCGCGGAGCCTTGATCAAAGGTCGCAGGACGTTGCGTATGACGTGACAATAGCTGCAGGATGTTACCTTGCGTTGGTGTTTGTGAGAAAAGCTGCGTCGGCAGGAGACAAATGCTCAGCACAACACAGAGTACACTAATGCGTCTCATGCGACTACCTCGATATATTGAGTGTGGAAGAATTACGGCACGAAATTCCCGCAACAATGTATCGTGTACGTTTCCACTTTGTAACCTTTGTGCAACGGTATTACGGAATTGCAATGCGTTATCGAATCGTAACAATCATGATCATCGCCGCGATGGGGCTTACGTCTTGTGCATCTGTCGGAGACTGCCTCAAGGGCGTAACCGTGCAGAACTTCAGCGTTACACTCGACAAGGGCATGTGCTTCGGACAGTGTCCGGTGTTCAACGGCTCTGTGTTGGGAGATCGTAACGTGATGTATAACGGCATTCGCTTTACCGACCGCGAAGGCATGTTTAAAGGCACAGTATCAGAAACCGAACTCTGCGAAATCGTAACGGAGATTCGCGACAACAGCGTCATGTCGCTCGATACGAACTACCGCGAAAACGTAGCCGATGCACCTGAAACTGAACTCCGTGTTGTCTATGCCGGCAAGGTCAAGACATTCCGATGGAATCTCTCAACGCCAGCCCCCTTCAAGAAACTTGAAGCGCTGATGATCAAGCACACGCACGAGAATGGGACGTTGAGGAAGTTTTAGTCCCTCTCGTTATCTAACAACGCCAGAATACAGAAAGGCAATCCCGCCTGTGAGTTCTTCGTAGCTGCAGTCGGTTAGCCGTCCGGTGGAGTGCATCAGGGCTGTGAATTGTTCTCTGCAGGGGAATGCGGCTGCCGTTGTGGGTAGGTATTCATAGGCCTTGCGGTTGCCCGTGAGGAGCCCACCAATGAGCGGAATGATGTTCTTGCTGTAGAATCTGTAGGTAAGGCCCATGATGCCACGGGGCTGACCAAACTCGAGCACAACAATGCGACCGTCGGGTTTTACAACGCGCGCCATTTCTGCAAGCGCGGTCTTGGGATCGTCGACGTTGCGGATGCCAAACGAGATACTTGCCACGTCGAATGTTGCGTCCGCATACGGCAGATGCATGGCATCGGCAACTTCAAAGTCTACTGCAAGCCCCTTACTTGTTGCCTTGGCAGGTGCATGCGACAGCATGTCGGCATTGAAGTCTGTGCCAAGTACCTTGCCCGTTGGCCCGACCGTGCGCTTGAATTCTAGGGCTAGATCACCAGTGCCCGTTGCACAGTCCAGCACAGAGCTGCCGGACTTTGCGCCGCTTACCTTTACCGTACGCTTTCGCCAAAGGTGATGGATACCGAGCGAGAGAACGGAGTTTGTTAGGTCGTAGCGAGGGGCGATGTCGGAGAACATCGCATGGACGGCTTGGCTCATGCGTCAAAAATACGTTGAACGGTGTTCCATGCACTCAGCATCACAGCGGGCGTACCCTGACCTGGGAATGCGCTGTCGCCGATGTGATAGAGTCCGCGAAATGGTGTTTGGTTTGGTGGCAGTGTAACAAGCGGACGCGCCACATCGTGCGGAATACCGCCCACATAGCCGTCGTAGCGCTGCGTGTAGGTAACCCACGTGCGCGGCGTTCCTGCATCCTGCACGGAAACGACCATACCGGCAAACTCGGGCATACGACGCATGATGATGCGCATGATGTGCTCATGCACCCGCTGCTTCTGCTCTCGATATGCTTCGTCGGACAGCCCCTTCCAATCATGCGAGCGCGCATGCGTGCTCACAGTAACGGTGCTATGTCCGGCAGGCGCTTTCTCGCGATCATCAGGATGCGAAATCGTCAGGAACAGCGACTTCGAGTGCACATGCGGTATCGGCTCATCAAGGTGAAGCTGCACGTATTGTCCCGGCAGCTTCGGCACACCCTCAAGCACAAAGTACGCTGTTACGGCGCACCACGAATTATCGAACCGGCGTCCTTTCTTCTGATACCATGATGCAACCCTGCCCTCGGTAAGCGATGGCATGTTCCAGATCGGGATCGATGAGATCACATTCGTTGCCTCGTAGACTTCGCCGCTGGCACATGTTACGCGCCAAGTGTTTGTTGACGGGTTGCGCACTATCGAGGTAACGCTCCGACGAAACTTGATGCGAGCCCCGTTTGCTGTTGCCGAGCGCATCAGCTGAAGTGCCGGTCGATACATTCCTCCCATCGGGTAGTAGGTATCACTCGGGTATGTTAGCCCCATAGCACCAGTTAGGTAAGGGGCTTTCTCTGATGTGTTCTGGGTACTGATCAAGAGCTGCTCGTCGATAAAGTCGCGGAATGCCGGATCTCTGTGCACGCCGTAGCGCTCCATGAGCACGTCCACCGGACGTATCAATCCTGTGGCAAGAGGAGCCCCCTTTAATGCTGCAGGTGAGAGCAGCTTGACGTAATCACTCATCTGCGCTGGCGGAAAGTGCGTGAGCCCGCCGATCAAGCCCCACACGCCTGATTCGAGCTGGTAGAGTTTGTTCCAGAACCCAGCCTGATTGCCTTGGGGAAAGATGCGCTGCACTTCTTCGATCCACGCATGTTTTTCTGCATGGCGCACAACATCGGCATGTGGGGTGCGAATGAGCATGCCGGGATCCTGACGCACAACATGCGGCGTGATACCAAGCTTTTTGAAGACACGTCCAGCAGGTTGATGCTCGCGCAAGCCAGCAATGGTAGTTGCGCCAACATCAAACGTGTAGGGTCCTTTGCGAAAGAACGATGCGCAGCCCCCTAGCGTATCATGCGATTCAAGAACTATTACATCGTGTTGCTCGTTTGCTAAGAGCGCGGCTGCCGTAAGACCGGCGTAACCTGCGCCCAAGACAATGCTTGTTGCAGATGTTGTCATGCCCGATAAACACGCTGTTTCCGGCATCCGTTCCATTGCCATTCCTGCTAGATTTGCGTATGCAGAACCTCATCCGCCCCCTCGCTTTACTCGTAGCTGTACTCGCCGGCATGTTCGCTGTAACAGCACAAGAACACCGTGAAGATGGAAGTCACATTCGAGCTCGCTACGAAGACTTCCTGAAACGACGTGAACCAAAGGTCCGGACGCTTGCAAATGATGTGCGCAGCAAGGCCATCACGGAACTCTCGAAAACACAGTCAAAGCTGCGTGAGACCAATCAAGCAGAACAGCCACAGTGGACACAAAAGGGTCCGCTGCAGATTGGTGGACGTATCAAGAACATCGTTGTAGACCCAACGAATAACTCCAATATCTACATCGCTGCTGCTGCAGGGGGCGTATGGAAATCAACAGATGCCGGGGAAAGCTGGAATCCGATGATGGACTTTACGAATGCCATTGCAATGGGTGCCTTGTGCATGGATCCCGAAGACCCGAAGGTTCTTTATGCAGGCACCGGCGAACAGGTGCGCGGCGGGAGCATCTACCTCGGTGCCGGACTCATGAAGTCCACCGATGCCGGCCAAACCTGGTCAGTTGCAGGCCTCACATCCGTTGGATCGTTCTCGCGCGTGTTCATGCATCCAAAGCAGCCAACCTTGATGATGGCTTCTGCCATGAATGCAGATGCCGGCGTGTGGAAGAGCACCGATAAGGGGCTCACATGGACGCGCGTGTTAAAGGGTCAGGCCTACGATATGTCCATGGACCCAACAGATCCACAGCGCTGGGTTGTGGCACTGCCCGAAGACGGGCTGTTGGTTACCACCGACGGCGGCACAACATGGAAACCACAGATGAGTGGTCTCAATGGAACAATCGGACGATCAAGCGTGATGATCGCCCCCTCTAATCCCATGTACATCTATGCTCTGGTGGAGCTCGATGGGCTTGCTACGATCGTTCGTTCAACAGACGGAGGAAAGAACTACGCTGTCCTCTACCGCGATGCCCAAGGATGCTTCTTTGCCGGCGATTGCTCCCCAAGTAGCAGTCAGGCATTCTACGACAACCTATTGACGGTCAATCCGACCAATGCCAATCACGTGATTGCTGGAGGCATCGATTTGTGGATGACCAACAACGGCGGTGCCTCGTGGGCAAACGTCACGAACGGCTATGCCGACGGCGACGGTGGTAATGCACCACACGTGGATCAGCATTGTGTGACGTTTGATCCCGTTGATGAAAACATCGTGTATGCCGGCAACGACGGTGGCATGCTCAAGAGCACAGATAAAGGGGCTACTTGGAAGCATATCAACAACAATCTTGCGGTTACGCAGTTCTATGCATTCGATGTTGACAGAACCACGCGCGAACGAATGTTTGGTGGAACCCAAGACAACGGAACACTTGGTATTTACGAGGGCACAGTAGACTGGGAACGTGTATGGGGCGGCGACGGCATGGTTACGCTTGTTGATCCGTCTGATGGTAACATTGTTTACTGCACAAATCCCAATGGCTCGATCGTTCGATTGGATTTTGGTCGGCAATCAGCGCGCGGCATCATGACGGGTATCAACACAAATGAATCTGCCGAGTGGGTTGCCCCCTTGACAATCGATCCGTTCAACGCCAGCGCCCTCTGGACGGGACGTCAGCGCGTGTACTTTACCGATAGCAAAGGCGATGTCTGGTCACCATCATCACCCCAGTTTGCCAGTAATGTCTCAGCAATCACCTGTTCTCCGGCCGATGAAGAGGTTATCTGGGCGGGCGGCGCAATGGGCGACATTTGGGTTACAACCGATTATGGAATGAAGTGGACCGAAGTAAGCGGCAACCAGCTGAGCATGCTCTACGTATCCGATATCGCTTGCGACAACGAAAAGAAGAATGTTGCTTGGGTAACCTACTCCACCTACGGCACGCCGCAAGTATGGCGCACAACAGATATGGGCAAGACATGGGAACCACGCTGGTCGGGCATGCCGGATCTTCCTGTAAACTCGATTGAGTTACATCCAGATGACAATAACATTGTCTTCATCGGAACCGACGTCGGTGTGTTTGTGTCCTTCGATGCCGGAGGCTCTTGGATGCCCTACGGCAAGGGGCTTCCCCGCTCCCCAGTTCTTGACCTGCGCATTGATCCAACGTTCGGATACGTGCGGGCAGCAACACACGGACGCTCAATATGGGAAACATCGTTACTATCGGTTCGGCCGAGCGAGCCCCTTGTAACCTCACCTGTTGGTGGAGAGCATCTCATCGGACTGCAGCAAACGGTGCTTTCGTGGACAGGTGTTCCATCACCTGTGACCGTTGAATATTCCATCGACAACGGTACGACGTTCCGCACGATTGCTCGCGACATAACGTCGAGCGTGCTACAATGGCAGGTACCCAATGCACCATCAAGTACAGCCATCATACGTGTATCGAGCCAGTCTTCCTCGTCCGTTGTTGTAAGCAGTCGGACATTCTCCATTGGTCGCCTTGCCAAGGGCATCATCCAGTCGCAACGTGGCATGGGATGGATTCCTTACGGACTTTCCTACGATGGCAAAGGCGGGCTCTGGACAACGAACTTCCGCGCGGGAACGCTGCACAAGATCGATCCAACAACACTCGTGCCGATCAAGACCGTAGTGATGAAGAATGCTGGAGACAGTCTCTTTACAGACCTGTGCTATGACAAGGTCAAGAACGAGATCTACGTACACCGACTTAACTCCGGCGACGGTGCTTCGACGCAAGTTGTGGTAGTCGATACGAACGGCAACCTGTTACGCACTTTCCCTTCTGCTGCACGCAGATATGGCATCGGCATTGAATTGGTCAACGGCACACTCTACGGCTGTGAGCGCGATGGCGAGCGCTTCTTCGTGGGCATGAACCCCCAGGATGGACAAGAAACGTACTCGGCCTACAACCCATTCCAGCAGACATATGGTCCACGAGGCCTTACAACAGACGGACGCGGCAACTTCCTGCAAGTATGCACAGGCTTTGCCCCAGGGGGCGGTGCATTGCAGAATGCAAGCATCTCAGAGATCCCAATGCCAGTTGGTAAAATGATGCAGATCACAGATGCGTTGCCGTTGGAATCAACGCGCGGACTCATCAACGCTCGTGGTGTTGAACTCGACACACGCGACGAAACAATCTGGATCTCCGATATCAATGGTACGATCTGGAAGTTCACAGGCTTGCGCTTTGTAGAGCCCCCTATCACATCGGTACATGATGACGTTGAATCACCAACAGGATCGCAGATCACAATCATACCGCACCCAGTGCGCTCTAGCGCGTTGATCAGCGTGGCAGCCTCTGGCATTGCGCGCGACGTCATGACAACGATTTATGATATCACAGGTTCCGCGGTGCTCACACTCCCTCGAGAGCATCAATCAGCTGATGAGCTTCTTCTGCTTCGCATACCTGATGGAAAGCTCACACCAGGTAGCTACGTTATCAACATCGATACAACCAACGAGCCCCCTCTTCGTCGTCCGTTTGTCGTTTGCGAGTAAGCATCCATTTCTCTTTTCTGCACTTCAACGAGAACTATGCAACACGTCATTCTCTCGATCATTACCATGAGCATCGTCTGGTACGCATGGCAGAATTTTAAATGGATTGATCGACTAAAAGCCAGCGACATCGAGTTGACCGATGAACAACGTCAACAACGTCAAATGCAGTATATCATGCGCATCGTATTCTGTCTCGTTATACTTGCGATGTTACCATTCATCTTTACATTCATCGTTAAGTAATGTCTACCAATACGCCAGAACCACATAAGCAAGGTCCTTCTGCAACAGAGCGCAAGTTCCTTGAAGGTCCGCACTCGCGTCTGCGTGAGTTTTCATTCGTTGTGCGAGTTATGCTCGAGTTCATCAAGGGATTTCGCACACTCCACTTTGTTGGCCCCTGCATAACAGTCTTTGGATCAGCACGATTCAAGCAGGACCACACATACTACCAACTAGCACGCGACGTTGGTTCGCGCCTTGCGGACATGGGCTTTACCGTTATGACAGGCGGCGGTCCGGGCATCATGGAAGCTGCCAATCGCGGTGCAAAAGAGGCAGGTGGCACAAGCATCGGTCTCAATATCATCCTTCCATTTGAACAGCATGCTAATCCATGGCTTGATGTGATGATCAACTTCGAGCACTTCTTCGTCCGCAAGGTCATGCTCGTAAAGTACTCTTTAGGTTTTGTTGTAATGCCAGGGGGCTTTGGAACACTCGATGAGTTATTCGAAGCCATCACACTGATGCAAACAAAAAAGATCTTCAACTTCCCAGTTGTTCTGATGGGCACGGAATACTATACCTGTATGATGGACGAGATCAAAAAGACGATGGTAGACAACAAAACAATCAGCCCCGAAGATCTTGATCTGTTTTTTGTTACCGACAGCATTGATGAAATGGAAGCATTCCTCCGCAAGAGCGTTGTAAAACGATTTGGTCTGAAACAGCAACTATTCATTCCTAAATCATGAATATCTGTATCTACTGTGGCTCGCTATCGGGGTCGAATCCTGCCTACACAGCTGCAGCAGAAGAAGTTGCTGATGAGCTCGTTCGTCGCCACTGGGGTTTAGTCTATGGCGGCGGCAGCATCGGTATTATGGGCTCAATTGCCCGCACGGTTCGTGCTGCTGATGGATACGTGCATGGTATAATCCCGACATTTCTGGCCGTCGATGAAGTGTTGTATGCAGAATGTACAGAGCTCACAATCGTTGAAACAATGCATACTCGCAAACAATTGATGATCGATCATTCGTCGATGCTGCTTGCTCTACCAGGGGGCTATGGTACGCTTGATGAGCTCTTTGAGGCCATCACGTGGAAACAGCTCGGGCTGCATGATAGACCCATCGGATTACTCAATGCAAATGGATATTTCGACCCACTACTCGCACTGGTAGACCACATGTCTGCAACTGGTTTTGTTCGTGAACAACACAAGTCCATGATGGTCGTATCAAGCTCAGTTGCAGACCTACTTCAGGCACTTGAAGCGCAAGCAGGAAATCCACTATACGACAGAACGGAACGCGGATAGATAGATGCTCAAGGATCTGCTGTTCCACAGCGCTGGGTCGATCATCCGCGTAGGTACGTCGCGTCCACTGCAACCAGAAGACGCCCCCTCTCTACCCAAGTTTCTCGAGCCGCGCAATGCTCCGGAGGCTTTTGCTGGAATAGATGCGTCTCACCCTTGGCGCTTCATCTTTGGTGTGTTTCGGGCAACAGGAACGCCTGCTAGACGCATCGGGCTGTTGGTAGCGACAAAGGTGCTGCTCGCAGCACTTTCGCCATTGATTCTCCATAGACTCCTTGAGCTCCTTCCAAACGTTAGCGATGCTCACTTTGCGCTCACATGGCAGGCACTTCCCCTGGCCGCATTTGCTACGGCGCTCTCGCTCGGACTCTTAGGCATGGTTGGTGCCATAGTGCAGCAGCACATCTACTTTACCATGCTGCGGGGTTATGCCACAGTTGTCAACGGCATCAACAATCGTGTAATGCACCTCACTCTGCGTCTGCGCAGATCTGCACGGTCGATGATGCAGACGGGCGATCTCGTTAATCACCTCTCGAGCGACACGGATGCCATGGCAGAGGCCATGTTCTTTATCCCGGAGTTTATGAACTCAGCACTGCAGACAATTGTGGTTATTTGCCTGCTGTGGCATTACTTGGGCCTCGCAACATTGGTATCACTGGCAATGCTGCTCATCATCTCGCCCCTTACCATTGTTACGGCCAGACGCTTTCGTAAGCTCGACCACGAGATCATGGAACTGCGCGACACGCGCGTAACACTGATGTCGCAGATACTGCAGGGTATTCGTGTTGTTAAGTATCATGCGTGGGAGAGCTCTGTTTCTGGTGAAGTAGCACAACTGCGCAAGCAGGAGATTGGAACACGCATACGCATTGTGAAAACAGACGCACTGAGTAACGTGATCTTTGTCTCGGCGTCCACACTCGTTGGGTTTGCAGGCTTCTACACCTACACGTTGTTAGGCGGCACTCTCACAGCACCACTGATTTTTGCCTGCTTAGCACTGTTTACCATGCTCGAAGAACCCTTCGGCATGATCAGTCACTTACTTGCCAATCTACAGCATGCACGCGTGGCCTCAACAAGGCTCAACGCGTTCTTTCAAGCGTCTACACGTGAGGTTGAGTCAGCGCCGATCGACGACGCACCGCATCCCGTTGGACTCGACGTCAGGGGGCTTACGATGCGCTTCCCGGATTCCGAAACACCGGTACTCTCGAACATCGATCTCTCGATCCCTCAGGGGGCTAGCGTTGCTTTGATTGGATCCGTTGGCGGAGGTAAGAGTACGCTGTTGCGCACGCTTGCTGGACTTCACCATGCAGAGCATGGAAGCATCACCCACATTGGTGTACCTGCTGGTGTGCGGCCTCGGCAAGGCTATGTTCCGCAAGAAGCGTTTATCATGAATGCGACGATTCGTGAGAACATTCTCTTTGGCGAGATTGCCGATCCCAATAACCTGCAACGCGCCATCACATCGTGCGCACTCACGCGTGATCTTGGCATGATGCCATCAGGATTGCAGACCGAGATTGGTGAACGAGGTGTGAATCTCTCGGGCGGACAAAAGCAACGAATCTCACTTGCTCGCGCTGTGTATTACAGGCCAGGCATAGTCTTTCTCGACGATCCGCTCTCGGCCGTGGATGTCGACACGGAAGAACATCTTGTTGACGAACTTCTGTTTGGAGAGTGGTCTACGATCACCCGCGTTGTCGTTACACACAGGCTGCGTCATCTTGCAACGTTCGACATCGTAGTGATCGTTGAGAATGGTCGGGTTATTGCAAGTGGATCCTTCGACGAGATAAAGCACAATCCCCACATGATGCGCCTGCTCGAAGCACAAACACAGGCAGAGGTCGCGCACGAAGCCACCACGAAAGTTGCTGCACAGTCAACGCAGCAAACTCTTGATGGATACGCCGATGAGCCTCAGCAGGAGGTAGGACGTATCACCGAGGACGAAGATCGCGCCACAGGTGCTGTGCGCTTGGGTGTTTACCTCTCGTACCTGCGTGCGATGATTGGCTCATCATGGAGAGCCCCGTTCATTCTCATAGCATTGATAACCACCACTGTAGGTCTAACACTACTACCAATGGCACAAATGTCGTGGCTTGGAAGCTGGACGGATGCGCATGCCTATCCAGGTGCTTCAACCGGATTCTGGTCGGGTCTGATTGGAAATACTGACGTTGGTGCAATCTCAACGCACGCTGCCCTGGTGATCTATGGTCTACTGGGTGTGCTCGTTCTCACGGCCTGTTATGGCGAGCGTCTCTTCTGGATGTATCGTGCAGCAAAGGCCGGCGTTCTCATTCATAACAAGGCGCTGAGCGGCGTGTTGAGCGCACCCTTAAGATTCTTCGACAGCACGCCGATGGGACGGATCCTCAATCGTTTTGCGCGCGACGTTGAGGGTGTAGATGACCACCTCTCGTGGAACTTTGAACAGTCAATTCGCTCGCTCGCACAAACGCTCGGAGCGCTTGTTCTGATCCTGACAATCATCCCGGTTGTTGTCGCTGTGGTTGTGCCCGTGCTTGCTCTGTATTACGTACTGCAACGCGACTACCGCAAGAGTGCGCGCGAGGCTAAGCGTTTGGAGTCGATCAGCAGGTCGGGCAGGTATGCGCATTTCAAGGAACTCGTAACCGGACTCGACGTGGTGCATGGGTTCGGCAAAGAGCAGTTCATGTTGAGCACGTACTACGACATCTTGGCTCGCTATCAACGTCAGTACTGGTGCAGCATTATGCTCAACCGATGGTTCAGCACCCGCGTGCCGCTTATCTCAGGGGGCGTATCACTCGCAACATGTGTGATCATTGTAATCGTTGCATGGACGGGTAGCATTCCAACTGGTATTGCCGGACTCGTCTTGACATATGCACTCAGCTTCTGGGGCAGCCTGAACTGGACCGTCCGCTCGTTTAGCGAAGTTGAATCTCGCATGACATCCGTTGAGCGCCTACTCACCTATGCTTCTATCGAACCCGAGCCACCTACCACATCCACACCTGTTCTATCAAGCACCATGCAATGGCCCACGCAAGGGGCTATCACGGTCGAGAATCTCTTTGTTCGTTATGCTCCACATCTGCCGCACGTGCTCAAGGGCATTTCGTTCTCTATCGAGCCCGCATCGACGGTGGGCATCATCGGTAGAACGGGCTCTGGCAAGAGCACGCTGTTTCAGACGCTGTTCCGCTTCGTGGAACCCGATGGTGGACGTGTGATGATTGATGGTGTCGACATCACAACGATCCCGCTTGAAACGCTGCGCAAGAACATCGCGATCATCCCACAAGACCCGACACTCTTCATCGGAACAATTCGTGCAAATGTAGATCGATTCAACACATGCACTGATGAAGGCGTCTGGGATGCTTTGCGTCGCGTGCAACTTGCAGATGTTGTGCGTGCGCTGCCAGGACAGCTCAACGCCGATGTCTTCGAAGGGGGCGTCAACTTCTCCCAGGGTCAGCGGCAGCTCCTCTGCATGGCCCGCGCCATTCTCACACGTGCGCGCATCATCGTGCTCGACGAAGCCACGGCAAGCGTTGATGTTGCAACCGATGCATTGATACAGCAGACGATTCGCGAAGAGTTGCAGGATGTAACGGTGCTCATCATTGCACACCGTCTGGACACGGTCTCCGATGCAGATATGATCATCGAGCTATCGGAAGGCATCATCGCCGCGATCACCAAACGTTGACCTCGCGCACGAGTGTTATGCCGAAGGTGTCGGCTACAGAGCGTTGAATATTCTCGGCAAGCTCTAGGACTTCTGATCCAACTGCTCCACCATGATTAACAAGCACAAGGGCCTGACGGTCGTGCACGCCGCATGATCCATGGCGAGCCCCTTTCCATCCACATTGCTCAATCAGCCACCCTGCTGCTACCTTCACTGTTCCGTCTGCCTGCGGATAGTTGGGAATGGTTGGATGCTTCTCCAGAAGTTGAGATGCCTGCTCTGAGGTGATAACAGGATTCATGAAGAACGAACCCGCGTTGCCAATTATACGTGGATCTGGAAGCTTGCGTGTGCGCACACTCACGACGGCGTTGTAGATATCGAGTGTTGTTGGCTCGATGATAGACATCGCAGCTAGCTCTTCCTGCACGTCTCGGTATGACGTCACGAGCTTTGGGTCGAGCGAGAGACGATAGGTAACTGACGTTATCATCACCTTGTCTCGCAGTTCTCGCTTAAACACACTTGTTCGATACCCAAAGTCACAATCAGCAGCAACGTACTTGCGGATTTCACCACTGTCGAAGTGAAAGGCTTCGAGTTCCTCAAATATGGATGCCTGCTCTACACCATAGGCTCCAATGTTCTGCATGGGTGCTGCACCAACCGTACCAGGAATGAGTGCGAGATTCTCCATGCCCGACCATCCCTTATGCACCGTCCAGGTGACGGCGTCGTGCCAGTTCTCACCACTGCCGAAGCGAATGTGTACATCACGCCTATCAACACACTCTGCGCGCTGATGCATATGGTTGATGATCACGAGTCCCGAAACATCGCCCGTAAGCAGCACATTGCTTCCGCTGCCGAGCACGCGCATGGCAAGCCCCTTATCATGGGCAAAAGCCACTGCTTCCTGCAGGTCTTGGAAATTAGTAACAACGACCGCATGCTCTGCTAGGGCTGAGCAGCCAAACGTTGTGAGTTCGCCGAGGCCGATATGGTGTCGGATGTTAAGCACTAGCGGGCAAGATGCATGATGGTCTTCACATAGCAAGCATCATCTGTGGTTACGACTACTGTATAGGGTCCGCTAGCAAGCCCGTTGCATGAGAGCTCTATGAGCTCGCCATTCGAAGGCAGATCAGCAACAATCGCTCCATGCAGAACATACAGTTGCACGCGGCGCACATAGGCAATGCTACGCACCTGAATCTTGTGACCCAACGCCATTACTGTAACCGACTCATCGTCATCGCTATACACCGACGCTGCACCTGGGCTCCAGCGGTAGGTAAGCCCTGACGTCATGTCGGTTTCATAGATCGTGGTGCTTGGATTTGTTTCGTACTCAAACGATGCAGTTGCCTCGCGTGCGCTGCCGCTTGGGAAGCGCACAACGGAGTTATCGAGCTCGTCAGCGCCACGCAAACCGATTTGCACGAACACGGGATACCACAGAGCAACAGGGCGTTGATAGACAAAGTCAACCGTGAAATTCTCGTGTATGCGAGCTTGAAACGTAAAACGTCCACTTATTTTTGCAACTCCTGTTGCTGGATCATATACGCGCGCAGCAAGCTCCTGCCATTCAATCACAACTATTCTGTTTGGCGCAGTTCCTTGAATCTCATAGGCAACATGCCACGGATTAGGAGCATTAGTATCCGGTACCAATTGTGTCCCCACTGGTGAGATCACCGCATCAACATCGTCCGTCATCTGCAGCGGCAACAGCGTGTATAGCGGCAGCTTGTTAGTACCCAGCGTTAGGAACCCATTGCGATAGACAGAGAGTGTTGTGCCACCGGTAGGCAAGGTAAACGGCAGTGTGATCTGCGAGATCACGTTTGTTGGCTTAGCGTAATTCTGCAGAATGATCGGTTCGAAAAGGGGCTTGTATGTACCTACACTGCGCGAGAAGGTATATGGACGCGCAAACAGTGGACGCTTGCGTTCCCGCTTTACAAGGAACGTAGACGGGACACCATAGAGTGGTACGATTGCATTATGCTCTTGATACCAGCGTGCATATACTGCAGTATCAATGTTCGTCCACGCTGAATACACGCGTGCTGCCGGTATGTTGTCAATCACGGCCACACCGTTCTCGGGAACAACATCAGCGGCAACGATTTCTCCTGCATCGTCGTCGTAGAGCCGGTACTCATCGCCCCCAGTAAGCCCCAGCGATGGAGCAGACGTGCGGTGAACAAATCCAGAACCAACGACAACAGTCACCGCTGAATCACTGGTTTTCACTCCCCTAAACTGGGCTGTTACAACAGAGGAGTCCAGATCGATGGTTAGCTCGCGCGATTGTGGTATAAATCTCCAGCCGATGGCACTGGGCACAACAACGTATGAGCCAGGAACGAGGTATCGCTCGTAAAGGGATGTGGATGTATGCTTATTCGTTGGACAGTCGTCCAACTCAAGCCGAAGTTGTGGACGGCTCATGAATCGATTAAGTACGACAGTATTGCCATTATTGACTGAATCGATCACAAAGCGCGCTAGAACTGCTTTACTGAGTGTAAGAACCAATTCTGAGCGTGACGATTCAACAAGAGTCGTGATAGATGCATCATCTTCAAATTCACCAATGCCGACGCGGATATAGGGCTTTGCAATATCAATGGTATACAGAGCTATACCGAGTGAATCAAACCTAACGCGTCCATTTAGGTCAGTGATCAGCGCCGACTGATTCGGCGCTTTCGGCAAACCGCCATAGAGATCGTTATCGATCAGTGTTATCGAGAGCTGCACTCCCTGTAATGGAAGCCCCTGCTGATCGCGAACAATCACAGTAAGAGAACTCGTGTCGTTGCGGCGTCCTGGCCTATCCGGACATTGCGCCTGCTCTATGTATGTGCGCAGAATAGGACGCTGACGTGGATGGAACTCCATCACAGACGTGCCTCCGTTTCTGCGCTGCATATGGCAGTACGACATGATCGTGCCGCGAGTCGGTCGCACCTCTTCAGACGTGTAACACAAACCTGATTCCGAAGTAATGCAGCTATCGAGAGGCTGCGGCCAGTAGCAGCTTTGCGTATGTATACCGCCACAGATGTGCCCTATCTCGTGGCACAGCACTTGAGCATCCCACGACCACGTTGGATAATCTTCAGCTTCTGCGTTTACATCGATTGCACAATAACTCGCCCCCTGCTCACAAAGTCCACCAATTGAGCGAGCCACTCCTCCGGCTCCACCTCTTGCAGTAATCACAATGGCAACGTCGCGATCAACTGCTTGCATCGAGCGCTCATACTCATCAACGAACTCGCCAAGCAAACCAAAGACATCATGTTCAAGATCATATGGTGATTCGTCGGGTTCCCATACTCGCAGATTCGCAATGCGCAGTCGCACGTGCAGCTCCTGCTCATAAACGGCAGAACCAACGGCAATAAGGTGCGTAACATAAGCGCGGGCAGCCTCGACTGACCCCAACTCACGAACAAGATCGCCGTCACATTCAATCGCCAGGTCCAGGGTAAGCGTATCAGTAGACTGCACGTTATCAGCTGGCTTATGCGAACTCGTAACCATCTCGCGAATCAAAGGGCTCACAAGTTCTGGAGCAGTCCGGCATGTTGTTTCTCGAGAAGGGGCTAACAGCCGACGAAGAGAGCGCTCTCCTGGTAATTGATGCAGATCAAACCCGACTCCACGATCAAGAACCGTTACAACACATCCAAGTGTGCGGTCTATGGTTGCCACGACGCTGCGTCCAGCTTGATCGCTACCAGTATACGTGCACAACGCCAACGACGCAGCACTCGCTGCAACGACGTTGCTCTTGTGCATGGTTGCCACATACACATCACGTCCATCATTCGAAGGCAGAGACAGCTCCAGACTGGCAGGTCGTTTGCGAAGCACCTGGTCGATATCGACAATCGCGCTCTTCCGCTGTGCCTGCAATGAGTGAGGGCCCAGCATGAGTATCACGATGATTGTACAGGTGTGCTTCACATGGAACATCTTGATTATCGACGTGGCCCGAGCATATCCTCAGGACGCACCCATTCATCGAACTGCTCTTCTGTCAGAAGTCCAAACTTAACCGCCTCTTCCTTGAGCGTTGTTCCATTCTTGTGTGCTGTCTTGGCAATCTTTGCCGCATTATCATAGCCGATATGCGGGTTCAGCGCTGTTACTAGCATCAGTGTGTTCTGGTTGTAATAGTTCAAACGCTCAACGTTTGGTGTGATACCAACGGCGCAGTGCTCGTTAAACATCGTGCAGGTGTCTGCCAGCAAGCGAATGCTCTGCAAAACATTGTAGATGATCACTGGCTTAAAGACGTTGAGCTCGAAGTTGCCTGATGCACCACCAACGTTCACAGCAACATCATTCCCAAAGACTTGTGCAGCAACCATCGTCATGGCTTCGCTCTGCGTTGGGTTAACCTTGCCCGGCATGATTGAGGAACCCGGCTCATTTTCAGGAATCGAGATCTCACCAAATCCGCAGCGAGGTCCGGATGCCATCCAACGAATATCATTGGCAATCTTCATCAGCGATGCTGCAAGCGTCTTCAGAGCCCCATGTAAAAAGACCAGAGCATCGTGCGCGGCAAGCGCCTCGAACTTGTTCGGCGCGCTAACGAACGGCAGGTTCGTGAGCTCGCTGATCTTGGCTGCAGAACGTACCGCGAACTCAGGATGTGTATTTAGTCCAGTACCCACAGCCGTACCACCGAGCGCAAGCTCATAAACGCCGCCGAGGGCATGTTCGATGCGAGCGATGTCGTTTGTGAGGGCTTGAACATAGCCAGAGAATTCCTGACCCAGCGTGATTGGAGTTGCATCCATAAGGTGGGTGCGACCGCTCTTAATAAGTGGCGCAAACTCCTTTGCTTTGGCATCAAGCGTATCGCGCAGCGCACGAAGGGCTGGCAACAGACGCGATGTTGAAGCAATACCGGCAGCAATGTGCATAGCCGTTGGATATGTGTCGTTTGAGCTTTGAGACTTGTTCACGTCGTCGTTGGGGTGAACAGGCTTTTTGGAACCTAGCTCTCCACCAGCGATCTCGATCGCACGATTGGCAATCACCTCGTTTACGTTCATGTTCGTCTGCGTGCCAGATCCTGTCTGCCAGACGCTTAACGGGAAATGCTCAAAGAGTTTACCGTCGATCACTTCATCAGCCGACTGCACAATCAGATCGCGTTTGCTGGCCTCGAGTACGCCAAGATCTGCGTTTACCATAGCCGCAGCCTTCTTGAGTATCGCCATGGCCTGAATCACTTCATTGGGCATACGCTCTTCACCGATTGCAAAGTGAATCAGTGAACGTGCTGTTTGAGCTCCATAGTAAGCTGTCGAGGGAACGCCGATTTCCCCCATGGTGTCGCGTTCGATGCGTGTTGACATAGATGTAACGATGGTAATGATGTGTGAAAGAATAATTGCAAAACTACAAGGGGCTTACCAGACAAGCGTGCCCGAAATGCGAAGTGCCTCTACAGCAGAAACAAATGTTTCATGCTCCAATTGGGCAATACGCAACGCAGCATCGAGGGCTGTCTGTTGGGCTTGGCGAACTTCAATGTCGTAGACTAAGCCTTGCTCGAATGATACAAGTGCGGCCGCAGCGTTCTTCTGAGCCGCCTGGTAAGACTCACGTTCGATTGATAAGAGCTCAATTCCTTGCCGGAAGCGTTCATAGGCTTGCGTTATGCGCGAACGCTGCTCACGAAGACCTTCTTCAACAAGAATCTGCCTACGCTGTGTTTCGACGCGAGCAAGCTCGGATGCTGCCTTGTCTGACTGACCCCGAAAGAGATTGTACCGAAGCGTTAGACCGGCATTCCAGCCAGTTGTGCGGTTATCGAGTATGAATCCCGCCTCTGTAGTGTTATTCGTGTATTGGTAGCCCCCTGTTAGGTCTAGCCGTGGCCAAAACGCAGCGTTCAACTCGCGCTCACGAGCCTTTGCCGCATCAACAGCAAGCTCTGCACTAACGAGCTCAGGATTACGCTTAGAGAGCTCAGTTAGGAGCGATTCAAGATCTGGCAAGGACGGCGTAGTGATGTTCGTATCGAGTATTGCCGAGGCGGTGTCTGATTCACCGATCGATGCGTACAATGCAATGCGTGCATTCGCATAACTAGTCTCTGCACGACGCATCATACTGGCGATGGCGTTGCGATCAATGCGTGCTTGGGACAGCTGCGTGCCGCTTGCAGATCCGATGTCTTTGCGCAGCGAGATGATCGACAAACGCTTGTCTGCAAGTGCAAGGGCCGCACGAAGGTCGTCGATCTGGTGACGTGCTACTACGGCCGTTGCATAACGCGTCATGACATCGGCGATAACCGCAGCAAACTGACCTCTTGCACGCTCGCGCTCGCTCTGTGCCATGAGTGTAAACTGGTCATCAACGGCATACATCCGAAAGCCATCAAAGAGCGTCCACTGCATCACCGCAGCCGCATTCATGTTAGTGAAGCCGGCGTTGTCACGATTGATAACAACACCACTGACCGTTGTTTGTGCAACGTTGTTAGCGCCTCGGGTAGCGCTGCTCTGCACATCTGCTGTCGGTAGGTACACCGAGTGGGACTGCATGGCACGCAGAGAGGCCGCAGTTGAATCTAGTTTGGCGATGCGGACGAGTCCGTTGTTCTCGATTGCCGTCTTCACTGCATCTGCCATCGACAGCGATTGCGCAGAGGTCGGAGTGACAGCTGTTGTCAGCACAAGCAATAGCATAGCTGCTGTCAAGGGGCTTGCAGAACCTCGTGCATGACTGCGTTTGAGCTTCGACAACAAGACATACAACGATGGCAGCACCAATAGCGTAAGAAATGTCGCGATGAACATGCCTCCTACCACTGCAACGCCAAGGCCCACGCGGCTGGTCGAGGCTGCGCCAAGCGAAAACGCAATCGGCACAGCTCCAAGGATCGTTGCAAGGGATGTCATCAAGATTGGACGGAAGCGCGACTGCGCGGAGGCAAGTGCTGCTTCTGTCCACGTTGCGCCGTGCTCGCGCTGCTGGTTGGCAAACTCAACAATGAGAATACCATTCTTCGTAACAAGTCCGATAAGCGCAATACATCCGATCTGCGAGAAAATGTTCAATGTCTCACCAGCAAACCAGAGGGAAAGTACCGCCCCAGAGAGTGCGAGAGGCACAGTGAGCATGATCGTAAGCGGGTCTACCCAACTCTCAAACTGAGCTGCCAGAATCAAGTACACGAGTACCAGTGAAACGATGAAGGCGAAGAGCAAACTCGACGAACTCTCGCGGAAATCGCGAGAAGAGCCTGTGAGTGTTGTTGATAGTTCATCACCAACAACAGATTTGATAGCCCCTTCCATTGCCTTGATCCCATCGGCAATCGTCGCACCCGGCGCAAGACCAGCACTAATCGTGGCGCTTGATGAACGGTTGTAGCGATAGAGTTGCGGTGGCACACTGTTTTCGCGCAGCAGAACAAGATCTGCCAACGGCACCAATTCACCGCTTTGTGATCGCACCGAGAGCTGACGCACATCTTCTGGTGTTGAACGCTGCGTGCGTTCGAGTTCACCAATAACTTGATACTGTTTACCATCACGTGTGATGTAGCCAAAGCGCTGTCCAGAGAGCCCAGCCTGGATTACAGATGCAATGTCTGCTGCACTTACACCTAACTCTCGAGCACGACCGCGATCGATCTCGATAACAAGTTCAGGTTTTGTGAACTTCAAGTTCACGTCCACAACGCTTAATGTTGGGTCTTTCTGTGCGGCATCAAGTATATCGGGAAGCCTAGCGCGCAGCTGTTCCATCTTATTTGCCAGAAGCACAACCTGAACTGGCAGTCCAGCGCGCTGGACAGTAGAGATTGTCTGCTCTTGGATCACCACTGCTCGCGCTGCAGACTCGTTCTTCATCTGTGCGGTAAGCTTACGTGCGATCTGCATCTGCGTTCGGTTGCGAGTTTCTGGATCGTTGAGCAACACGCGAGAGAATCCACCGTTTGCACCGCCGGCAAGAAAGAACGGAGAAGTAACTGTAAGCACAAGTTTGCGCTCGGGTACAGCACGCTCAACCGTTGTACGTATCGAGTCCATGATCACGTTCATACGATCGTAGGTAGTGCCCTCGGGAGCCGTTACGGTAACAGTCATTGCACTGCGATCTTCAAGCGGCGCCAGCTCGCTCTTCAGCAATGCACCAACGCCGATAATCGTCCCAACGGCTATGATCATCGCGACAACAGCAATCCATGACCGCCGCATGACGGTGGCTGCAAGCACGCCGTAGGTTGATGTCATCCATTGGAATGCAGGTTCTGTAGCACGGTAGAGTATACCTTCATTCTCGACTGGACGCAGTAGCTTGGCACTCATCATGGGCGTGAGTGTGAGAGAAACAAGAGCCGAGACAAGGATCGACGAGGCAAGCACCACGCCGAATTCACGGAAGAGCTGACCAGTGATTCCCTGCAGAAAAATGATCGGCAAGAACACCACGGCAAGCGTGATTGTTGTTGAGATGATTGCAAATGTGATCTCTGATGAGCCCCGTTCACCCGCCTCGATATTGGACTCGCCGCGCTCGATGCGCTTGTAAATGTTCTCCATCATCACAATAGCATCGTCAACAACAAGGCCTGTGGCGAGAACCACACCCAAGAGCGTTAGCAAGTTGATCGAGAAGCCGAAGATCCACAGGAAGAAGAAGGAAGAAATCAGCGAGACCGGGATGGCTATCACTGGGATAAATGTGGCTCGAAAAGAGCGCAAGAACAAGAAGATGATCAATACAACGAGTACAAAGGCAATCACGATGGTTTCCTGAACCTCGAGAATTGCAGCACGAATAAAGTCTGTTGTGTCGAATGCAACATCGAGCGCAATATCTGATGGTACATTGGCCTTAAGATCTGCATATCGACGCTGGAACTCGTCCGAGATGTCAACTTGGTTCGCACCAGGCTGCGGTGAAATGGCAAGAGCAACCATGGCCACGCCATCACGCTTAAGAATTGTGCGTTCGTTTTCAGCACCCAAATACACACGCGCTACATCGACTAATCGGATGCTACCGTCGGGCGTGGCACGCAGAATCACTTGTTCGAACTGCTCGATAGAAATCAAACGACCCAATGTGCGAAGAGACAACTCAGTGTTGTCACCTTCAATGCGCCCAGCTGGGAGTTCAACATTTTCTCTCTGCAGGGCTGTGCGGACGTCTGTTGACGTTAAACCATACCCGGCCAATTTGGACGGATCCATAACCACACGCATAGCATACTTGCGCTCGCCCCATATCGTGATCGAACCAACGCCGGTGATTGTTTGTAATCGCTCCTTTAGCACATTGGCAGCATAAGCGCTCAGTTCATTCAGTGTTCGTCCCCTGCTTTGCACCGTCATCACAAGAATGGCATTGCCGTTTGCGTCTGCCTTAGCCACAACCGGTGGATCGACATCTTGAGGTAACTGCCGCTTGCTGCGCTCAACACGATCGCGAACATCATTCGCAGCCTGCTCAAGATCTCGTCCAAGCTCGAACTCTACCGTTATCGTCGAGCGTCCGTCTGAGCTCGACGAGGTAAGCGATTTGATACCATCGATACCGTTGATTGACTCTTCAAGGGGCTCGGTGATTTGCGACTCGATAACGTCTGCATTGGCACCCGTGTAGCTCGTCGTGACCGTGATATTCGGCGGATCCACATTGGGGAACTGACGCACGCCAAGGAACGACGCACCAACAGCACCAAGCAGAACGATCAGCAGGCTCACAACGGTAGCTGCTGCCGGACGGCGTATCGAGAAGACACTAATGTTCATCTGTTCGTCACCTCGACCGGCTTGCCGGGTTTTACGAAGAGAATGCCCGAGGTTATCACGGTATCTCCAGCGTGAATACCACTCATGATATGAACCTTGTTCGCCGTTCTGGAACCTAATTCCACATCACATTTTTCTGCCGCACCACCGCGCACTCTGAATACAGTTGCACCGCGCATGTCTTGCACCACTGATTCAGTAGGAACAAGGATTGCGTCTGGCACGGATTGCCGCTGCAGAAGTACTTCTGCATACTGACCGCTAGCAATACCAGATGAAACTGATAGCTTGGCCCGAACTCGCTGTGTGCGTGTCTGCGGATCCAATTCGGGTTCAATCGCAGTTACCGTGGCTGGGTGAAACATGGCAGATGCCATGCCTCGAACTCGAACACCTACCTTACTGCCTATCCGGAGGCTTGCAATGTATCGTTCAGGCACGCGAAAGTCTGTATTGAGCGCATTCGTGCTTGTAAGCGTAGAAATCAGTGTGGCAGAGCTAACCACAGCCCCATTACTAATCATTCGCAGGCCCATTTTTCCAGCAAAGGGGGCTCGCAGCTCGGTCTTCTCGATCTGAGCCTGCACCTCGGCAAGTTCACTCGTGCGCATTGCCTCGGCAGCAACTGCTGCCTCATAGTCCTCCTCTGATACCCCATCGACAGCCTTCAGCTTTACCAAACGCTCAATACGCTTACGCTCAACTTGCAATTGAGTGAGAATTCGAGACTTCTTGGCCTGGAGATCGGCATCATTGAGCTTCACAAGCAACTGCCCAGGAGCAACGTCTCGTCCCTCTTGGAACAGTATCTTTACTACGCGCCCGCTGATTTCAGACCGGATATCTACTAAGTTTTCGGCACTCACACTTCCTGTTAACTGCACAGTATCGACAAAGGTCTCTGGCTGCACCACAATCACATGTACCTGGGGTGGTGTAAGCCCCTTACCCGAGCTTCCCCCTGTGGTTGGGGGGGCCGATGACGTCCCGTGTGTGATACGATGCTGCACAGCATAAGCCAGTGCAAGGACCACAATGAGGATAACAATTGGTAGTGGCTTGAGTTTCATGTCACAAACTTCGCCATAATTTGCGGTTCTTTCCGTCTACAGGCGCAAAGCAAACGAACTAACTACATCTGTTTGGAGTTTCTAATGAACATGAAAATCACCATGCTTTTAACCATCCTTATGGTACCTGTTATTGCCTTTGCGGCAGAACAAAAAATGTCCCTCAAAGTCAGTGGCAATTGTGGTTCGTGCAAGAAGCGCATCGTTAAGGCTGCCAGCACGATCGACGGCGTAACTGACGCATCGTGGGACAAGTCGAAAAAAGTCTTTACGGCAACAATAGATGATGGCAAGACCAATGTTGAAACTGTAAAGAGGGCCATACTTGAAGCTGGTTACGATGTTGAAGATGCCAAGGGCAACGACGAAGCTTATAGCAAGCTGCCAGAATGTTGCAGGTATCGCGACGTAAGCCACGATTGAATCGTATTTTCGCGCCGTCACAAACTCATTTCAAACCCCATACTTATCAGCCCAACATATGCATCGCGACGTGTTTGAGAACCGGCACCACGGACGTTCCAACGAAGATCTTTCTGCAATGCTCTCCACAGTCAACGCTTCGTCGATAGACGAACTCATTGACCAAACAGTACCCACCCAGATTCGGCTTGCTAAGCCGCTAGATCTGCCGTCGCCACTGACTGAAGTGGAAATGCTGGCCGAACTCAAATCAATCGCCTCTTTGAACAAGACTGCAAGGTCGTTCATAGGCATGGGGTATTGCGATACGCACACTCCACCGGTAATTCTGCGCAACCTGATCGAGAATCCAGGTTGGTACACGCAGTACACCCCATACCAGGCTGAAATCGCTCAAGGACGTTTGGAATCACTTCTGAACTTCCAAACGATGGTTACAGACCTAACAAAGATGGACATCGCTGGTGCGTCACTCTTGGACGAAGCAACAGCCGCGGCTGAGGCAATGCACCTGATGTACGCAGCGCGCTCGCCACAGGTGAAGAATGCAGACACCCTGTTCGTAGATGCGAATGTCTTCCCGCAAACACTCGACCTGCTGATCACACGTGCAACACCACTCAACATCAAGGTACTCGTAGGGGATTGGAAGACCGTAACATTCGATGAGTCGATCTTTGGCGCATACGTGCAGTACCCTGCTGGCGATGGAACCCTTTGCGAGTATCAGGAACTCTGTGACAGAGCACACGCAACCGGAGCAATGGTTACCGTCGGAACAGACCTCTTGGCCCTGACGATGATTACACCTCCGGGCGAGTTTGGAGCCGACATTGCCGTTGGCTCGGCGCAGCGTTTGGGAGTTCCTCTGGGCTACGGCGGACCTCATGCGGCGTTTCTTGCCACACGTGAGCAATACAAGCGGATGATGCCGGGCCGCATCATTGGCGTAAGCGTTGATGCGCAAGGCAGCCTTGCCCTACGCATGGCGCTCCAGACACGCGAGCAGCACATCCGTCGCGATAAGGCTACATCAAACATCTGCACAGCACAAGCACTGCTTGCTAACGTTTCGGCCATGTTCGGTGTGTACCATGGTCCGCAAGGCCTGCGCGGCATAGCCGAGCGCATCCACACGCTAACATCGGCCTTTGTCAAGGGGCTTGCAACGATGGGTTACACAACGTGTAACGCTTCTGCGTTCGACACCGTATGTGTCAACGCCGACCAAGCTGCCGTTCGCACTCTTGCAGAAGAACAGCTGGTGAATTTCCGCTATTACGATACCTGTTCATGTGTAGGTGTTTCATTTGATGAAACAACAACGGTTGCGGACCTGCAGGATATTCTCAACATTTTCGCTGCAGCAAAACAGTCTAGTGCTCCAAATGCAAACGACCTCGTTGGATCGGCCGCGAGTTTGATTCCTGCCTCGCTCAAAAGAACGTCGACATACATGGCTCATCCAGTGTTCAACAGCTATCACACAGAACACGAGATGTTGCGCTATCTCAAGCGCCTTGAGAATAAAGACCTCTCCCTGGCGCACTCCATGATTGCATTGGGTTCGTGCACGATGAAGCTCAATGCCACGGCCGAAATGATTCCAATCACGTGGCCAGAGTTTAACAAGGTGCACCCGTTTGCCCCGCTAAGCCAAACTCAAGGCTATCAGCGCATCTTCCGCGAGTTGTCAGACTGGCTCAACGAGGTTACTGGCTTTGATGCATGCTCCCTGCAGCCGAATGCCGGCGCACAAGGCGAGTATGCCGGACTTCTGACCATCCGCGAGTTTCACATCGCACGTGGGGAAGGACATCGCAACATTGTCCTGATTCCGTCTTCAGCACATGGCACGAATCCTGCATCAGCAGTTATGGCTGGCATGAAGGTTGTCGTTGTCAAGGCAGATGCACATGGTCACGTAGACGTCGAAGACCTGCGCGCACAAGCCGAAGCACACTCAGGGAATTTGTCGGCATTGATGGTCACGTACCCATCAACACACGGCGTGTTTGAAGAGGCAATCAAGGACATTTGCGAGATCGTTCACCAGCATGGTGGACGTGTCTATATGGACGGTGCAAACATGAACGCACAGGTAGGTCTCACGTCTCCGCGCGCTATCGGCGCCGATGTGTGTCACCTAAATCTGCATAAGACATTCTGCATCCCTCATGGAGGGGGCGGACCTGGCATGGGCCCTATCTGCTGTACAGCAGAGTTAGCCCCGTACCTGCCTTCTCACGTAATCGTTGCTCCGAACAATAATCCAAAGCAGGGTCCGGCAAACGCTGTCAGCGCAGCACCATGGGGCTCTGCATCAATCCTGCTTATTTCCTGGGCCTATATCCGCATGATGGGCGGAGAAGGTCTAACAAACGCAACAAAACTTGCAATCCTAAATGCCAACTACATCAAGAGTAGACTCGACGACGAGTACTCGATCCTGTACACAGGCACAAACGGACGCTGCGCACACGAGATGATCATTGATTTGCGTGAGTTCAAGCAGCGTGGTGGTATCGAAGCCGAAGACGTTGCAAAGCGCATGATGGACTATGGTTTCCATGCGCCGACGCTGAGTTTCCCTGTTGCCGGCACGATCATGATCGAGCCAACAGAAAGCGAAAGCAAGGCAGAGCTGGATCGTTTTGTGGACATGCTTCTCGCAATCCGTAAAGAAATTGAGGATGTCTGTACAGGTGCAGTCGATGCAAACGACAACACGCTCAAGCATGCGCCGCACACCATGTACGTTGTGACGGCAGATACGTGGGATCGTCCGTACACTCGCGCTCAGGCGGCCTTCCCGTTGCCGTGGGTTCGTGACAGAAAGTTCTGGCCAAGTATCGGTCGTGTAGACAATGCCCAGGGCGATCGCGTACTGATCTGCACATGTCCGTCGATCGAGGAATACGCCTAAGCGTGCTGCCGATCTACGACGTCCTCGAAGACATTCGAGACGCACTGCGTACGTCTACTACATGCATCCTTGAGGCCCCACCTGGGGCCGGCAAGACTACCATCGTTCCATTGGAGTTGCTCAACGAGCAGTGGTTGGACGGAGGTTCCATCATTGTTGTCGAGCCTCGCCGTATTGCGGCAAAGGCTGCAGCACGGCGTATGTCTGAGTTACTCAAGCAAGACGTAGGATCTACCGTGGGCTATCGCATGCGCATGGAAACATGTGTTGGCAAGACCACGCAGATCGAGGTTGTTACCGAAGGCATCCTTACGCGCAGGCTCACCAGAGATCCAGAGCTCAATGGCGTTGGTCTGGTGATCTTCGACGAAGTTCACGAGCGGTCTCTTCAAGCCGATACGGGGCTCGCATTCGTGCAGATGATGCGCTCGCTATTGCGTCCAGACCTGAAGCTCATGGTGATGTCGGCTACACTAGCATCTCTCGACTTCTCGCACGTACTTCCCGATGCCGTTACCGTTAAGAGTAAGGGGCGCATGTTCCCCGTGGACATAACGTATGCTCAGAAGACACTTGAACGTCCGCTGCATCAAGAAATGGCCGCTGCTATTGAGCGTGCCATGCAGCAGCATGATGGCGACGTTTTGTGCTTCCTGCCAGGATTCCATGAACAACGGCTAACCAAAGAGCTTGTGGACCGTCACGCAGAAAGTCTTGGCAATCCAGAGATTTTGCTGCTTCACGGCAATCTGACAACCGAGGAACAGGACCGTGCTTTGCGTCCAGCCGGAGCGCGCAGACGAGTCGTACTCTCAACGGCCATCGCCGAAACCTCTGTAACTATCGACGGTGTGCGCGTCGTAATCGATGGGGGATACTCGCGTGAGCCACGCTTTGATGCACGCTCTGGGTTATCACACCTTACCACAGTGCGCGTATCAAAAGACGCAGCAGAACAGCGCGCCGGACGTGCTGGACGAACCTCTCCGGGTGTTTGCATGCGATTGTGGACACAGCGAGAGCACGATCAGCTACCACAGCGCCGTGCTCCAGAAATCCTGACGTCCGACCTGGCGTCCATGGTTCTTGAAGCCGCTGCTATAGGCATAGATCCAGAAGCACTTACATGGATAGATCAGCCCCCTGCAAGCTCACTAGCCCAAGCGCGAGAGATACTGCAGATGCTGCACGCCGTTAACAGGGAGGGCACCATTACCGAGCGCGGCAGGCGTATGCTGGAACACGGAGCCCATCCTCGTATTGCATCCATGCTGGCTATGGCGCAGTATCATGAATTGTCGATGAACACAGCCGCTACGGTGGCAGCATTGCTTGGTGAGCGCGACATTATCAAGCATGACAACGACCGCGACATTCGCAGGCGGATTGATGCCGTGTGGGGGGCACACGACATCTCTGCAGATAAGGGGCTCGTAGTAGCTGCGCGGCGCAGACGCGACAATTTTCGCATTCCCAAAATGGCGCAAGCCAACATCGACGATGCAGGAATGCTGGTTGCGCTTGCCTATCCAGATCGCGTGGCTATGAATAAGGGTGGCGGACGTTTCCTGATGCGCAATGGCCGTGCGGTGTCGATGCATCAAGCAGACATGCTCTCCAAGCAAGAATGGCTTGCTATTGCCGAACTCGACGGTTCGCTGTCCGAATCGCGCATTGCTTTGGCTGCTCCCCTATCACGCAGAGAAATCGAGAAGATTTTCTCGCAAGATATTGCTACGATACACCAAGCTGGATGGGTAGAGAAAGAACAGCGTATCGTTGCTCGCGAGCTGGACATGCTTGGGTCGATAGCCGTTGCAAGTCGGAATGCACAATCGATTTCAGAGCAGGACGCCCAAGATGCATTCATGGAGTTATTGCGAGCCAAGGGGCCAGCACTTCTCAATTGGACGGAAGAGGCACATCGGTTGCGGAGCCGGGTAGATTTTGCTCTAGCGCATGGCTGTATCGAAGGAATTGACTGGTCTGATGAAGCTCTGTTGTCTTCACTAGAAGTGTGGTTTGCGCCATCCTGTGCCAGGTGCCGAACGATACAGGACCTTCAAAAGCTCAATGTTGCCGAGATGCTTGGTCAAACATTGACCTTTGCACAACGAGCAAACATAAACAGAGGAGCACCGGAATACTACAAGCCCCCTAAGGGTCGAGAAGTACTGATAGATTACTCCAACACTGCACAGCCAACGGTTGCCGTTCGCTTGCAGTTTATGATTGGTGTTCGATCGAATCCTAAGGTGGCAAACGGTAATGTGCCCCTAACTATTGAGCTCCTATCCCCTGCCGATAGGCCGTTACAGATAACTACTGATATCGGTGGCTTTTGGAGGGGTTCATACGCAGCGGTGCGAAAAGAGATGAAGGGGCGTTATCCCAAGCACGACTGGCCCGAGAATCCGTAGATTGCGGACACGAAAAACGGCGGCTATATGCGACTACTTATCATCACATTGTTTCTTTGTTCGGGCATGCTCTGCACTGCTCAACGTCCGTGGGCACTGCGCTCGCCAATGCTGGCTGGGCCAAAACCTACGGTAGTGAACGCTGCTTCGAGCGTATTTGTCTTTGATACTGCAGCAATGCGAACCTTTGACCACGGCACCACGTGGGATCCTGTTACTGGCTATGCGGGTAAGATGTGCGGCATCACGGACTTTACTGCTGGTCTTACTCTACTAACATCGTATACGGAAGTCGATCGCACGGTGCACATGTATTTCTCAATTGGCGGCGCCGCATGGACGTCTTTCATTGAATTCGCCGATGCAGCTCGCCCGATTGGAATCACGGCGTCAACTACAGAATGGTTCCTTGCATTTGAGAATTCGAACCAGATGTACGTTTACGGAGACCAGCTCAACAAGGTTTCGTTGCCACCTTCAACCAATGTAGCAGGCATCAAATACTGGGAAGGACAACTGTTAGTTCTCGACTCAGAAAAGGGGCTGTATATAAGTTCCGACAAAGGCTCAACGTGGCAGTTTGCCGCGATTACGGGGGGTGTTGCGTTGCATGCCTCTGCGATGGGAGTCTTCTTGGCAACAAACAGTGGGGTTGTAAGCGTTGATATCCCTTCACGTAAAGTTACACAGGTTGGCACATGGCCTGCAGGGGCTACGGCCCCGCGCATTGCCGATGTTGACAACCACATCAGTGCTTTGTATGCGTATAGCGATGATGGCACATTCCAGCTGTATCGTCTGCTTGGACAGAAATGGGAGCCAACTGGATATCCACTTCCTGGTACCAAGGCAAATCGCTCCGCGTCGGTTCTTACAATCGACGCAGGATATGCGGTTCTTGCCCACGCTCTAATAGAGGGCCATAAAGACTCTGCCGGAGTGTACGTGTATGATCTAAACGACTTTACAAACGTTGACAACCAAGAATTGCCGAGTTCAGTAGCACCACGAATTGTTGGAGATGTTATTCATCTGGTTCCCGAAACAGATGTGTCCCAGCCAATTCAAGTTTGGTCGCTGCGCGGAGAGCTGGTGTGTGAGATTCCTGTACATAGCAACAGTGTTGATGTCTCAGCTCTTACGAAGGGTACATTCATAATCCGGGTACAGCGGCGTGCGTCGAACCAGCCTTGGAACATTGTGGTGAGCCGGTAGGTGTATACATGCCTCGTCTGACAAACGCACAAAAACAGCAACAGCAAGAGCAAAAGCGTTTCATGACGCGAAAGCGCCTTGTGCTCATCGTCACATTGTCGATAGCCGTAGCCCTCTTCGTGCTTCTCTCTCCCTATGGAGTTATAAAGAGATGGCAGCTTACATCGGATACAACAATGCTCTCAACGGAGCTGTACAACCAGCGAGTTGTCTCAGATAGTCTTCGCAACGTGATTCGCTCGCTGGAATCGGACACCACAGAAATAGAGCGTTTAGCAAGAGAGCGCTATGGTTATGTCCGCGAGGGTGAAGATGTATACGTTATAAAATCAGATAGTGCACAATGAAAGCTATCCAGATTATCATACTGTCACTCGTTCTTGTTTCATGTTCAACGGTGAGGTCTCCAATGGTACGCACATTCATCGCTCCCAACGCATCTGCACCAATCGGGCCATACTCACATGGTGCCGAATGTCAAGGTCGACTCTTTTTCATGAGTGGCGTAATCGCCTTACGTACTGATGGCTCAATGGTCGAAGGTACTATTCAGGATCAAACCAAGCAGATTTTTAACAACATCCGAAACGTACTCGCATCTCAGGGCGGCACGCTGGATAATGTTGCAAAGACAACTGTGTTTCTGCAGTCAATGAATGACTTTGCAGGCATGAACGAAATCTATGCTGCAGAGATGGGAGATCATCGACCAGCACGCAGTGCCGTGGAGGTCTCGAGGTTGCCGAAGAATGCACTTGTCGAAATCGAGGTAATCGCATGCCTGCCATAGTTATGGCAATGATATGCGCTGCAGTATGCTGCTCGGCTAACGTTGCAGATACGATAACGGTAGCGCCTAGATCACCGTCTACCGCTGTGTTGTATTCATTTGTCTTCCCCGGCATGGGGCAGTACTTCAACGAGTCGTATTGGAAGGTGCCCATTTTTGCAGGTGCCGCAGTTACGTCTGGGTATTTCATCGTGGCTAATCAATCAAGTTTTTCTGCAGCTGCTCAGGAATATGACGCAGCCATTGCTAGCGGACAGAGTGCAGGCCTAACGAGCACTCTTTTGCGACGTCGTGAGTTCTATCGAAACAATCGAGACGTAGCTGGCTTAGCGCTTCTTCTCACATATGCACTTGCAGCGGTGGACGCGTATGTTGGTGCCAATCTCCATGACTTCAATGTAGATCCAACTCTTTCCATGAGTCTCTCTCCCACGCCCACAAGCCCCCTTGCATTAAATCTTCAAGTGCGCTTCTAATACTCACTATTTTTGCCCATGCAGCGTTTCCTTCTCTCCATTATTGCCATGGTCGCCAGTACTTGGGCCAACGCACAAGAACCAACTGAGCAGCTAGGACTGCGGTTGAATGTTGGCTTTGGGTCAACATCACATTCAGGAGCCCTGCATGCCACAAATGGCATCATCGACTGCGGAGAGATTTCCCTAGGAAGTGGAACGGGGCTTGTTGGATCTGCAGGTCTTGAAGTCCCGCTCAGTACGTCGATTGGACTTGGACTTGATATAGGGTTTGCTCAGCGAGGTGGCGTGTTCACCCGTGAAAACGCGTATCCGCTGCGTGATTCACTTACTGGTACTGAAGTAAACATGTTAGCAGCTCATACGCTGCGAACAACATTGAACACACTGGATCTCTGGCCACAGCTGATTATTCCAGTAATCGGAACAATGAACAGGCGCATTCTCGGTATTCAAGTAGGACCTCGTTTTGCATTGGTGCAGACGGCATCCTACCAACAAGAAGAATCTGTGATTTCGCCAGACAACACCTATTTCATTGAAAACGGGCTAGCACTGCAGTCTCGGATTATTGACCAAGACAACTTTGCAGCTGCATCGTCTATGCTTATGGGTGTAACCGTATCTATGGAGTCGATGATTGGATTAAGTAAGCGAGTGTCAATTGTTCCGCGGCTATCATACGACTATTTTTTTTCAAGCGCATTGTCGGATGTGAAATGGGCGGTAACCGGCTTGCGAGGAGAGATTGGTCTTCGCTGGTCTATTCCTTCGTCTGAGCCAGAGTTTATCCCACCGCCACCTCCGCCACCTCCGGTTATTGTAAAGCAAGAACCGCCAGTCTACGCAAAACCGAGTATTGTGTTAGAGACTTCCCCGTTTTCCGGTGAGATTGTCACAGGAGATGTGCTGCGCGCTTCGGTTCCAATTGTGAACGCAGTATTCTTTGATAGTGCCTCTGCAGAAATCACGAGCAATTACCGTCGCACCCGAGATGGATCGATCGTGAGCTCCGACGCAGTCGAGGCGCACAACTGGATAATGGTGCGTATCGCAAACATCGTGGCACAAAATCCGCAGGCGCGCATCGTTCTCGAAGGATCTACAAGTGGCGTTTCCAATGAACAGAATGCTGCACTTCCAAAGCTGCGTGCAGAGAACGTGCGTGATGTTCTGGAAGAATTAGGTGTGCCCCCAACATCGATTACGGTGAAAGCATTAACAACACCGCGCATTGCTTCGAACAATGACTTGGCAGGTGGTCGTACTGAGAATCGTCGCGTAGATATTCTCGTCATCAATGCTCCACTTCAACGATGGGTACAAACTGAAGAGTTCGCTGAGGCACGTGGTAGTTTCAAGATAACGTCATCGTACCTGGGCGGAGATCCAACTCAGCGTCCGGAGCAGGTTACATATACCGTCTTCGATACAGACACCGTTGTTGCGCTCACTGCTGTTTCAACAACCAAATTCCTTGTTGTACCAACCGGTGCCTCCACAAATTCGATAAGTATCCCTGTGCGCGCATCAGCTGGGGGTACAGCATCTGCCCGTAACGTAGACGTAGACCTTACGAAGCTTAGCCGCAGACGTATTGCGCTTCGAGCAGATGCATTTGAGGCTGTTTTGCGATTTGACTACAATAGCTCGGAGTTAACTGAAGATGTCAAGATCCTGCTGCAGCAATTAGCCGACCAATTGCCAGAGGGTTCGACTATTACGGTAGATGGAAGCGCAGACGTTTTGGGAACGCAAGAACGCAACCGTGTGCTCTCCGATTCGCGTGCTGCTACAACACAGACATATCTTCGATCTATCACGAAAAAGAACTTTACATTCACGTCGTCGTCGCAGAACAAATCGTTCTCCAACGATACACCTCAAGGACGTTTTCTCAATCGAAACATTCGTATTCGAGTTACAACGCCTTAGGACTCTGAATCGCTGCCTTTAGACTCTGGCAGCATGCCCATTTGCCGTTTCAATTCGAGTAGGTCATTATCTACCTGACCGGAAGAGCTCAGTTGTTTGAACTGTTCGTCAAGTGCTGTGTTTTCGCTTGCTAACTGTTCGAAAGCACTTGCTTCAGCCTCGAGCTTTTCAATCTTCGATTCGAACTTATCGAACTTGCTGAACGCATCAGTGCCAACGCCAGTAGCAGCCTGTGCTAGTTGCTTCTGTGCCTTTGCCGCCTGCGATCTGGCAACCAGTGTACTCTGACGAGCGCGAGCCTCATCGAGCTTACGCTTCAGCGCGTTGAGCTGTTCTCTCATGGTTGTTGTTGCCTGCCGAGCCTGTTCAACACTCGGTTGCAGATCGGCAACATTCTTATCAGCAATAGCCTTTTTCTCGAGTGCTGCCTTGGCTAGCTCCTCGTTGCCTGCCTGCAGAGCAAGCTTTGCCTTCTCGTGCCAGTCCTGACCGTTTATACGTTCTGATTCGATGCGGCGTGCAAGCCCCTTCTCATTCGCTATTGCATTTGCAACAGCGAGTGTGGTTTTGTTCACGGAATCCTCCATGTCCAAAACCATCTGCTTGAGCATCTTCTCCGGATCCTCTGCCTTGTCTAGTGCATCGTTCACATTTGAACGAAAAAGATCAGCAATGCGCGAAAACAGACCCATAACAAATGTTCCTTTTGAGATTATGTCTCGAAAATAGTGAAGGGGGCCGGTATGACCGTATTTTCGCACACTATGCTTCCATCAGAATCCATCGAACGCGTTGTTGAGCTTTTCGCAACTCTGCCTACAATCGGGAAGAAAACTGCCCGGAGATTAGCCTTTCATGTCTTGCGTCAAACTCGCGAGGAGGTTGAAACATTTGCCCAAGCGCTCGTAGATATGCGTGAGCACGTGCGAGAATGCAGTATTTGCCACACCTTCACAGACGAAGAAGTATGCGGTATTTGTGTATCACCCAAACGTGATGCCAACATGATATGCGTTGTAGAGCAGCCCTCTGATGTATCTGCTATTGAGCGTACAGGGGATTTTCGTGGACGATACCATGTATTGCATGGTGCGCTGAGTCCGCTGGACGGTGTTGGTCCAGACGACATCCGCTTAAAGGAACTTGTTGCTCGCCTCGGAAGCGATGTCCACGAGGTGATTCTGGCCCTTAATCCCAATGTTGAAGGAGAGGTTACCACGCAATACATTGCCAAGCTTGTTACACCGCTTAACGTGCGTGTTACTCGCATTGCAAGGGGCCTACCCATGGGTGCAGATATTGAGTTTGCAGACGAGGCTACCTTAGCCCGAGCGTTCGAGGGTCGAGTTCCACTATGAGTCAGTCGCCATCAGCCTGGTATAAGATGTGGTTCAACTCACCATGGTATACGAAGTTGTACCAACATAGAACCGAGGAAGAAGCAAGGGAGGTCGTGAGGCTCGTGCGAGACATAGCGCACATCGACAAAGGGGCACGCATACTTGATCTTTGCTGTGGATATGGCAGACATGCCAATGTGCTCGCAGAGCATGGCTATCATGTAATCGGACTGGATGTTTCTCAGTACTTGATCGATCTTGCAAATCAACGATATCCGCATGAGCACGTCGAATATGTTCAAGGTGATATGCGTGGACCGTATCCCAATGGACCATTTGATGCCATCGTGAACTTCTTTACAAGTTTTGGCTATTTCGATTCACACGAAGAACATCAAAATGTACTGCGCGTTATAGCAGACAATCTTGTAGATAGCGGTAGCTTCGTTATGGACTTTTTCAATGCTGATCTCGTTCGAAGAACGTTGATACCGGAAAGCATGAACATGATCGGTGGAACAACGATCATTCAAGAACGCTGGATAGACGAACCATATGTACGTAAGCGGATTACAGTAAACGTACCGTGTTCTACAGAGGATACTTTTGAGGAACACGTTCGGTTGTATTCATGCAGCGATCTGACAACAATGATTACCGAAGCAGGTTTGACAGTGACAAACATCTACGGATCGTATACAGGTGATATGTATGATCAAGACTCATCACAACGATGCATTATCGTTGCACGAAAACTATGAGATACATCAGCATAGTTATTGGTTGGATATCATGCCTGCTCGTTTCAGCATGCGCAACACGAACACCTGAAGAGCCCACTGGAAACCGTGGTACATACGAGCCCCCTACCAGCCCTACCATTGTGATCGAGAACTTGCGTAATGCCGTTATCGAGAAGAACATGCAGAACTTCATGCTCTGTTTGGCAGATCCGTCACGCAGCTCATTCGCATACAGATTTGAGCCATCTGCGGAAGCTGGCGCGAGATATCAGGCTGTGTTCCTGAATTGGTCAGTTACAAAGGAGCGACAGGCTTTTCTGAGCATGGCCTCAAAGCTGGCTGTAGACCAGCAGCCACAGCTTTCATTTGCGAATTCGCAGGTTGCATTTAGCTCCCCAGACTCGTTGGTATGGGTGGCTGAGTACTCACTTACAGCTCAACTCGGCCTGACATCGCTCCCGTCAACACTCTCTGGGACTATAGCGCTTACCATCTGCCCAGAGCAGAGTGGCTTATGGAGTATTGCTCGTTGGAGCGATGCCCGCCGGCCGAGTGATACCACAGAAGCAACATGGTCGTTGCTTAAGGGGCAGCTGTCGAATTAGTATTGATAACCCACTTTGCAACCAGACCTGCTCGCAGCGTGTGTGTTTTCCAATCAATACTGTCGATGATGTTACTGATGTTATAGGTGAAATTGACCTCAGGACCAATCACCAGTCCTGGTATGCTGCTAATATGAAATTCGTATCCAGCGCCGACAGCAAGTCAAGTACATCCGATGCCCTAATCCTGCGTGCTACGCGACATGCCAGCGCTTCGTGCGTATACTCGTCGATGATGTTACGTGTTCTGAACTTACGCCCATCGCTGGTCTGATCTGTGACGAAGTCATAGCTCCAGACATGATTCTTGTGTTCTGCTCGCAGACCGATGACCGACCCGTCGGAGAGGAACAGCCGGGCACACTTGGGCTGCCGTGATGGCACCTTGAGCCCTTCTTCGCGCCATACACGGTAGACGTACTTGTGGTTCGCCGTCCAGCCCTCCATGCGCATCATGGCACATATCATCCGATAGCCATAGCGTCCATACTCCTTAGCAAGTGCAATGATGCGCATCCAGGCCACATCATCTGCTTTGCGCTTGAGCGGCTCATGCCACTGTGATGATCGCACCTGTCCCAACGTCCTGCATGCCCGTCGTTGGCTCACCCTGAAGACACCCATCACATGATGAACTGCCTCACGGCGCCGTGCCGGGCTCAGAAGGTTCCCCGTGCGACCTCTTTGAGAATCTGATTGTCGACCGTTAGATCAGACACAGCTCGCCGCAAGCGTCTGTTCTCTGCCTCTAGCTCTTTGAGCTTCTTTACCTGATCAAGGCCCACACCACCGTGGATCTTGCGCCATCGGTAATACGTTGCCTCAGTGATCTTTTGATCACGGCAGAATGCATCGACCGTACCACCCTTTGAGATAACCACCTCGGCTGCACGTAAGACCCCGATGATCTGCTCTTCGGTATGATGTTTCCGACCCATTCCATGCTCCTTTCACTACCAAACTATCATTTCAGTTGGTAGCATTTATGGGGAGCAGGTCAGGGGAAAGATTCGGCATGACTCCCTCGAAATCGTCCACGACTCATTATCTTCGCAGAGGTATCTTGTTGCGAAATCAAGAGGAAAGACTATGTCACACGATTCAACTCATGATCACAGCGCGCACCACGAGGTAGACCACGTCGAGGACAACATTGCTACACGTGGTATGGGCATTGTTCTCGGAGTACTGCTCGTATTCACCTGCGTTACACTGCAACACACAATGCATTGGCATCCGGTTGTCGGTGGCATTCTAACGGGTTTCTTTGGAATGGTGTTTGGGGCACTTGGCACAAGTGTTCGTGGCCCAATGACCGCAGCTATTTTGGGCTGGGCAGGAGGAATTGCCTTCTTCACAAGCATTCTGATGTTTCTCGGTCTACGCATCTTCTAAACAATAATGCGGCAGGGCTCCACATCGAGGGTCGCAATCATCGTCGCAGCACTCGCGAGCGCCATCATGTGTGCGCTCGTCTCATGCACAAACCCATTTGCACCCGCCCTCTCAACGCAAGGGGGCGGTGCCGTTTTAGGTGATCAGCGCACTATCGAAGGTTTATTCCAAAACTTTCGCTACGCGTATGTGTTCAAGGACACACTCACATATGGTCGATTACTTGATCGGTCCTTCACGTTCGTGTATCGTAATTATGACCAAGGCGTAGATGTTACGTGGGGACGCGATGAGGACATGCTTGCCACGCAGGGGTTGTTTAGTGCAGCACAACAGTTAGATCTCGTTTGGAACGACGTTGTCCAGGCCGACGGCGATAGCCTGCTGCAGAATATCTCTCGTGGATTTAATCTTACGATCACGTTCAATCCGTCTGATGTTTTGCGCGCCCAAGGGCGCGTTAATCTGCGTGTTGCGCGGCCTTCGGCCTCTGAACCATGGAAAATTGTACGCTGGCGCGACGAATCGAATTACTTCTAGAGCCCAGTTAGCGTTCAGATTGTCCGTATCTTTGTGGCCGCTTTAACCCCAAGATAGATAAGGATATGGCTCTAGAACCCCGTCAGGATTATCGCAACATTGCAATCATTGCGCACGTTGACCACGGCAAGACAACGCTGGTTGACCATATGTTGCGTCAAAGTGGAACATTTCGCGACAACCAAGTAGTTGCCGAGCGGGTGATGGACTCCAACGATCTCGAGAGAGAACGTGGCATCACGATCATGGCCAAGAATGCTGCCGTTCGCTGGCAAGACTTCAAGATCAATATCGTAGATACGCCCGGCCACTCTGATTTCGGTGGTGAAGTAGAACGTGTTCTCTCGATGGTTGATGGCGTACTGCTTCTTGTAGATGCAGCAGAGGGCCCCCTACCTCAAACACGCTTTGTCTTGCGCAAAGCATTGGATATGGGGCTTCAACCTATTGTTGTTATCAATAAGATCGATCGTGGTGATGCACGGCCAGCAGAGGTGCTTGACGAAGTCATGGAATTGTTCATCAACCTTGGTGCGACGTACGAACAGCTGGATTTCCCTGTTGTTTACGCTATCGGTAAGCGTGGCGTTGCTAAGCGCAAACTCGAAGATGCGGACGGGACTCTCGACATTCTATTCGAAGAAATCATCAAGCACATTCCGCCACCAAACGTAGATCGTGACACGTCCTTTGCCATGGTTATCAGCGCACTGGACTGGTCGGACTATGTTGGTCGTATCGCAATTGGACGCGTTATCGAGGGAACAGTTAACGTTGGCGACAACGTAAACTTGATCAAACCGGATGGCACACGTGAGTCGAGCCGAATCACGAAGATGAATGTCTATGAAGGCATTGCTCGCGCGGAAACAACTGAAGCTTCAGCTGGTGAGATTATTGCCCTTTCTGGCTTTGAGAACGTATACATTGGCGAAACGATAGCCGACTCGACACGTACGGAGCCATTGTCGTATGTGAATATCGAAGAACCGACAATCGCCATGTATTTCATGGTCAACACCTCGCCACTTGCCGGACGTGAAGGCAAGTTTGTGACAACGCCGAAGATACGTGAGCGCCTCTACCGCGAGCTGCGAAACAATGTTTCACTCCGTGTTGAAGACACCGATTCGCCGGATGTGTTTAAGGTATCTGGGCGCGGCGAGTTGCAGCTTGCTATCCTCATTGAAACGATGCGTCGCGAAGGTTACGAGTTTGCTGTATCCCGTCCAGAAGTGCTCTTCAGACGTGATGAAAGCGGACAACTCATGGAGCCTATTGAGCACGTCACTGTAGATGTGCCGCAAGACCATGTTGGCACAGTAATCGAAAATCTTGGCCGTCGCAAGGGTGAGATGGTAGCCATGACGCCGAGTAACGATAGCGTACGATGTGAGTTTCTAACGCCCGCTCGTGGACTTATTGGGTTCCGCACGGAGTTTCTGACGTCAACCCGTGGTATGGGTATCATTCACCACACTTTTGACTCGTATAAGCCATACAAAGGGGCCATCGCTGGACGCCTTCGTGGGGCATTGGTTTCGATGGAGACTGGACCATCTACGGCGTATGCGCTCGAAATGGTTCAAGAACGAGGCGTACTGTTTATCGAGCCTGGTCAGCCTGTCTACGAGGGCATGATCATCGGTGAGAACGCACGTGAAGACGATTTGAGCGTAAACGCCTGCCGTATGAAGCACCTGACCAATATGCGTTCAAGCGGTTCAGACGGACTTGTGCGGCTCGAAGCGCCACGACAACTCTCGCTTGAGCAATGTATTGAGTTTCTTGAGGACGACGAGCTCCTAGAGTGTACGCCTGTGTCAGTGCGTCTACGAAAGAAAATTCTCGACACCACTATGCGTCAACGAGCAAAGAAGCGCGAAGTAGCATCAATGGAGTCGTAAGAATAATGTTCGATATGCCGTTCATCAGATGGGTCATTGCATCTACACTGCTTGCAGTTGGCGTGATCTCAACTAGTGCTGATGAACCATTGTTGTTGCGGTTACATCTTACGACGTACGAAACGTACAATTACTCCTGTACCATTGTGATGCAGGTTGCTTCCCGTTATCAACGCTCGGAAGATGGTCTGCAGCAAGATTCAACGAGCATGAACATGAATGTTACGCTACGTGTACTTGACGTTGTTATGGGCCAGGCAACAATTGAGTGCACCATCTCTGATATAGAAGTCAACGGCAGATTAGCACCGCCCCTACAGATGACCGTTGTGGTAGATCCCACTGGTCGCTTGATTGCGAGTGATATTCCGTCGGAAGAACCAATTGCGCGTTTGATTCTCTCTGCGTTTAGCCCCTCTGATCTCATCGGCGTGCAGTTACCACAACAGCCTGTGAAGCGCGGTTCAATCTGGACTGTTCCGAAGAATGATACAATAACTGTTGAAGGTGCTACCGGTGCGGTGTACACAACCGGTAACGTTGAGCATATGCTTACGGGTGTTCGTGACACGTTCGGCATTACATGCTGGGCTCTCGAGTCAACCGTGAACAACTTCGAACAGCGAGGCAGGATAACAGCTGAAGGCGTTGATCTTGATGTTTCAGGATTTGGCACACAAAGCAGCGATACATACCTGGAAGCATCTACGGGCATGCTGATGGCACAGAGACAGACGCTGTATCTGAATTCTGTGACACGTCCTGTGAACGACGAGCTCGCTAAGCAGGTAACCCTGGAAGTAAGCACTCAAGTAAAGATCAACATGCAACGGAGGGCAACGCGATGATACGCCCCCTCTCAGTTGCAATCTTGCTGATCATAGTCGCTCTAACAGCAACGCCTGTTGCGTCGCAAATACGTGTTATGCCGGGCGGGAAGAAAATTGTGTTGGGTAAAGACACCCTGTGTTTTCGATACACTTTTATGCTGCACGATACTCTCTACTATCGCCTCGATTCGAAAGACAGCATTGATATTGACAAGGTAGGTATTCTTGCCAAAGTGCGCTCGGAAAAGCTTAGAGTAGTCTGTGACTCTGCACATAACGGAGTTTATCGATTGCGTCTGTCTACCATTCGTGCATCTGAACACCAGGCCAATGAGCAAGACACGGTTTTCAGACCGGGACACCCTTGGATAGGACGCGAGATTACCATGGTTATCGATAGCCTTGGCAGACGACTCGCATTATCGAACTCGTCGGAACTGGCAGGCATGTGTCCAGGTGGAGCTTTTCAGCCTCTTCGCATTCCAATGTTAGATTCATCATGCGCACGACAGAATCAGAGTTGGCTTTCCGAGGACACTGTACTCTATGCTGAAAACGCCGTTCCCTTTCCAGAAATGCACCAGCAGGTGCTGTGGCGAATCGGAGATGCATTGGATACTCTTGGTCGGAAATGTCAATGGCTAGCGTACTCGCTTACGGGGCTCGGTAAGATTAATATGTCCTCAAGTGCACTTTCTATGTACTCTAGCTCTGCTATTGCCGAATCGGGCAGACTTGTATTCGACAAGTTGCTTTCAGTGCCCCTCATTGCAACTATTCAGCAAGATAATCGGTTCACCATGGCGTCTTCCGGGGGTACAAAAACCGTTGGTAAGCACCTCATGGTTGTAACAATGGAGCTCGAGCAGATTGCGTCACCAGTTCGCGAGAGATCATGGCAACCGATGGCAAAGACACCAAACAAAGCGAGAACAAAAAGGCGTTAACCCTCGTATCTGAGGAACCTGAAACATATTATTCTGTCTGAATCAAGATGAAACCAACTATTCTGCACATACTGGTTCTGGTTGCTCTCGTTTGCGTCCCAGTTGTACAGGCACAAGAGATAACTGGTGCAAGACCGCTCACCCTTCAACAATGTATTGCCATCGGATTAGAAAAGAGTTTTGATGTGCAACAGAGCAGTGCTTCTACAAAGGCAGCGGCCGCTCGACTCGTCAATGCCTTCGGAGCCTACCTACCATCTGCCGAGGTAACTGCCAATTATTCACGACAGCTTACAAACCTACGTGAACAATTCTCCATCGTAAACGGCGTGCCGATTGTTGGTCAGCCCCTTCCAAATACATACGGCCTTAATGGCAACGTTAGCGTAAATGTCTTTGATGGCTTTCGTAGAGAGGCCGAATACAGCTCTGCTCAAGAGAATCTCTCGGCAACGCGCTTAGACCTTAGCTACTCGAACACCGCAGTGCGGTTTGATATTACTCGTCAGTTTATAGAAGTTGCTCGGCTGAAACAGGTTCTTAGCGCACGTCGTGAAACGGTTGCAATCACACAAGCAACGATGGAGCGCACGAAAGAACTCCTACGTGTTGGTAGCGGCACCCAGCAGGATCTAAACACACAAGAGACAGAGGTAGCCAATCAAGAGGTTGGTTTGATACAGGCAGAGAATGATGTTGCTACCGCCAAGGCACAGTTACTGGCCGTGATGAGCACGAATCCCAGTCAGCTTATAGACATCGATGAGACGGGGCTACCAAGTAACGTAACACCGCAGTATATCGTCGAGACACGTGAACGATTGGGCACAGAACAGAACGCGATTGAACAGGCTTTAGCAACTCGTGCGGACATACAAGCTGCGAACTACCGTGCGATGTCTGCAGAGTCGCAAATCGAGAGCGCTTCATCTGGCTATTATCCATCGCTGTCGGCCAGCGGGGGCTACACGTGGCGCAACTTTACTATTGGTGATTTTGACCGGCAAGGTCAGGTGTTTGCTGGTTTGTTCGTTCGTATACCTGTTTTTGATCAATTCACCACACACAGTAATGTCGAGTCGGCAACGCTGTCTCACACACAAAGACTTCTCGATGTAGAGAGGTTAAAGAATCAGGTTCGTACAGATATCCGCAGAGCATATCTGCAGCTATCTGCTGCAGAAAAGGGGCTTGATGTAACAGCCCGTGCGTTATCGTTTGCAACATTTAGCGAGCAAGCAGCGCGGGAACGTTACAATGTTGGTAAATCCACAATGTTAGACTTACAACTTGCAAGTAATCAGCTTATTACTGCACAAATCAATCGCATCACAGCAGTCTTTGCCTATCACTCGGCAGTAGCCGCTGTTGAGTTTGCACTAGGAAAGATGTAGGAAGGTATTCTCATGGCAAAAACATCACGTAAACGGTGGATATGGATTAGTCTAATTTTCATCGTTGTCATCGGTATTCTGTTCATGATGTTCTCCTCCGGCGGAGAGGAAACTCTACAGGTAAGCGTTGAGTCTATTGAAGAACGCACGATCACACAGACAGTAAGCGCAATTGGAAAACTGCAGCCTGAAGTCATGGTCAAGATATCTTCAGAGGCCAGCGGCGAGATTGTCTACCTCGGTGTGCGCGATGGTGCGACTGTTACGCAAGGACAGTTACTCGTGCGGATACGACCCGATATGATGCAATCTATGCTTGCACAAACACGCTCGGCAGCTGAGGCGTCTCGTATGTCTATCACGATTGCTAAATCTGAAGCAGACCGCACAGAGGCAGACCTTAATCGAGTTACCGAACTCTATAAGAAGACGTATGCATCACGTGAAGAATACGATCGAGCAACCGCTGCATTCCAGTCGGCTGCTGGGCGCTTAGCACAAAGTCAGGCTGATTACAATCGTGCACGTGGTGCACTGCAAGAGACGCAGGTGAACGTTAGTCGTACAACGATTACCGCCCCAATGGCAGGAACTGTTACATACCTAGGTGTTGAGAACGGTGAAAAGGTTGTAGGGACAGCGCAGATGCAGGGAACAGAGATTATGCGAATTGCAGACCTATCAACAATGAATGCATGGGTTGACGTAGACGAAAATGATGTAGCCTCGATATCCGTTGGTGATACTGCACGGATCAAAGTTGATGCACTAGCAGATGTTACGCTACGCGGCATTGTTTACGAAATCAGTCATTCGCCAAAGGTGGCCGGACAAGGTACCCAAGAGGAAGTCGTCAATTTTCAGGTGCGCATTCGCATTCTCGATCCAGAGCATCGCATGCGCCCCGGAATGTCGTGCAGCGTTGATATCGAAACAGATATGCGTAGCAATGTGTTAGCTGTACCAATTCAATCTGTAACGGTTCGCCAAGACGAGACAGCAACCACCTCGCAAGAAGAAGACTATCGCTTGCAATCGCGCAAGGTTGAAAGTGCTGCTAAGTCGAATAAGCCAAAAAGTATTGTCTGGATTCTCAAGGGGAACACCGTCGAGGCTCGTGAGGTCAAGATTGGTATCAGCGATGACGGTTACATTGAAATACTCCGTGGTGTTCGCAAGGGCGAATCCGTTGTCTCGAGTCCATACCAAGCAATCAGCAAAGAACTGAAGAACGGCAAACAAGTCCTCGTCGAAGATCCTGCAGCACGCAAAGAGCGTTATCGCAAGATGCAGCAGGCACAATAACATGAGTAAAGCTATCATCGATATCGAGCATCTTGTAAAGCGCTATGAAATGGGCGACGAAGAAGTCTATGCCCTGCGAGATGTCTCACTTACTATTGGAGATAACGAGTATGTAGCCATCATGGGGCCATCAGGATCGGGCAAGTCTACGCTCATGAATATACTTGGTTGTCTCGACACCCCAACGTCTGGGAAGTATCTCTTTAACGGGGCTAATGTTGCTGAAATGGATGACGATGATTTGGCTTCCATCCGCAATAGAGAAATTGGCTTTGTATTTCAGACATTCAATTTGCTGCCGCGGGCTACATCGCTCAAGAATGTTGAGCTGCCACTTGTATACGCTGGCGTGTCTGCTGAGGAGCGCACCCGACGCGCCTCAGAGGCCCTGGCGCGGGTGCAGCTGGCTGATCGTATGAGTCATAAACCAAATGAACTCTCTGGTGGACAGCGCCAGCGCGTTGCGATTGCACGGGCAATCGTTACAGCCCCTTGCATCATTCTTGCCGATGAACCCACTGGCAACCTAGATACAAAGACAGGACAGGATATCATGTCGCTCTTCAGTGATCTCTGGAAGGCAGGCAACACCGTTATTCTCGTTACACACGAGGAAGACGTAGCGCAACATGCACGCAGGATTATACGTCTGCGTGATGGCAAGATCGAATCAGACACACAAAATCATCATGCCTAGACTGTCTGAACTACAGGAGTCATTTCGGATCGCAGTAGACTCACTGCGTGTGAACCTGCTTAGGTCGATACTCACAACAGCCGGCATCGTGGTTGGTGTTGTGCTTGTTGTTCTCATGGGCTGGACCATTGGTGGACTGAATGCAGTCTGGGAGCAAACGATTTCGATCATCGGTAAAGACATGTTGTACATGGACAAATGGGATTGGGCTGGCGGTGGAAACTGGCGTGAGCTTGAGGCACGAAAGGATATCACGTTAAATCAGGCCGAGATGCTGAAACTGCGCATGGAGTCTGCCCAGTTTGTTATTCCCATGGCTAGAAAATGGGGCGGCTCTGTTGTTAAAGGCAACACGAGTCTAAGCTGTAGCATTACCGGGACAACCTCGGACTATGGATTTACATCTGCTGCCGCAACGCTGGATGGACGATTTTTTACCACTACCGAAGAACATTCTGCCGAGCGTGTTGTTGTAATAGGCCATGGAGTGTATACAAGTCTCTGGCCTGATGGTAATGCCGTAGATGCCATTCTGAAAATCAATCGTGTACCCTTTCGCGTCATTGGTGTGCTGCAAAAACAGGGTTTTCTGTTTATGGACTTTATCGACAATCAAGTCTTTATACCCCTCAAGGCGTTTCGGGCAGCACATGGGTTTTATGATCGCAGTTTTGATGTTGCATTAAAGTGCGGCAGCGAGGCAATGCTCGATGTTGTGCGAACAGAGGCCATTGGCCATATGCGTGCCATTCGCAACGTTGCACCAGATGCACCAAATGACTTTTCAATCAATGAGACCAAAGCTTTCGACGAGCAGACCAAGAATATTCGCCTTGGCATCTGGGTGGTAGGAATTGGTCTTACGTTGCTTGCCTTTGTTGTTGGTTCTATTGGCATCATGAACATCATGTATGTCTCGGTTACCGAAAGAACTAAAGAGATCGGAATTCGTAAAGCCATCGGAGCGCGTCGCAGCTCGATACTAGCGCAGTTTCTGATTGAATCAGCCTTGCTCTGCGCGGCAGGAGCATTGATAGCGTTTCCAATAGCTCAGGCCATAGTTGCTGGTGCACGTTTTACCGCAGTTGATGTGCTAGAGCAGGATTGGGCGCGTGTGATCAGCCCCTTCATTCCACTTGATCTGCTGGTAATTGCTGTTACGGTGTCTGTAATTGTAGGACTCCTTGCAGGATTTATGCCTGCCCTACGAGCCTCGCGTTTAGACCCTGTAGATGCGCTAAGGTATGAGCAATGAACGTGTTCGAATCCATACTCCTTGCTCTTGATGCCGTGCGTTCGCAGAAACTGCGCTCGGGCCTAACGCTGCTGAGTATTGGTATCGGCGTCTTCGGTATCATAAGTGCTACATCAATCATGGGGGCATTCCAGCTAGCAGTGAATGGCCAGCTGGCGGATCTTGGTGAGAATTCGTTGCTTATCCAGCGCACACCATCGATCAATTTTGGTACCAATTGGGCCAAGATGAGACGTCGTAAGAACATCACCTACCAGCAAGCCAAAGAGTTTAGGGATCGTGTCTCTACAACAAGTCTGATTGCTATTTCGAATACTGCCCCAGGATATATAATCAAAGCCGGACAGGAATCTTCCAATCCTGATGTATCGCTCATTGGCATCGACGACCTGTACACGGTTGTAAATGCTGTTAGCATTTCATCGGGCAGAAGCATCACCGAGGCAGAGGTTAATACCTCGCGTCCCGTAGCAATCATCGGACAGGATATCGTTACGGCACTGTTCCCCAATATTGACCCCATAGGTCAGCTGATCACGATAAAGAGCCAGAAGTTTGTTGTGATAGGAGTACTGCAACCCAAGGGGGGCGTTCTTGGGCAGAGTCAAGACAATCGTGTACTTATTCCTATCACAGTGTTCAATAAGTACTACACGTGGGAATGGGATGCTAGCGTTGATATCGCGGTTAAGGCACTCAACAAGCAAATGCTGCCAGTAACCTTGGACGAATCAACAGGCATTATGAGAAGTTTGCGGAGCGTTAAACCATGGCAGGAGAACAATTTCGAGATCGACACGAATGATGCTCTCACTGGACAGTTTTCGGGTTTCACAACAGCACTTCTTGTGGTTGCATGGATAAGTGGTCTCGGTGCACTCGTTGCTGCAGGCATTGGCATAATGAACATGATGCTTGTGAGCGTAAAGGAGCGTACACGCGAGATTGGCGTAAGGAAAGCACTGGGTGCTCGCAAGCGCTGGATCGTGCGTCAGTTTCTCATCGAGAGCATCGCATTGTGTCAGCTAGGGGGCTTAACAGGCATGATCGGAGGGATTGCAATATCCTGGGGCATAACGATGCTCTTGCGCTCCTTTAACATGCCCACAATCACGTATGTGTTCCCAACTGGTACCGTAGTATTCAGTGTTGTGATATGTACGCTAATCGGAATCGGGTTTGGCCTCTATCCAGCATGGCGCGCAGCAAATCTGGACCCCATCGAAGCACTGCGCTATGAGTAAGCGAGCTGGTATTGGTATCTTCGTGCCATGCACGGCCGTTTACTTGCACCCGATCTTGAGCAGCTGATCGCCACTAGGAACTTCGCAACCATTCGCGAAGTGGTGGTGGATTTGGGTCCAGTGGAGCTTGCAGATCTGGTTGCAAGCCTCAGAGAAGAAAGTCGTGTTGTTGTGTTTCGCCTGTTGCCTAAGGATTTGGCAGCCGAGACCTTTTCCTACTGTGATTTTGATACGCAGCAAGAACTCCTTCACGACATGGCAAGCGAGGAAGTTGCAACGCTGCTTAACGAGATGTCTCCGGACGACCGAACACACTTGTTCGAGGACCTTCCGGGCAACGTCGTATCTGAACTCATCAATTCGCTCAATGCCGAAGAGCGCTCAGTTGCGCTGGCACTCTTGAATTGGCCACAGGATTCTGTTGGCCGCTTGATGACGCCAGATTATCTGATCGTAAAGAAGGATTGGACTGTTCAACAAGCATTGAACCACATACGCAGTTACGGAAAAGATTCAGAAACGCTGAACTACCTGTTCGTTACCGAACATGGTACGCTCATTGATGACCTGCACATTCATGAAATCCTGCTAGCAGATCCGCAGAGCAAGATCTCCGACATCATGAACTATCAGCTTGAGTCGCTTTTGGCTACCGACGATCAGGAGTCGGTTGTGCAGAAGTTTAAGCGCTTAGACAGGTTTGCCCTGCCAGTTGTTGATGTAGACAATAAACTCCTTGGCATCATCACACTCGATGATGTGCTGGACGTTGTTGAGGAGCAGGCCACCGAAGAGATGCAAAAGTTTGGTGCCGTTCAAGCCCTCGATGATACGTATATCGACGTTGGACTGTTCGAACTTGTAAAGAAGCGGGCAATGTGGCTTGTAGTTCTCTTCTTAGGCGGTTTCCTAACGGCTATTGCACTCGATTACTTTGAGACACCGATTGAGAAGGCTGTCATTCTTGCGCTGTTCCTGCCCCTTATCATTTCTTCAGGGGGCAATTCTGGATCGCAGGCAGCTACACTCATTGTACGCGCGCTCGCGCTGGGCGAAATCACGCTCTCGGACTGGTGGAGAATCTTGCGCCGGGAGCTCGCTGCTGGATTCCTCCTTGGAATACTCCTCGGTGTTCTTGGTTTTGCACGCCTTGCATTTCATACACCAATCATCAGCAATGGCGAAGATGTGCGCATGCTTGTTGCCACAGCAGTTGGCGTAGCTCTCGTTTTTATTGTCATCGCTGGTACCATTGCTGGATCGATGCTCCCGCTGCTGATGAAGAAGCTTGGGTTTGACCCCGCAGCGTCAAGTGCACCCTTCGTTGCCACGTTCAGCGACGTAATGGGAATCCTTATCTACTTCTCGATTGCCACGTTGTTTCTCAAAGGCATTCTGTTTTAGAATACGCTTTCTACGAAGCAATTATGTATACAGTTAGCGATGCCAGGTATGCCAGTGTAAACGTGATGGCAAATGCTATCGATGGCCATTTCCACGAGCCTGTTTCACGTCTCATGATTGCAATGGTGCTAATGCACTGAAGTGCATAGACGTAAAATGCTAGGATCGATAGCCCCACTGCAAGCGGATACTGCGACCGCAATACGTTACGAAGTGGAACATCACTTTCTTGCACATCGGCTGCATAGATCTGCCCCATGGAGCTCACAAAGGTTTCTCGAGCTGTAAAGGAGCTAAGAACGCCGAGCGTGATTCGCCAATCAAAACCCAGCGGCGCAAACACTGGTTGTATTGCTTTGCCAATTGCTGCAGCATACGACTGTTCAATCTGCACACGATCTGCCTCTACGGCCGATGCCGCACTGGAACGATCAGTTTGAGGTAATTCTGTGAGTATCCAGAGCGCTATGCTGAATCCCAGAATTACTGTACCCGCGGTTGTGAGGAAGTCCTTTGTTCGTCCGTATACCGTAACCCACAGACTTTTCAGAGATGGGGCTCGATATGGCGGAAACTCGATAAGAAACGGAATCACCGCTCCCTTGAACATTGTCTTCTTCAGCACAAGTGCGATTAACAGTCCACTTATCGCACCAAGCGCGTAGAGTCCTGCCATAACAGCTGCCTGAAGTGAGAACACTCCCCCGATTGTGCCAGCTGGTATCAACGCAGAAATGATCAATGCATACACCGGCAGGCGTGCCGAGCACGTCATGAGAGGCGTTGCCATAATCGTTACTAATCGGTCACGATAGGAAGGTATGATTCGTGCCGACATAATCCCTGGAATTGCGCAGGCAAACGACCCCAACAATGGTATAAACGACCTACCCTGTAGTCCAAAAAGTCCCATCGCACGATCGACAAGAAATGCTGCCCTGGCTAGGTACCCACTCTCTTCCAACAGCACTACCAGTAGATTGAGAAGTAGGATCTGCGGCAGGAACACAACAACCGATCCAACTCCACTAAGCAGACCCTTGGAGAGAAAGGAGCGTAACGTTGGATTGATCGATTGATGCTCGACTGCCTCTTGCATCGATGCGATGAATGTATCGATGCCATCCATCATTGGTTGTGCCCACGAAAAAATGGCCTGAAAAAAGAAGGCCATCACACCCAGGAACAGGAGCGTACCCCAGACCGGATGCAGAACAACCCCATCGATTCGCGTTCGCAGAACATCTGCAGAACCAGAGATAAGCACCTTTGCCACAACTGCACGCGACCAGGCAAATCTGTCCTCTAGCGATGTTCCCTCGATCTCTGGAACCTTTGGCAACTTCCAAGCACCATTTGAAAGTGCCATCCGAACTTCCGTTACGCCCAGCCCCTTGCGCCCTACAACCGGGTAGATGTTTACACCAAGCTCATGAAACAATGTGATATCGTCGAAAACTCCACCCGAGAGTTTCACGCTATCTACCATCGTTACGACCACCATCAACGGAAGTCCAAGTTGGGCTAGATGACTGAACAAGACGAGGCATTTTTCAGGGTTTTGGGCATTCATCACCAGCAGCACCGCATCCGGCCGAGAGATCGCCTTGTGACGTCCGGTAAGTACGTCAATCGTCAGCTGCTCATCTTCCGAGACTGCATCGAGGCTATAAATTCCAGGTAAGTCAATCAGCTCAAGTTGTTGATTATCAGAACTGATAGAGCCAACAAGCGGATCGACAGTAACACCAGGAAAATTGCCAACCTTTTGCGACAAACCCGTAAGCTCATTGAAGAGTGTAGACTTCCCAACGTTAGGCGTGCCAACGAGGGCTATGCGCATAGGAGCACTCATGCTGCTTCAGATCGTTGCAATTGCACTGGCTCTACTTCTATGCGAAGTTCTTCCGAGGTGCGGATACCTATATTCCCCAATGTCATAGCAAGTTCAATTGGACCATGAAAGGGGGCTTTTCGGATAACCCTACACACCACACCGTGCACCAGACCGAGCTCCTTTGTGCGACGCACAGCCAGAACGTCTCCTTGGATATCAAGGATCCGGCAGAACTCGCCCACTGGTATCGATTCGAGATTCATCACGTCCGTTATCTGGATTTGGTCCAAATATACGGAGGATCACAACTGCGGATCTATTGATTCTTTAGCCTTCACCTTAATGGTATAGGTTAATCCAAGAGAGTCGAGGATCTTTACCATTATTTCAAAACGAGGCTTTTTGCCTGGACGCAAGGTCTTGTAGAGGCTTTCCTTACCAAGGCCAGATTTCTCGGAGATAATACTCATACCAACCTCGCGCACAATGATCTCGAGACAGTTCATGAACAACTCGCTACCACCCTCTTGATAAGCTTCGTCCAGGAAAAGTGCTATGTCCTCATCACTTTGTAGCAGCTGACGAATCTCGACCTTACGAAGATTAAGACCCATTGTTGTTCTCCTTGAGTTGTTTAAGTAGTTTCTTGGCACGCATGATATTAGCGTCCTGATGGTGTTTTGTACCCAGATACAGGATAACGATGCTACCCCTGTGTCAATAGTAATAGAGCCTTATCCCAGGCCCCGTGTGAATTCGCAACTCGAGTAATCCAGCACCAATTGAACGCGTATCCTGGAAGTGTCCGGCAATCATCATTACGATTCGGCGGCTGACCTTCTTCCTATAATGATTTTGCAGACTACCTAAGGCAACCTCCGCTTCGGAGGAAACATACAGCATGTGCTCCATTGTTTTATCCAGTACGAGAATTTTTATCTATTTGGATACAAACGATGCATCCCGCTATGTATGTGTGCTGCCCAGTCTCAAACGTGACATCTTTACGTTTTTGAATTATCGTATTTTACATTATGGTACCTATTTGCTTCGAGTCAATAACATTTTACAGAGCATTGGAATTATGCGATACATCGAATGCAGCAAGAAGGGTTGATGATTGTGATATGGGAGGGGAATCTAATCGGAAATGTGAAGAAG